>Ga0316204_10001509_pt1 | contig 62032 bp, 51 predicted proteins | sample 6monrhotite_MG_2_FD_205661 | JGI IMG/M metagenome (GOLD analysis project Ga0316204, IMG submission 205661) | Microbial mat bacterial communities from mineral coupon in-situ incubated in ocean water Damariscotta River, Maine, United States -... | ecosystem: Environmental > Aquatic > Marine >...
TCTCATTGGTTTCATTGAAAGAGGCTTGTTCCAACCGGAAGTCAGATTTTTCTACTTCTGTAATGTTGTCCAATTCGGCTTTCGCTAAGGTGTAGAGCTCTTTAAAATTCATTAAGTGTAAACTTTAGAACAATTTATTACTTACTCAATATACTGAATTGAGCAATTGAGTCTTAATTACTAAACGAAAAAGCACATTAAAATGGTTCTTAGGTTGTTGAATAAATTGGTCTCTATATGATCAATCAAAATGCAGGAAGCCGGTGCTTTTGGTTAAAGCAATCAATCTGACTTCCGCAACTGCTGAGCAGCCCCGGCATTCATCTCAAAATCCCAGTCGCTGATATGTGGGTGGATTTTGCCTAATATCTGTGCTATTTCCGGGTAGATTTTCGCGAGGTATTGATGAAATTTTATGACTTGACTGTCTTTTGCATCCAGATACCTTTCCTGTGCCCAAACTTCCAGTTCTCTGGCCGCATCGTAGCCATCCAGTTCCCGCAATACCAGACAGAAGTTGAGTAGTGGATAGTTATACCGCAGATCCTCATACTCATCGTCAATAAAGAGTTTGTAGGTTTTCCCAGCCAGTTGAAAATCAACCATGGGAAAATTCTTTTCACCTGCCAGGTGATCTTCACGGGTGATCTTGATCATCACCTTGTGCTTTATCCACAACTCGTTCAGTGCCGCTATTTCAGGGTATTCGGTTTTCAAAGGTTGCGATTTAAACCTTGGTCTTTTCTTTCCAGTAAGCCAGAATTTCAGCTTCCCGGTTCATTACATTTTGTGGGCTGTCTGCAAATTTCTGTCTGCGCTCTTCAGTCACCGCATCAGAGTTCCACCATTCCAGAATGTCTTTTGAAGTGGTTTTTATTTCCCTGAAAGTGAGCCCGGCTGCAATGGCTTTTGCGTTTTGTACACGTGCCGAGGCAGCATAATCGTCAAGTGGAATGATCCATGGGATGATGTAAATCAGCTGCTGCTGTTTGAGAAAGTCATAGTCGCTGATGAAATGCTGAGTATTGTCTACATGGAAAGCATCGCCCACTTTTGCTACATAGTCCTTTATGCCCTGAGGCTTTGCTGGACCTGCGGCATTGTAGGTGCCAATAGTTTTACTTTCAGCCAGCCGAATGATCCACTCGGCTACGTCTCTTATGTCAATGTGCTGAACAGGGTCATCAAGTTTACCAGGTACCAGCATTTCTCCACCCTTGCTCATGCGCATAGGCCAGTAGATGGAGCGTTCGGTACGGTCGGCTGGGCCCAGCATGTAAGTGGGCCTTACTACTGTGGTTCGATCTGCACCAAACACTTTGTAGGTTTCCTGTTCCGATTTGGCTTTCATTACACCAAATGAATCCCGGGTTGGTGGCTGACCGTCAGGGCCAGCGGGGTCTATCATCAACACCGGTGTTTCTTCGTCTACATCGGCCTCTATATGTGGGTAGTACACACCAGTGGAAGATACATAGATGTACTGCCCTACTTTGTCTTTGAGTAGTTCTGCAGTGCTTTTGGTCCATTCGGCAAATCTGCCTGAATTGTCTATCACCACATCCCATTCACGATTTTCCAAAGCAGTAAGGTTGTCTTGTCGGTCGCCAATGAGCATTTCAACCTGATCGAATACCTCAGTATGCACGGTAGGTTTGGTTTTGCCACGGGTAAAAGTGGTGACTTTATGTCCTCGTTCTACCGCATAGGCCACTTGGTGCGGCCCCAGGAAGCTCGTGCCTCCCAAAATCAGAATGTTGAGTGGGCTGGTCTCAGAACCTCCGCTCTTTTGTTCACAAGAGAGAATGCCGGTACCAATCAATGGCAGGCCCAGGCCCAGTGTCACACTTTTTTTAAGAAATGCCCGCTTCGATTCTTGATGCTTCATTATTCAAATACTGAGAGTTTTGCTAAAAAAATATAATGGAAGTTAACCAGAAATTTTTTGGAGTTGGCTTAGATGGCTATTTTCAAACAAACACATAATCATGGAACAAAAGATCACAGACATACAACCTGATATTAGCATAGGTATAGTAGTCAAAGACCTGGCAGCTTCTCAACAATTCTATACCGAAGTCATGGGTATGGAAGAAGTGACCAATTTTCCAGTTACGGCAGCTGAGAGCAAACAAATGGGTTTTTCTAATGGCAAACCCTTTCATATTTACCTTTATAAAACCGTTGAGCAGACCTATGCAACAAGGTTGAAGCTTATCGATTTTAATCAGAAAGCACCAATTGATGAGCCGATTGAAAATTCTCAAACTCCTGAGAGGCCAGCACAGTCGGGCATTGATGGATATGCGGGAGTGAACTATCTGAGCTTCAATTATCCCAGCAAGGATGACCTTACCCAAGCAACTGCCAAAGTGCTAAATGCAGGGCTTCAATTGCTCGGAGATATCTCAAATGAAGCATTTTCAGCCTCTTACTTGAGAGACCCAAACGGAGTCTTCATTGAACTACTTTATGTTCCTCCGACATCATAGGGACTAAAAAAAGTGCCTTCGTTTTGAGTTGAATAATGAGTAAATTCAGGGGAAACCTTAACGAAAATCATGAATAGACGCGACTGGCTCAAAAGAGGCAGCATGGCTGGAGCCCTGGGCTTACTAGGAACTCCCGCCATAGCAACAGCCCTCACCCCGGAAGAAATCGAAAAGTTCAACCCCAGGCGCCTGGACGGCCCGGCCCGGCTGAACTTCAATGAAAATCCATTCGGCCCTTCGGCCAAAGTGCGTAAAGCCATGACCGCTGCCTTTGATGACGGCTGTCGCTACCCCAGCCAGTATCTGGATCAATTGATTGACATGATTGCCAAAAAGGAAGGAGTCACCGCTGATCATATTGTGATGGGGGGAGGCTCTACCGAGGGCCTGAAAGTAACGGGGCTTACTTATGCCAACAATGGTGGAGAGATTATTGCCGCCCGGCCTACTTTTCTGGCCATGCTCAACTATGCCCGCCAATGGGGAGGCACTGTCAACTGGGTAGACCTGGACGATAGCCTGACCCACGATGTGGAAGAAATGGAAAAGCGCATTACTGCCAAAACCAAGCTGATCTTCCTCTGCAATCCCAATAATCCCACTTCTACCTTGCTGGAAAAGAACAAGCTGATAGACTTTGTGACTTCAGCGGCTCGTAAGACCATCGTTTTCAGTGATGAAGCTTACTATGACTTTATCGAAGAGAAGGACTATCCTTCCATGGTATCATTGGTGAAGAAGGGGGAGAATGTGATTGTTTCCAGAACTTTCTCTAAAGTGTATGGCCTTGCAGGTCTGAGGGTAGGCTACTTAATCGCCAAGCCGGAGATTGCCCGCACCTTGAGGCAAAACATTGTGGCCAATACCAATGTGCTGGCCATTCAGGCTGCCATTACAGCCATGGGAGACGATGAATTCTATGAATTTAGCGTCAACAAGGTAAAAGAAGGCAAGGCCATGATGTACAAGGCCATGGACGATCTGAACCTTGAATACATTCCGTCTAATACCAATTTTATCTTCTTCAAAACCGGTCGCAACATCAACCAATTTAGCAAGCAGATGCTGGCAGAAAACGTGAAGGTAGGGCGCCAATTCCCTCCCTATACCGACTGGTGCCGCATAAGCATGGGTACCATTGAAGAGGTAGAGATGTTTAACACCGCACTGAAGAAGGTGATGTCGTAGGGTGTTCAATGTGAAAGTATTGAAGTTGAAGTACTAGAATTTGAGATGGAATGGCTGGAGAATACTATCATACCCCTGAGTCGGTAGACGAATACATTCGAGCGGCTGAAGGTCACAGTGGAAGGGCGTTGATTGAAAAACTGAAGCCCTTGTTGCCGCAAGATTCAGACTTGTTGGAATTTGGTTCAGGGCCCGGCACAGACTACGCTATTCTCAGTGAGCATTTCAAAGTAACGGGTTCCGACTATTCCGATGAGTTTGTCAAGAGGCTGAAAGTGAAATACCCAGAGGGGCGGTTTCATCAACTCAATGCAGCCGACATACAACTAGATGGTCCATTCGATGCCATCTACTCCAACAAAGTATTGCACCATTTAACAGATGCGGAGCTGGCTGTTTCAATTCAGCAGCAACACGAAATATTGAATGAAAATGGGTTTATCTGCCACTCCTTTTGGAAAGGGGAGGGCTCTGAGATTTTCAAAGGCATGTTTGTGAATTATCATACAGAGTCGGCCCTGGAAACGCTGTTGGCAGACCGATTTGACATACAGTTGATGGAGTCTTATGCCGAGTTCGAGCCAAATGACTCAATATTCCTGATAGTGAAGAAACGATAGAATCAAAGCCATGAAACACAACTTGACGCATTTTGCCATTTTCACTGAAGACCAGGAAAGAGCGCAAGCTTTTTATAACAAGGTTTTCAGTTGGGACTTCAATAGTTATGGAGCACCGGGGTTTTCTCAGGTCAATAATGATGGGCAGCTGATTGGGGCAATGCAAGACAGGAAATACCAGATGACCTCAGAAAAAGTGATTGGCTTCGAATGCACTATTCAGGTAACAGATATAGATGAGATCACCAAGCTTGTGACAGAAGCAGGAGGTGAAATATTACTTCCTAAGGCCGAAATTCCCGGAGTAGGCTGGCTTATCAAGTTTAAGGACACAGAAGGCAATGTGGTTTGCGCAATGCAGTACCTGAGCCGTTAATAGCTACTTTTAGAAATGAAAACTCCACCTCTGGACTCAGAGGTGGAGTTTTTTATTTAGAAACTAAGCCGGTGCAATGGCTGGCAGACCCTTGATATAATCATTGATCTGATCCTGTGCCTCCTGCTGGTTGCTGACTTTGTCCAGAATGGCGCTGGTGGTGTTTACCGCATCTTCTGTACTGGTCTGACCGGCTGTCATTTTGGCCACTGCTTTTGGGACGTTCATCTTTTGCAGATCCGTGATGGGGGCTGATTTTAGTGCTACTGGTTTCGTGGCCTCCGTGGTAGGTTCAATGTCCGGCAAGTCCGTTCGGGCCTCCGTTTTAGTCAGTACATTGTCGAAAGTAGGTGCATTGGCCACACGTTCTCCTAGTCCCCAATTGTCTCTTGGTACACCAAACCAATCCAGCACAGAGGCAATCATAGAGGTGTGGTCATAGGGTACATCGGTCATAGAGCGAAATACTGTTCCTTCCTCTACCCAGGGTGAAGCCAGAATAGTAGGCACTCTCACCCCAAAACGGTCGAATTTAAAGCCAGCTTCCATTTCAAATTCAGGTGTGTAATCGCCCCAAGGTGGTTTTGCTCCCCATGGTGGCGGAACATGGTCATAAGTACCACCATGTTCATCAAAACTAATGATGAGCAAGGTGTCTTTCCAGGCAGGACTGGTAGTGACCGCATCGTAAAGCTTCTTCAAAAATACCTCACCAGGCTCTAGCTCAGCAGGTGGGTGGTAGGAGTTGCCATTGGTGTTGGCAATGGTTGTTGTCGAATTGCCAGACTCACCCGAAGTGAGAATGTTGATCCCAATCCAGTCTGGTTCCAGATAACTAAACTTAGGTAGCTTACCGGCAGCGGCCAATTCAAAGAACTTGTCGATTTTGGCTACATTATCATCTCCATTAGGAACATTGAAAGCCTCTTGGGTATAGCAATAATCGAGGCTATAAGACAGCGTTTGGTAGAATACCATCCAGTCGTCTGTAGTATTGAAGCCGTTGGAATTCAGAACCTCAAAAATACTTTTCTGAGTTTTAAAAGCGGAGGGCTTCAAACCAAAGAAGGAGCCTTTGTTGTTGACCAGACCGCAGGAAGTACCACAAATGGAAAAGGCGCGGTTACAATTGGTTTGAGATGGTACCGAACTGAACCACTCATCGGATACGGCAAAGTTCCGTGCTATGCCATTGATCACCGGCAATTGCTCTGGGGAATAGGACTGCATGATCTGTAAGGCTTCCGTTTTGCTAATGGTGAGGGCATTTTCAGAAGCATTGTGAATGAAATTATCGAGACCATCAGGTAAGGTGTCTTCTACAACGCCTTCCGCTTTTTGCAAAAAGGTCTCCTTATCTCCCGAGGGTTCAACACCAGTTGTGTGACCTATTTCAGAACTTAAATATCCTTTATAAGCAGTGGAGTAATCCTGAAGAAAGCCGCTCATCGTTGGCACTTCACCCGGTTCTGGATTCCCCATCTTACCGAAGAGTTCAAAACATACGTTTTGGTAAGACTCATGCGGGTCGGGAGAAGGTACTTTCATACTTTCTGTACCTTTTTGCACATAATGCTTGGTGTCGTCTCCGGCAAACTGATTGAAGTACTTGTTTGCTTCCAGGCCCATAAAAGCAATCTGCTTTTTGTCAGGACTGGCAATAATGTTTTTAGGTGGATTTTGTGAGTCGTACAACCAGCCGAGAATATTGTCAAACGACCGGTTTTCAAGCATATAATAGACCACATGCTTGACCTGTGACATGGAATTTGCCATTAAAGAATGTTTTTGGTGAATAAAATGTTACTGGGAGGCTGAGGCTGCTTGAATTTAAACAAATAGTGAAACGTTAGATATGGAAATCACAAAAAAAATCACCCATACCGCTTTGCGCAGATGAGTGATTTTAAATCTTAGCCTCTCAGTGGCCTTACCTCATTCTGAGTGAGGCATCAGCATAAGAATGACAGTGCCTTTTATAGCGTAGTCAGGTATTCAATAGCACTGATGCTTGGTAGAAAGAAGTAACCGCCACCCTCAGTTTTAATGAAGTTAGGCAGGTCATTCATTCTGTGTCTTACCGGGCATGCCTGTATCGTGAAGTTGTCGGTTTCCAGCGGGCAGTCTTTTTGTTTGTAATGGTTGCCTACTACCGGGTCATTTTCAGAGTACAGGTCGTCAAACTTGGGTGCATTGTTCCAATCGTGTTGCGTAAACTCGTATTGGCGACTGATGTCTCCAACAAAGGCGATGAATACCAGACCTCGATCGACACCGTCATCTCCCTTTTTCAGCATCTCGCTTGGGTCCATGTCGGGAACCAGCGGTGGGCCATAGGGTCTGCCTCGTCTGAGAATTCTGTGCTTGTCAGTAATTTTAAGTGAACCCTGTGGGTTGGGAGAAAGGGCATCACGAGGATTACTTCTGCGCAAGTGCGACCCTCTTGGGCATTTATAGCCGTCTTTGTCAGTAGGGGCATAGAGAAAGTGGTCCATTTTTTTGACGGCTTCTCTTTTGGTCATTCCTTTTCCAAAGTCGGTGGGTTCGCTGTCAGGAGCTATGGTGAGCGGAACGCCATTGGGCCATCGACCTACCATTTTTGCCCCATACTTGACCATGGTATTAGTTTCAAAGTCTCCTTTTTTACTGGCTTCTTCTCTTAGAAAATCCCAGAACTTATAAACGTCTTGCTTCAAATGGCGGAAGACCAGATAGCTGCCGTTTTGCCCGAATGAGGGGTTTCCTGAACCAGCATTGTCCTGTGGTAAAACTTCAGGTTTGCCCTTGTTTTCAGTAACTAGCGCATTTCTCGCAAACTGAGAGTATTGATTGATATAACCCAACAAGGCTTCTCCTGTATTGAGAGACTGAGGTGCAGGTTTGCTGGGGTCATAGATCTTGTCGGCTGGGGTGATGTCTGGAAATTCTTTGGAAATGCCTTCTACTTTAGGCTGGCCTATGCCATCCTTAAAGCCAAAGTGTTCCTTGTCATCTGGCAGTGTTTCCGATGGCAGACTGAAGAGTTCTGTCAAACCATGGGCAGTTGCTTTATCCATGTAGGCTTTGCACCGGTCGTCCAGCTTTTTTTGGTCATTGTCAAACACCATAAAGAGTATGTCGGGGGTCTGCTGATGCAGCGCTCCCCATTGCCAGTCTTTAGGGTCATTCACGCCAAAGTCGCCCAATAGGAAACTTCTGTGTGGTGTGTTCATACCTTCTTTAAACTCTCGGTTGAAATCACCAAGGGTAGAGTCTGGCAAGCCAAATTTCCTCAACCCGGTATGGGTCATGGCTACATTAACGGCCGCATCTTTTGGCCGTTCACTGCTAGGAGTAATCTCAGATTTAATATCGTTGAGAAAGCCCTTAGGGTTTGAGCCTTCGGGTATGTGTATTAATATATAGGAGGCTAAATTGAGGTATCCATGTCCCCAAGTGAGTACGCCTTGAACTTGTTCTTTCATTTTTCTTTTGTCTAAAACCTTTTCAACCATGTCAAAGTGTCTTTTTCCGACAGGCTTCCGAACAGGTCTTTTCTTACCAACTTGTTGTTCTTGATGTTTTCTACCGAAAGGTGTTTAATGGCACAATACCATACATCAGTGATGTCCTGGGCCACTCTGATAATCCTCAGGTAGGAAGCCCTGTTGGTGATGGCGCCCCTTTCTCGGGTCCATTTGGCTACGGGAAATCCAGTGGCAGAGGCAAATACCATATTGATGCCCTTGGCAATGTCAAGCCTGTCGATGAAAGTGTGAAAATAACCGTCTGAGGTTCCGTCAAAATTGGTGAGGAAGGCGAGTTCTTTCTTTTTGTTGATCTGTATCCACCGGGCTGCGTGCACAGTAGGAATGAAGACAATGGGAGAAATCTGCGTTACCAGCCATAAGAAAGAGTATTGATAAATGACCCTTATACCTCTTGGGCGCAAAGGTTGGCCTGCCGACCACTGGTTTTGCACAATCAGCGTTTCGCGGTTTTGCATGCGCCCTATCCATTCATCGCTTACTGGTTTAATCTTATCCGTAGATCGAAGTTCATCCAGCCGTACCAGTACTACCACAATTACCACATACAGCAGTAGCAACCCAAGCCCGATAGTGCCTACCAGGGTGATGATGTCCAGGACTGAAGACATGTCGAAAAGGAACAGAGAGAGCAAGCGTGTGAGAGCTGCCAGCACCATAAAGGCCAGCATGCCCACAAGCCGTACCAGTTTGCCATAAATCTGTAGCCAGGCCTTTAGCGAGAAAGGGTTGGCTTTTAGTGCCCATTTCAAATCCGCTTGCCCTTTTACAAAGTCTTGAATTTTGCCCCTTACTGCAGTGCCATTCAAACCATCCAGGTCTCCCTTGGCATTGGCCTTGTCCAGAAAACCCTGAATTCGGGTGTATAAATCTCCTTCCTTTCGGGCACGCCCCAGGGAGATACCCACTATACCTGTGTAAAAGGTAGAGCTGATCTTATGCCTTTTCAGGTAACGGAATCGCTGTTCGTCTGTGATAGAGGAGGGGTCGGGGTAACCTTCGCAATGGACATAGAGCTTGTCGATGGCCTCCCGGCCATGCTCAATCAATTGCTTCAGGTGATCGTTTTCCTGCCCATCTACACTGGCAGAATACATGAGTTGAATTTTCTGGTCTTTTTTAGGACCATCTTCGCCCATGCCCATAATCACCCAACGGGTATAATGGGCAGTGTCGATTTTTTCGAAAGGAACCAGCGGGTTAGTTTCAACTCCGGCCTGTACTATGCTCTTAAGTATGGCCTTGAGTTGGTCGAGGTGCTCGAATTCGTCTGGTGCCCCTGGTGTTCCTAGTATGATGTCCATTTGTAGAGTGACACCTTTGTGTACTACCATGCGGCTATTAATCTGATTAAAAAAATGTGTTTCAATGTTAATATACTAAATAAATATCCGAAAAGTCATATAGAGGGTGGAATCTGAAAAGATCAGGTAGAACTACCTGCTACATTAAATGCGGGTTTTTCCGAGTTGGTATTTAAAAGTAGAATTGCCGGTGTTGGCACAATGTAGGTGAATAGCGGGCTAAGGGTCAATTCGTCTCTTTTCTCTGTTATTTCGACTTTTTTAAGGCATATTTCTGTAAGAGCAGTGTAATAAATAACACGGCTACTCCAATGATTATATAAGTCGAATAACGGTTGCTATCACGGTGGATTTCCGAGAATTCTTCTCTATATAAGTCTGTTTGGCTGGTGAAGGACTGATTGACGAGTGAATCAAATTCCAGATAAGTGAGTGAGGAATTGTACCTGGGAAATGACACATAGAGTGATTCGTCAAAAAGGTAGATCATCGCATTTATGAGAGTTGCCTGCTCTGAACTGAGTGAACTTTGCATGTCAATAGGTCGAGATCTCTCATAAGCCCTTTTCATAGTAGAAAGCTCAATACTTTGATCTAAAAGTGTATGGCTATTGGGGAGCCTGTCAGCTTTTAGCAAAAAAGTTAACACGCATAAGAATGCCAGGAATTGAATGCCGCGAACGAGATAGTGAATGAAAGTATGCATAGCCAGACCTCTCCTTTTTTGTTTTCATCACAGCTTCTCCATCAATATGGCAATCATGGTTTTGATGCCCTCACGGTAGTTGCCCAGTCTGAGGTTTTCGTTAGGGCTGTGCTGGTTGTTGTCCCGGTTTACAGTGGGTACGGTCACAGCTGGTATGTCTAGTGTGGTCACGAAAGGGGAAATGGGGATGGAGCCGCCACTCATGCGGATCATGATGGGGGCTTCACCAAAGGCACTGTTCAAAGCTCGTCTCAGCCATAGGCCTACCTCTGAATCAAAGTCGGTACGGAAACTCTGGTAGGAGATTTCATACGTGAAAGTCGCGATTTTGGCGTGTTTCAGACGTTCGGCCTTGGTGGGTTCACGGTCCAATACCAGGTAGCCTTGCTTCTCTATATGGCCCTTGATGAGTTGCATCAGTCGCTCCGGGTCTGACTCCAGCACCAGTCGCACATCAATCTCTGCCCTTGCCCAACCGGGGATAATGGTGCGCACCTTTTCGTTGATCCAGCCAGACTGCATGCCCCTGATGTTCAATGAGGGAAACTGAATGGACTCCTGATAATAGCTGCCCACCTCATCAGTTTCAGCAATCTGCAGCCTGTCCTTGATCTGTGCCTGATCATCGGGCACGGCCTTGAGTATTTTCTCCGTTTCAGGGTCTATGCTAATGCCATCATAAAAGCCTGGTATCAACACATGGCCCTTGTCGTTTTTCATGGAGGCCAGCAGCCTACTCAGTCTCAGGGCCGGATTGGGTGCATAATTGCCAAAGTGACCACTGTGTTGTGGCACGGCCGGACCGTAGGTGGTGAGCTGTAATGTACCAATGCCCCTTGCGCCAAAAGTGAGGGTAGGGCGATTGGTTATGTGCCTGGGGCCGTCAAAGATGATCAGCATGTCGGCACTCAGCATTTCAGTATTATCGGTAACTGCCTTTGGCAGCCTGGGTGAGCCCATTTCTTCCTCAAAGTCCATGATTACTTTGATGTTGTAGTTGGGCTCCTTTTTAGTGCTTTTAAGTGCATCCAATGCAGCCAGGAACATGGCCACTGGCCCTTTGGCATCACTGGCCGAACGGGCAAATACACGCCAGTCATCTTCGTATTTCTTGATGCTTTTCCAGGGAATTTCCTCCCAGTCGCCATTGGCAGTCGGTTGTTTCAGTGCAGGCTGCCATGGGCTGGCCTGGAACCAACGGCTACTGTCTACCGGCTGGCCATCTATTTGCAGATAAATCAACACAGTTTTTTCACTCCCCGGATGCTTGCGCTCTGCCAATAGCAGGGGCACGGTTTCGGTCTCTATTCTGGTGGTGGTAAAGCCTCGATCACCAAATTTCTCTTCACACCACTGCACATTCTTTTCAATGTCTGCCGGGTAAAAAGCATCATTAGGAATGCTCAGAATTTCTTTGAGAATGGGGAAGGATTTTCGGGCGTATTTATCAGCGAGCTTGTCAAGGTCTTGTGCTTGCGAGAATTGGCAAACCAAAAGAGTGAGAATGATAAGGACGGCTTTCAGTGATTTCTTGAAAAAGTGAGACAGCATGGTCAGGTAGATAGTTCCTGACTAAAATAGTGATTTTGATCAAGCATTTAAATGGCAAAAAGTACGAACGTTATTTCCTTGAAAAGGGGAATCTCCATCGCTACCTACTATTACAGAGTGAGGTTCCCGCTTGCGCGGAATAATGGCAAGCATAAAGTAATGCTTCAGATGACCTGTCGATTCAGAATCCGATCGATGCGAGCCTTGTTTCGCTGTTGTAGGAGAGTGGGGTAGAAATTTAGAAACAAGTTGGCAAGACTTACCCAGATAATAAGCTGTGGGTTGGCTTTCACAATGATGAGCGTGATTATACACGAAGCATGGATTATAAATGCAATCAGATGCCCGATCTCCGCTTTGGTCATTTCAAAGCGCACGGCTTTAAGCCGTTCAGGTCCTGATGCATTAGTGAAAGTGATATTTTTGTTTAAATGCTTCCAAAAGGTTTTAGTCACAAACCACTTAATGATGTTCAGACCAATCCAATCATTTACCTTGTCATTTTTAATAAACTTAAGATTGGCGTATTCCTCAATAACCCCATGCTTTTTAATACCCTCTGTAATGATGCCTCCTATGGACATGCCAAAAAAGGACACGAAAATGGTTTCAGCGACAATTTGAATTGGGTGAAGGTCATAAAGGAAATCCATGCATTGAACTTTACACTTTAAAAGTTAAAGATACATTTAGAGCTTCTGGCAGCGAAAAGATTGAAAGGAATTGGGCCCGCGTGAAAGGTCAATCCAAAAGCTGGGTTTTTGGAAGGCTAGCCCGAATTGGCCCTGACACCTACTTTGGCTTCAGGCTCATCACATATGCTAGCGATTGCTTGAGCATGCCTGCAATAAAAGCAGCGTCTTCATAGCGGTCCTTAGGTATCAACACGTATCCACGCATATTGGCACCGTGGCTCTTGAACTGACCGCTATCATACTTTTCCATAAAGGCTTCACCTTCTTCTTTAGAAAGACGTATGCCCATTTCGGCATCCTTATTCAAGAGTGAGTACATATGGCCATTGGCGGAAGTGTAGGGCATGGTTTTGCCTTTGCGTTCCAATCCCGCTTCTGCCACAGCCTTGTCAAATAGTTTTAAATTTTCTTCCCACATGATGTTTGAAGGTTTGTAGTAAAAGGAAAGATACAATCTCCTATGCCTCTTCCAAAGCCAACATCCAGTAGATGCCATATTGGTCGGTGAGCATCCCAAATCCATTTTCTAAAGGAAACATGACTTTGCCGCCAGACAGTAATTGCTCGAAGACAGACTGCTGTTGCGTAGCATCTTCGAAGGTACAAAAGAGTGAAAAGTTGCTGCCGGTAATGGTCTCGTTGCCGGGTATGTTGTCAGAGCCTTTGATCACCAGATCACCAGCACGCATTTCAGAATTGAAAATGAGGTGCCCATGTTCTTCAGGAACGGGAATGGGAGAGTCGGCCATGGTATGCATCAGGGTGATTTCTCCGCCTAAAACGCTGCAGTAAAAGTTGAGTGCTTCCTGGCATTGGCCGGTAAAAATAAGGTAGGGTACAAGTGGTTTCATTGCGATGTTTTTTTGTTGGGACGAGTATAGCCCAATGCCTGGTAAATGAGGTTACAAAACCGAAATGTACCCTAATTTGCTGCTGAAGGCTGCTTTTTCTGTTGTGAACGGTGCCTGCGAACACTGGCCAAATACTCAGAGGGCGACTGGCCGGTATGCTGTTTGAACACCCTGTAAAAGCTCACTTTGTTGTTAAAACCCGATTCCAAACCAACATCAATGAGTTGGAAGGGTTCGTGCGTATTGGTCATCATTTGCTTGGCCCTTTCAACGCGATAATGGTTGATCAATGCCTTGAAACTTTTGCCAAATTTCAGATTGATGAGCTCTGATACATACTTTTTAGGCAGGTTCAAAGAATTAGCAAATTCATCAAGACTTAAGCTGTCCGACAAATATACTTGCTCGGTTTCCAGCAGGTCGATAATCCGCTGGCTGTCTCTCGACCAATCCTCAGCCGTGCCCTTGATAGGGGGCTTGGTGATGTTGAGCGCATCGGATTTCACAAAAAACCGATAGGCAATGGACTGGATCAGGAATGTCATGGAAAGCATACTCACCAGATTGAACAAGGGTATTTTAACTACGCCTGCCGGTAACAGCACATAATAGAGCATGCCCAGCCCAAGGGCAGCGGTGTAAAACAGCAGTGTCTTAAAATACCAGTTGGCCAGATGATCATTAGGGATGTGAATTCGGTACCGTTTCAACTTCATCATGGCAATGAGCAGGTAAATGCCAATGTTGAAGAAAAAACTAAGGTTGAAGTAGAATTGAAAGTCGGCATAGCCTGGCACATAGTTCATCATCTGCTGTACAAAGGCATACTTTTCACTACCCTCCATGGCATACATGGGCAGGTTCATCAGTAGCATCAAGCCAAATGGAATGGCATGCAAAAGGTGTACAGGCCTTAACCTGAACTTTGGGTTAGCAATGGCCAAAGCCATGAAGAGCAGGATGGGAGGCTTGAGGAAGTTGAGCGGAAAACTGATGCCCAAAAGGTGTGGAGCCTGTTCTATCAGCTGCGTTTCAAAAAGCAGGCGCTCTACCAGGGTAATTCCTTCTATGAGCAGGAAAAGCGCAAAGCAGGTCCTGGCCAAAGTTCTCTTAGGACGAAGCAGAAAGACTGACCCCAGAAACAGTGCCTGAAAGGCTCCGAAGGAGATAAGAATGTGGAAAATGACAGGGGAATCGGTCACGGTTTCAAGCTTCAATTACTCCAATATAAGGAGGTTTAGCCCGGTTGATGCAATAGAGATTGTTATGAAGCTGTAAACCGCAATGAATCAGGACGTGCGCCACCGCTAAAGCAATGGCGACATGCGAATCGCTGTGGTGAGAAGACAAACGAAACAGAGTGACTAATTCCCCCAAAGGGATGCCTTTGGCAAAAACGAGTTATGTCTGGAATAGAAACCCTATTTCATTACCCGGGATCTATGCCGTTTAGTAAAGAGATTTAACCTCTTTACTTCTTTTCCGCCCCTAACCCTTAAGGGTGATAGAAAAACATTTTCTACTCCCTTCAGGGAATAAAAGGGTCGGATAAGTCTTGACTAAACGGCATTAAATCCGGACTCAATCAACAACAGTACTCGATTACTCGGTTCTTAAACTTTTGGCAGGGTTGGCACGGGCCGCTTTCAGTGTTTGGATGCTTACCGTGAGCCAGGCAAGACCAATGGCCAGTATACCCACGCCCACAAAATACCAAAGCGAAAGGTCGATTTTGTAAGCAAATCCTTCGAGCCAGTTCTGACTTAAGAAGTAGCTTACAGGCACGCCAATGACAATGGCCACCAATACGGTTTTGGTAAAGTCGGCTGTCAATAGGTACACAATGCTGCTGGTGCGCGAACCCAGTACTTTCCTGATGCCAATCTCTTTTGTTTTGCGTTCTGCCATAAAGCTTGCCAGGCCAAACAGACCCAGGCAGGAAATGATGATGGCGAACAAGGCGAAGTATTTTGAAAGTGTGCCCATGCGTTCTTCTGCAGCATATTGTGCCATGTAGTCCTGCTCTAAAAAGATAGGACTGAACGTGTAATTGGGGTTGAAATCACTGTAGAGTTCATCTATTTTTCTCAGTGTTTCTGCTTCAGCACCCTTGTTCAATTTGGCCATAATGAAGAGCGTGCGCTCTGGCTCAAACTGGAAAATGGTGGGTTCTACCTGAGTATGCATGGAGATCAGGTTGAAGTCTTTCACCACCCCTATGATGTGTTTTTTGCCGGTATAGTGGTCAATGGTTTTCCCAAGAGGATCTTCAAATCCCATTACCTTAATGGCTGCTTCATTTACAATTATTGCTGTAGAATCGGTTACGAAGTCTTTGGAGAAGTGTCTGCCTTCAACCATTTCGATGTTCATCATTTCCAGCATGCCTACATCAGCCTTCAATTCCCAAAATCTTACATTCAGGTCGGCTGGTTTGCCTTCCCAGTCTACACCAGCAGTGGCATTGCTGCCACCAACTACAAAGCCAGAGCGGGAGGCATTTTCCACACCCGGAATATTCTTGACTGCGTCTATGAAGGGTTGGTCTTCTTTGAGCAGATTGCCCTCACGCTCGAAGTACACAATGTTGCTTCGGTCAAAACCCACATTGGTGTTTTTGATGAAGTTCATTTGCTGATAGACAATCACCACTCCGGTGATCAACACTGTAGAAATAGCGAACTGAAGCACTACCAGCGACTTTCTGCCTAGCAGGTTGCCAGCCCTTTCGGGCAGCTTGCCTTTCAGTGCCCTTATGGCATCAAAGCGAGATAGGTGTAGGGCAGGGTAGAGGCCAGCTGCCAGACCCAGTGCCAGCACAAAAGGAATCACAAATAGTCCGAGATTGCTCATCAAGTCCAGCTCCAGCGACTTTTCTGCCAGGGTATTGAAGGGATTCAGTAAAAGGTAGACTGTGATTAAGGCCAGTGTCATGGCAATGCTACTCAAGACTACCGACTCGGTGATGAATTGTACAATCAAAGAACTTCGCGTAGCACCCAGCGATTTCTTTACTCCGGTTTCTTTGGCCCTCAGTCCAGCCTTGGCTGTCGAGAGATTTACAAAATTGATGATGGCAATAAGCAGGATGAAAGCACCCACCAGGGCGAAAAGCTTCACATTCTCAATACGCCCCCCAGCTACTACACCATTTTCATATTTGCTGTATAGGTAGCGGTCGGTATAGTTGGTTAGCCACAACTTGATCTGATCTTCAGGGATGTCGTTATTCTCATGAAAAATCGCATTGATTTTTTCACCGGCTGTCACCTGCTGGCCGGGCTCGTTCAGAACCACCATTACCCGGCCGTAAAAGTTGCCCCAACCTTTGAAGTTGATCAGGTCATCGTGGTAGAAGTCCCAGGTCATCACAATGTCAAATTGCTCTAAGCTGTTGTCGGGAACATCTTCCATCACTGCACTTACGGTAAAAAGCTCTTTTCTATCCCAGAAAAACCACTCTAGCGTTTCGCCAATGGGGTTGGCATCACCAAAGAGCTTGGTGGCCATCGATTCTGAAATCACAATGTTCGATTTGTCTGCCAATGCGGTTTCAATATTTCCGGCTGCCAGCGGAAAGCTGAAGGCCTTGAAATAGTCATTGCTGGCAAACCTGCCCATGGCCTTGAAAGCAGTCTCTCCATACTTGAGCGAATACTCGTGCGGGTCGGTAGTGGCCACCGTCAATTTAGCTTCTGGTACTGTGGCCTGAATTTCTTCCAGTAACAGACCAGGAACTCCGCGCCAGGTGAGCACTTCATCACCATTTTTATGATTAGACATCACCTGGAAGAGGTTGTCTTTATTTTCGTGATAGCCATCTACTGATAGCTCGTCATTCACCCATAGAAAGATGAAAAGGGTGCAAACCAGTCCGGCAGTGAGGCCCACCAGGTTGATAGCAAAATTGCTGGGATACCTTCTGAAATTGCGAAGGCTTAGCGTTAAGTTGTGTTTGAACATGTCGTAAGGGTTGAGTTTTTGATTCCTTTTAATTGATTTCATCATGCTGGGCCTGAAAAGCTGCAGCACGTCTTTGACCAGTAGTCGTTGCGCCTTTTTTTGACCGTGGCGCCCCGACCTAATTTCAAATCGTTCTAATAGATCCCCCTCAATGTCCTCGACCACTTCGGGCCGGCAAAACCAGCGGAAAAACCGGATAGGCCATTGAGGAGGATTGGGAAGGTTATTCATTTCTAAGACCGTTCACCGGGCTGGTAAATGCAGCCTTTATAGACTGGAAGCTGATGGTTATGAGTGCGATCAGCAAAGCAGAGAGGCCTGCCATAATGAACAGGGTTACACTAAGGCCTGGGCTGTATTCGAAACTACTCAGCCATTCTTTCATCACGTACCAGGCTATGGGTGTTGCCAGCAACATGGCCAATACAATGGGTTTCATGAAGTTGAAACTCAAGAGACCAATAATCTGATTGGTTTTGGCACCTAAGGCCAGCCTAACACTGATTTCTTTGCCTCGCTGCTCTACCATGAATACTGATAGCCCGAAAAGGCCAAGGCAAGCAATGATTACGGCCAATACAGCAAATGAAGTGAGGATATTTCTGATGCGGGTTACATCTGCATACATGTCCTTAAACTGTTGGTCCAGGAATCCGGTAATGAAAGGTTGACCTGGAGCCATACCCGCCCAGGTATCTTCTATTTTTTTCAGCGTATTCGACAGGTCATTGGTGCTCAGTTTTATGGAGGCAGTGGAATAATTCTCTGCCAACCTCATAGCGAGCGGTTCCAACTCTCTGGTAAAGGGGGCGAAATGGAAGTCTTCTACCACGCCTATTACCGTGTACACAAAGTTGTTGCTGGCGCGATTGGTTATGCGTTTGCCAACAGGGTCATCTGCAATATTGAGCACTTTGGCCATGGTTTGGTTAATGATCATAGCCGCACTGTCAGACTTCATGGCCTTATCGAAGTTGCGGCCTGCCACCAGGTTCATGCCCAAGGTTTCGAGGTAGTCATGATCAACGATCCAATTCTGCCCTGCAATGGCAGGGTCCTCCTTGGTACGGCCGTCATTCCACCAGGTATTGCCATTTCTGTTAGCGCCAGAAACTGGTAGGTAACCACTATAAGTCATGGACTTTACTTCTGGCATGGCCGCCAATTCATTTTTGAAGTTTTGCAGGTTATCTCCCAGCAGATAGGGACTTTGCAAAACCAGAACTTGCTCCTTATCGAAACCAACTTTTCGGTTGAGGATGTACTCCATCTGGTTGTACACTACAAAGGTGCCTATGATGAGTATGATGGAAGCGGTAAACTGAATCACTACCAGGATATTTCTTAATCGAGAACTCTTGCTGCCAACGGCTATTTTGCCTTTAAGTACAGCAGCGGGTCTGAATCCGGATAAGTAGAAGGCTGGGTACAAACCTGCCATGATGCCTATGAAAATGGCAGCTGCCACTAATATGCTCCAGAAACCAATGCTGGTAAAGGGCAGGCTCAGCGACTTCTGCGCCAGTTCATTGAAATAGGGCATGAGCAGACTACAGAGGCCAATGGCCAGTATAAAAGACAAGGCGCTGTACAAAACAGATTCAGACAGAAATTGAGAGATCAATTGACCACGGCCAGACCCAATGGTTTTTCTTAAACCTACTTCTTTAGCCCTGTTGGCCGATTTGGCTGTAGAAAGGTTGATGAAGTTAATACAAGCCAACCCGAGGATAAAGGCCGCAATCAAGCCAAAAATTACCACGTATTTAATGTCGCTCTTTTGAAAAGGGTCGTTCACATCTGCACTGTAGAGGTGCATGTCGGCCATGGAAGTCAATGAATAGTGAATGCTATTCACAATTTCTTCGCTATCAGTGTAGCCAGAGCGTTCGTACATGGGCAGCAGGTATTTTTGATCCAGTGCTTTTAGTCTTGGACTCAAATCTTCAGCGCTGGCATCATGCCTTAGTTTTACAAAAACCTGGTAGTTGTTAGATCCCCATGACCCTTGCTCTCCTTCCCAAAACGATTTGTCTTTCAGGCTCCAGAGGTAATTGAATTTCACCGTACTGTTTTCCGGCAAATCTTCAATGACACCTCCCACTCTGTAGGGGTTGTCGGTTGCGTCATCTATGTATACAACCTGCCCGATTGGATTGATGCCAGGGAAAAGCTTGTCTGCCTTACTTTTGGTCAATACCATGCTTTGAGGTTCCTTCAGTGCCGATTTCAAATCGCCATAGACCATTGGAAAGTCGAAGATTTCTAAGATAGATTGATCTGCAAATGCAAAGCCATCTTCAAAGTAATTGGTGATATCGCCTTCTTTGCGAATGTTGGCAGTGCCCGCTCCAAAACCCTGGCCGGTAAGCATTCTTCCCGTCATGACCACATCGGGGAATTCTTCTTTCATGGCCTCAGCATACGGGGGTGCAAACCAGGTGTATTTATTGATTTCACCATCCTCATGGTATTCCTTCACCACCATGTACAGGTTCTCATGGTCGGTTATGTGTTTGTCATAACTGAGCTCATCCTGAATAAACAAGGAGATCAGAATGCACACGGCAATGCCAATGGCGAATCCACCAATCTTGATGGACGAATACATTTTATGACGCAGAAGGCTTCTGCGTGCCGTTTTGAAATAATTTTTTAACATGTCGTAGTTGTTGAGTTTTTGAATTCCTGAAAAATTGCGAACGATACCCGGCCTGAAAAGCTGGATAACCTCCTTGATGAAAAGCCAACGGGCCTTTCTTTGACCTTTTTTATGAAGTCTGATCTCAAATCGCTCCAATAAGTCGCCTTCTATGTCTTCCACAATCCGCGGATCGCAGAACAAGCGGAAAACCCGAAGGGCAATCATTGAGGGTTGTATGGGATCAGTGCCTTTCAATAGATTTATTTTAATTCCTGGCTGAGTTAAGAGCCAACCCAGGAAACTGTGTGCTTATAAATTCGAAAATACTTTTGGGCAAGGTGTTGAGGTCGGCCGACAAGTCAAGGCAGATGGACAAATGCCCATTAGCTGTTGCTTTTACCAACTGATTGAAATTCCCGTAGCCAACAATCAAATGATCAAGTCCACCACAATCAATATCACCCCTTTGGCCTGCAAGTTTTAGCAGGGTAGGGTTTACAAGCAACTCTTCAAACCGGTCGGTTTCAGAGTCTGACGCTCCCTGTGTAACCGACTGCTTTTGCTCAAAAACCAGGTTTTGGCCTTCGTAAATGGCCACATACCTGATGTGAGGAGAAAAGTCAAAAAGAGCCTTGATGATGTCTTTTAAAATCATTGAATTCGGTTGTTGGTAGATGGGGGAGTACTAAGCGAAATCGGGAATAGCGTTCCAAAGTCCCAGTCGCTGTTCTTTGGCCTGTTTCAGTACCTCTTTGCCCAGGTTGGTCACCGAGAAGTAGCGTTTGCGTTTGCCACCTCTTACTTTGGTAGACTCTCCCAGTTTGGAAGAGAGGTAGTCTTTGTCTTCGAGCCTTTTGAGAACCGTCTGCAGCGAACCAATGCTGACTGAGCGGTTGAGCCGGGTTTCGATCTCTTCGATGATAGAAACTCCATAAGCCTCTCCGTGTAGAATGGCAACTGTGAGCATCACCACCTCTTCAAACTCGCCTAAATGATATTTACCCATGGTCTTATATTTACCTTAAAAGTAGTTAATATAAATACTAGGTGAAAACAAAAAGGTTACATTTTTACCTTAATTGTAGTTTTAATAAAGAATGGATTTTAATTAAGTGGCTTATTTTAAGAGGGTTACCGTTCCTTTGGTGTCGAAACTATTCCCTAAAAGTCCGGTGTACACCACTTTATAGTAATAGGTAGTGGCGGGGGCAGGTTTACCGTTGGGCAGATTGCCATCCCATTCAATCATCTGGTTTACAGTGCTGAAAACCTCATCGCCCCAGCGGTTATAGATCACCGTTTTCATCTCTCTGATGTACTGGATCCTTATGGGAATGAGTAGGTCATTTTTGCCATCAGCATTGGGCGAAAAGGCATTGGGCATTTCCAGAATGGGGTCGCAGTTAATTGGTTCCAGGTTCACCTGATACTCACTCACGCAGTTGGCTATGGTCACTGATACACTATAGATGCCTGGGCCGGAGATGGTCCTGGTGGGGCTTGTCGATCCGTCATCCCAGCGGTAGGTGGCGTCTGGTAGCGTAGCATCCAATATCAGCTCATCTTCCGGGCAAATGCTTTCTTCTGTGGTCAGTACCTGGTCTGGCGTGTTTTGAACCATCACCTCGAAGGTCTCAGTGAAGATGCAATTACCAAGCTCCACTGCTACGCTATAGGTTCCTGCTTCATCTACTTCAATAAAGGAGTCAGCTGATCCATCATTCCAGGCAAATGAAATGGCATCCTGTGCTTCAAAAGCAGTGAGCCGGGCCGACTCTCCTTCGCAAATAATGATTTGCCTTGTGGGGGGAGTGGTGATCTCTTCAATCTTCATGTTATCTACCAGCATATGGCCGGAGTAGATAGGCTGTGTGCTCCACTGAACTTCGAGTAGCATGCCATTCAGGTCCTGACTAGGGTTGATGTAGGTGACATACCTGCGCCAGTCTTCATGGTCAATAGAGCGATATCGCCCAATCTCAAGGTCGCGTGAGCAGGCATCTACACCAGCATTGATAATGAGGTCTAGTGGGTTGCGAAAAGGGGCAATGCCAAAACCAGGAAAATAGGAAAGGTAAACTTCAAAACGGTAACACTTCCCGGCTTCTAAGGTGCTGTTGAGGGTTTGACTTAACTCTTCGCAGCTGCCACTGTTGGGTTGTTCTGGCCCGCGACAAACCATGTTGATATAAGTGCTGCCATCTTGTGCTGGTTGTGTAATGCCCCAGACACCTGGACCTACATCTACTGTGCTTGATGCCAGGCAGCTAAACCAGTTGAGGGGAGTGTTTGTGCCAATACTGCCTTCTAAAGACCCATTGTCCAGAAACTGGGCATGGCTTGTAAACACAAGACCAAAGAACAGAAGGGCTGAATAAAATGAACGCATCGGGTTTAACTTATCTGTAATGTATAGAAAGCTCATCCCACATCAAACCCTTAGGGCTCAGGTCAGGGAATCCACTTGATGTCGTCAAAGTTGGGCTTACGCTTCTCTAAAAATGCGTTTCTGCCCTCCTTGGCTTCATCGGTCATGTAGGCCAGTCGGGTGGCCTCACCGGCAAATACTTGCTGCCCTACCATGCCATCATCGGTCAGGTTAAAGGCAAATTTGAGCATCTTGATAGAGGTGGGTGATTTGGCGAGAATTTCTTGTGCCCACTGGAAAGCTTCTGCTTCCAGCTCATCGTGAGGAACCACCGCATTCACCATGCCCATATCGCAAGCTTCCTGGGCGGAATAATTTCTGCCCAAAAAGAAGATCTCACGGGCCTTTTTTTGCCCTACCATTTTGGCCAGGTAAGCCGAGCCATAACCGCCATCGAAACTGGTGACATCGGCATCGGTCTGTTTGAAAATGGCGTGTTCCTTACTGGCCAGAGTCAGGTCGCATACGGTATGCAGGCTGTGTCCGCCACCTACAGACCAGCCAGGCACTACGGCTATCACCACCTTGGGCATAAAGCGAATGAGTCTTTGCACTTCCAGGATGTTGAGCCTGGGCATGCCGTCATCATCTACATAGCCCTGATGGCCACGAGCATTCTGATCGCCTCCAGAGCAGAAGGCCCAACCGCCATCTTTGGGAGATGGGCCTTCGCCTGATAACAAAACCACGCCAATGTTTACATCTTCACGGGCGTCAAGAAAGGCTCCGTAAAGCTCCCCAACCGTTTTGGGTCTGAAGGCATTTCTGACCTCAGGTCGATTGAAGGCAATTCGGGCTACTTTGCCACATTTCTTATAGGTGATGTCTTCGTACTCTCTTACAGTGGTCCAGTTTATCTCGCTCATAATTCCACAGATTTAGGGGCGAAAATAGGGGATAATTTTCAGGATTCTAGGGGAATAGGGAAGGTGTCCTTCAAAAGGACACCTTCCCTGGTAAACTATGATGTGCTACGCTTAATCCAAATCCAGATGACTGCCTGCAAGTACTGAGGCGTCTTCATGAATTGATATGAATTCATCCACACCTCCAAACCAGTCCATTACTTTTTCCTTTGCCAGCCATGTTGGGTCAACTGATTTTAGTATATGAAATGATGAGTGTGCATAGCTTTGAAAATCCTGGACAAAGCCATGCTTTTGTGGGTTCAAATGGATGTATTTGATCAAGTTGGTAATCTGTGATGAACTATTGATTTCAATTCTCAGAAAGGGTTCTTCGAAAAGTCTTCCTGTACGATCGTAAGTTCTATTTATTGTAACCGAATAGCTTTTGAAAAAACTGTTGAATGCTTTACTAATTAATTGGTCTGGACTAGGTGATTTTAGCTGAGGGTTCTTTTCTACAAAGTATTTTATGATTTCTTCTTCGCGCCTGACTTCAATCAGAAAGTGGAAATGATTCTTCAAAAGACAGTAGGTATAGAGCTCAGCTACTGGACTTAAAAACTTTCGATACTTGGATAGAAAATACTGGTAATTCCGTTCCTGACGAAATAGGTTTTCACCATTTATACCTCGGTTATAGATATGGTATAATTTTTCCGGGAATAGTGGCTTAGTATTTTTCTTCATTCTTTTGAAGATAAAAAATATCTACCATTCAGTTCGAGGGTTCCAAGGAAGGTGTCCTTCAAAAAAGGTGATAGAAACCTTTGCCTTATTTTAGAGAAGGTGTCCTTCAAAAGGATACCTTCTCTAATAGACTTCAAGGACACCTTCCTTAGTAACCTCCAGGACACCTTCCCTCTATTCCTTTATCAGCTTTTCCTTGAAGATACTTTCCGTTCCGTGGATCAATACCCTGTAAACTCCCTTGGGTAGATGCCTGATGTCAAAACGACCATTCATATTGCCTGTGGCTTCCCGATTTACCCGGTACAAGCGTCCCTGAGCACTGATCAAGGTCAGACAGTCTATTACTTCCGAGCAGTTGACCATGATGAAGTCTGTGGTCGGGTTGGGGAAAATCTTCAAAGCAATCTCTTCGGGATCGAAGACTACCGATATGGTCTCAAAAGTTTCGGAACCTCCATTCAAATCGGTTTGTGACAACCGGTAGTAAGACCTTCCCGGGTAGGGCGCATAATCTTTGTATTCATAATGCTGCACATCATCGGTAGTGCCGCCACCACCCACCATGGTCAAAACCTCCCACTGCATGGCATTTTGTGATCTCTCTATGGTGAAATAGCTATTGCCCAACTCTTCAGCGGTAGTCCAGCGAATGGAAACGTGATCTTTCATGGCCAGGGCAGAGAAGTCGAGCAAAACAATCGGCAATGCATTGCTGTCGTTGGGGCGGCAGCTGCTGTAATTGCTGTAAATGGCGCCAGCCCCGCCACCATCGTTCCAGGTTACATAATTGCCTGCTGTGGTCACCCAGTTGTCGCTGTAGTTGAAGTCAACAGTGTTGCTATTGATGGTAGACCGGAAGTACCGGTTGCCGCTGGGGGCATTGGCAAAAAGTCCGCCCGTTGGCCAGGAAGCATCAGTAGAAAACAGCACATAGACACTGCTGCCCATCTCGAAGGTAGCGCACCAGGCGTCATAATCAATGCTCGTGCCACTGGTAAGGACATCATCGTTAAAGATCAGCACATGACTGCCGGCTGGAATGGAAGTGGTGCCTGGATCGGTATTGACAAAGCTGAAATTGCAACTGCCCTGGTCTGTGATGCGTGTATTGAGTCCCGATACAAAGGTGTTGGTGGTGGCATCCACTGCCCTGAACGATTCGGTAAAATTGGTGGTAGCTGGGTCGGAGGTGCCATACAAAACCTGGAGGTTGGAGGCGTTGGCTGTGAATGAAGTTCCGCCACTATAAATCATGACCCATTCATCGGCACCATCATTTCCAGAGGCACATCCGTCAATTAGGGCACTAACCAGCTGAGCCTGTTGAGCCTGGGCAATACAAACCCATGCGCATAGCGTTACCAGCAACGCGTGGCGTCTCAATTTTTTCATCTTATTTGATCGAGGTTAAGAGTTGGTAAAAAGAGCTTCAAAGTAGCCCGTCAATGACGCAAAGGGGGGGTGTTGAATTATCTACCATTCACGGTTTTCCCCGAAGCCCTTTTTACCTTTTTAATTGATTGCTGGCCAATAATTCATGGCCTTCAATAACAATTAACTCTACACAAAGTTAGCATGGCGACAACCGGTGGAGTATAAAGTTGAGCGACAAAACGTGGACATGAAATGATAAGTCAGACACCTTGCAAATTTGATGGCTTTTTGTTGCCTGTTTTATTTCAAAGACTACCTTTGCAAGCAATGTTTGAGTCCTTCAATACATTTCAGGGTCACAACACCCATCATTTCCATCATCTCTCGTAGAGAGATGAACATATACCCTTGCCCGGCCTTTGGGTCGGTACATACTCCCCGATAGTCTTAAATAATTAATAAACTTCTTGATTGAATAAATCAGATGGAAAATACACTTCGAATCGCTGTTCAGAAAAAAGGCAGACTCAGCGATGATTCATTAAAGCTCATCCGCGAATGCGGCATCAAATTCAATAATGGCACTGGCAAACTCAAAGCCTCAGCTACCAACTTTCCCATGGAATTTCTCTTCCTCAGAGACGATGACATTCCGGGCTATGTGCAGGACGGTATTGCCGACATAGGTATAGTAGGTGCCAACGAAGCCGAAGAAAAAGACAAGGATGTCAATTGGTTCAAAAAGCTTGGTTTTAGTAAATGCCGCCTTTCCCTGGCCATTGATAAAAACCAACCTTATAACGGTGTACAAGACTTTGAAGGAAAAAGTCTCGCTACATCTTACCCAAAGATCCTGGGCGATTTTCTGAAAGCCAATAACATCAATGCTGAAATTCACGAGATCAGTGGTTCGGTAGAAATTGCCCCCAGCATAGGGCTGGCCTATGGCATTTGCGACATTGTGAGCTCAGGCAGCACGCTTATGAGCAATGGCCTGAAAGAGGTTGAGGTCATCTATAAGTCGGAGGCGATATTGATGGCCAATAAAAACTTATCAGCAGAAAAGCAGCAAATTCTCGACCGACTGGTGTTCAGAATTGACTCAGTTCAAGCAGCCAAGAGCAACAAGTACATCTTGCTCAATGCACCCAATTCGGCCATCGATAAAATCACGCAGATACTGCCAGGTATGAAAAGCCCAACCGTACTGCCCCTTGCCGATGGTGAATGGAGTTCTGTACATTCTGTGATCAAGGAAGATGACTTCTGGACCATCATTGAAGATTTGAGGAATGCTGGTGCTGAGGGCATTCTGGTAGTGCCCATCGAAAAGATGATCTTATGAAAAAGGCCATAAATCCGGAAAGAGAAGATTGGGCAGCGCTATTGGCACGGCCCACGCTTGATTTGGAGGAGATTGAGCAGCAGGTGCGTCCCGTGATGGAGGCCGTTCGTGCGGAGGGCGATAAGGCTTTGAGGGAGTTTACTGAACGTTTCGATGCTGTACAGCTTGACAGTTTTGAAGTGACGGTGGAGGAGATTAACGAGGCTAAGGCCCTGGTACCCCAGTCGCTGCAAATGGCCATACAAACGGCAAAGCACAACATCGAGACCTTTCACGCTGCTCAACGGTCGGGTACCTTAAGGGTAGAAACCATGCCTGGCGTTAACTGTTACCGCAAGTCGGTGGCCATAGATAAGGTGGGGCTCTATATACCTGGTGGAACAGCGCCTCTGTTTTCTACTGTGCTCATGCTGGCGGTGCCAGCCAACCTGGCGGGCTGCCAAGAAATTGTGCTGTGTACACCTCCTGATAAAGAGGGCAAGGTAAACCCAGCCATTCTATACACTGCTAACCTTGTAGGAGTAACCCGAATTTTCAAAGTGGGTGGGGCACAAGCCGTTGCTGCCATGAGTTTTGGCACCGAAAGCATTCCGCAAGTGTATAAAATCTTTGGACCGGGCAACCAGTATGTAACAGCAGCCAAGCAATTGGCTACCAGGTACGGACTGGCCATAGACATGCCAGCCGGACCTTCAGAGGTAGCGGTTTATGCCGATGACAGTGCTGTGCCCGCATTTGTGGCAGCAGATCTGCTTTCACAAGCTGAACATGGGGTAGACTCTCAGGTAGTATTGGTGTCCAACTCAGAAGCAACGATGGCCGCAGTGGAAAATGAACTCGCCAAGCAGCTGGCAGTGTTGCCACGGGCAGAAATGGCCAGCAAGTCATTAGAAAACTCGGTAGCCATTGTGATGGAAGACCAGGCCAGTGCCATAGAGCTATTGAATGCTTATGGTGCTGAACACCTGATCCTTTCAGTAACAGAGCCCTGGCAGGTAGCCGACCGCATTACCAATGCAGGTTCTGTTTTCCTGGGCAATTATACGCCCGAGTCGGCAGGCGATTATGCCTCCGGTACCAACCACACTTTGCCCACCAATGGTTACGCCCGCATGTACAGTGGCGTGTCGCTGGATAGCTATCTGAAAAAGATTACCTATCAGGAGATTACGCCTCAGGGCCTCCAGGTTTTAGGACCTGTGGTAGAAGAAATGGCGGCTGCTGAACTGTTGGAAGCGCATAAAAATGCCGTGACTTTGAGACTTAAATCTCTGCGCGATGTTTGATCCGAAACAACTATTGAGACCACACTTAAGGTCATTAAAACCTTATTCTTCAGCCCGAGACGACTATCAGGGTTCTGAAGGAGTGTTTTTAGACGCCAATGAAAATCCCCTGGGTTCAATTACCCAGCAGCATTGGAATCGCTACCCCGACCCATATCAGAAGGCCTTGAAGCAGAAGATAGGAGAGATCAAAGGGGCAGACCCTCGCAATATTTTCCTGGGGAATGGCAGTGATGAGCCTATCGATTTACTCTATAGGGCTTTTTGTGAACCTGGGGTCGACCATGTGATCGTTTGTCCGCCCACCTATGGCATGTACCAGGTAAGTGCTGACATTAATAATGTGGCAGTAAAAGAAGTATTGCTCACAACCAATTACCAATTGGATGAAGCAGGTATTTTGTCAGCGGCCAATGAAAACTCAAAGCTGCTATTCATTTGCTCACCTAACAATCCGACCGGCAATGACCTGGATGAAGGAGCCATCAAACGGATCTTGGAACTGTTCAAAGGCATTGTGGTGATTGACGAGGCTTATGTAGATTTCACGGAACGTGAAAGCTACCTGAAGAACCTGGCGCAGTACCCCAATCTGGTGGTATTGCAAACCTTTAGCAAGGCCTGGGGACTGGCAGCGCTTAGGTTGGGCATGGCTTATGCATCAGAGGAATTAGTAGGCATTTTGAATAAAATCAAGGCGCCTTACAACTTGAATGGACTGGTGCAGCAAACCGTTTTGGAAGCGCTGGAAAATGCCGGGGCTATGGATGCCATGGTGAAAGAAATTATTGAAAATCGCAGTCAGCTTAGGGAAGACCTGGAGCGTTTGGGCATGGTGAAGAAGGTTCATCCCTCTGATGCCAATTTCTTCCTGGTAGAAATGGAGAATGCACACCAAATGTATATCGATCTCATTGATCAGAAAGTGATTGTAAGAGACCGCTCCAGAGTGGTGCTTTGCGATGACAGACTGAGAATTACTGTGGGAACGAAGCAGGAAAATGAGCGATTAATAGAAGCACTCAAATCAATTGAGAAATGAAAAAAGTACTTTTTATAGACCGTGACGGCACCATCATAGTAGAGCCCATAGAAGATGAGCAGGTAGACTCACTGGAAAAGCTGGAGTTTCTGCCTGGCGCTATCAGCAACTTGCGGAAAATTGTAGAAAACCTCGATTATGAGCTGGTAATGGTCACCAATCAGGATGGTTTGGGCACCGACTCTTTTCCAGAAGACACCTTTTGGCCTGCCCATAATAAAATGCTCAAAACGCTGGAAGGGGAGGGCATTGTCTTCGATCACATAGTGATCGATCGCACCTTTGCTCATGAAAATGCGTCAACCCGAAAGCCGGGCACTGCATTGCTGACCAAGTACCTGGAAGGCGACTATGACCTGGCTAATTCTTACGTGTTTGGCGATAGGGTTTCAGACATACAACTAGCAGAGAACCTGGGCTCAAAAGCCATCTTTATAGCCGATGCCGCCAACGACCGGGCAGCTTTGACTACCATGAGCTGGGATGAGATTTATGATTTTCTGCGCATGCCGCCTCGTGTAGCCGAAGTAAGCAGAGTCACCAAAGAAACAGACATTCAAATAAGCCTGAATCTGGATGGGACCGGTAAGTGCGACATGCAAACTGGATTGGGCTTTTTCGATCACATGCTTGACCAGCTGGGCAAACACTCAGGAGCTGATTTGAGCGTGAAGGTGAAGGGCGACCTGCACATTGACGAGCACCATACCATTGAAGATACCGCTCTGGCATTAGGCGAGGCATATGCCCAGGCCATAGGCGATAAAAAAGGTATCAACCGTTACGGCTTTCTATTGCCCATGGATGAGGCACTGGCCCAGGTAGCCATCGATTTTAGTGGCCGTCCCTGGCTGGTTTGGGAGGCCGATTTTAAACGCGAAAAAGTGGGGGATATGCCTACTGAGATGTTTATGCATTTCTTCAAGTCATTCTCCGATGCTTCTAAATGCAACCTGAATGTAAAAGTAGAAGGTGATAATGAGCATCATAAAATTGAGGCCATCTTCAAAGCATTTGCAAAGGCCATAAAAATGGCAGTAAGGCAAGACCCTGAAGCCATGGACATACTGCCCAGCACCAAGGGTACGCTATAGTATTTCGCTGTTGGGTTGAAAGTTGCCCCTACTTACTAAGGGAACACTGATTAAAGCTAAAAACAGAAAGCACCTCTCTTTTGAGAGGTGCTTTCATAATGCGGTTCCTATTGTACTAAGACTATCTTGGTGTTTTACAGTTAATTAGGTTGGTAATTGACTGATCCCTTAATATAATGATTAAATAAAGATGATTCAAATACATAACAGTTTTGTATTGTATTACATTATGAATCTATTTTTTCTGAAGAGATAGCCACCTTAGTTGTTTTTCGTGCCTCATTCAAGATGGATAAATCTATTTTGGAGCTGATAATTACTGTACCAAAGTCCAAATCATTAATAATCCTTCAATTTCTACCCCCTGTTTTTTTATCAGGTTTAGGGCTGTGTCGGGTTAGGGGGAGAATAATGACCTTCAAATCGATATTTGAAAAGGCAGCATTGAACCCTGATTTGATTTCTTTGTTCAAACCGAAGATGGTTTGCATATTTGCGCTGCCTTTGTCAAAGGCCATTATGAAAAAACTTATTTCACTATTTGCACTTCTTGTAGTGGGGCAGGTTCAGGCCCAGAATTTCGACTGGTGGGATGCTCTACACAATTATCCGGCAGCTGCTGGTACCGACCGCGATCGTTATATCAGCATCTCACCTGGCTATATGGGGCCAAATGCACTGCGGGTACCAGTGCTGAGGAATGGCAAAATTGACAATGAGCTATGGTCAGAAACTACCATAGAATACCACAGTGGTAATGGCGATAAGACCGTAAACATCTGGTCTGAATTCAACATCCCTATAGCCAAAGACAAAGCGCTCATTTATATTCAGAGCATTCCCTGGGAGTACTGGGAAGTAACCAATGCCATAAGAGACGAGCGTAGAATGCAGGGCCGAAGTGCCAAAAGCTGGAACACCGGTGATACTGCCTTCGGGTTCATTGTGCGCATTGCCAATGAAGAGAAAACGAAGTGGCCCAACATCACCTTCAGGGCACACTCAAAAACCACCACTGGTGGCGACATTAACAATGCACGCTTTACTGATGGGAGCATGTTTTTCTGGGAGGCTACTACCTCTAAGACCATCATAAAAAAGGAGAATTCCAGCTTGCTGATAAAAGGAATGCTAGGCTTTTATACCTGGCAAACCAACAGGAATTTTCTTCCCAACGGCTCCGAATTCTTCCAAAACGATGCAGGTACTTATGGAGTAGGGGCAGAGTATACCAATAATAAGTGGTTCATCGGTTCCGATATCTCTGGTTATCATGGCTATATCATGAACCGCGATACGCCCGCATTTTGGCGAAACCAATTCTCTTACCGGCTTGGCAAACACATTGCCCTCTATGCCAATGTCAATTTCTCCCTCAATTCATGGGGTTGGAATACCGTCTCTTTTGGTTACCGCCATTTCTTCAAAACCATAGAGTAAGCAGTTCATCTCCTGCTAATTGACTGCAGAGAACTGACAATTCACTTCATTTTCAGCAGTCTGATACTACGCTTTAGGCAAATTAATGCCTATTATGTAAAGGTTATTTATATATTTAAGTTTCTTATATATACTATGTACTCAAAAGACCTTATACGCGGCACTTTACGCACCATCGTCCTCAAATTGCTCTCAGAAAACGGCCACATGTATGGCTATGAGATCACCCAAAAAGTAAAAGCCCTCTCGGGCGATGAGATCAGCCTTACTTTTGGCGCCCTTTACCCCACGCTTCACAAGCTTGAAAAGGAGGGTATACTCAGCACTTCTGAAGAGGTAGTGGATCACCGAACACGCAAGTACTATCACCTCACCAGCCAGGGCACTGAAACGGCCCGTGAGAAAATTGACGAGTACTTCGCTTTTTCACGTACTATGAACCTCATAATGTCGAGCTGATGTTGGATAAAAAACAGGTGCTTCGGATTAGGAGTGAATTAAGGAAGAAGCGATTTCGGAACTTTTCGCTTGAAGAAGAATTGATCGATTTTGTCTGTTGCGAAGTCGAAACAAAAGTGGATGCCGATATAGCTTTTGAGACCGCCCTTGAGGATGTACTTCATAGTATGAATCCAGGTGATAGGAGGAACATTGAGAGGATTTCAGGAGCCTTGAGTTTTGCCACCAAAACAGGGCTAATACGGAATTATTTCCAGGTGGGCGTGAGGAACCTTTTCCGTCATAAGACCAATACAGCAGTGAATCTTGCCGGTCTTGTTTTGGGCTTATCGTCTCTGTTGATCATTGCGCTGTTCGTACATAAGGAATTTTCCTTTGATGGCTTTCACCCGGATGGACACCGTCTTTATCGTGTCAATACCATCGACTCCATGATGGATCAGGTGTACCACCATCAGGGTACTTCACCCATGCTCAGAGGAGCCATTCAGGAAGAGATTGCACAGGTAGAATCTGTTGTGAGTATTCGATCCATTTCTGCCAGAAATCCAATTATCATGAATGATCGATCGGTACATGAATACAATTTCTCATTTGTGCAGGCAGATTTTTTCAAACTGTTCAATTTCCCTACGGTACACGGAATCCAGGATCAACCTTTTCCAAGCCCGTTCAGCGTTTTGGTTACAGAGAGTTTCGCTAAAAGAATATTTGGTGATGCTGATCCAATTGGACAGTTAGTCTCAGTGAAATCCGACTCGGTAAATTATGATTTCACAATTACCGGCATTCTGAAAGACCTGCCATACAATACTCATTTGAACAACTCCTGGGACGCATTCGACTTAGTTTCCTCCGAACAGGCATACCGAACACTCCGCAATTATCAGCCTGAGTGGACCGTAAATGATATGAATTGCCTGACCTATGTAAAATTACAGGCCGGAATAGAGGAGTCGGATGTAATTACTCAAGTCAATGAGTTGCTAAGTAGAAGGATAGGAGAAGGCCTCACTTACGAGCATTACTTGCAACCAGTAAGTGATATTCGACTCAACAGAAGGGGCTATGCCATACCATCTGATGGAAATTGGTCACAAGTATATACCTTCTCCCTGATCGGCATTCTTATTCTCGTCATTGCCTGTATCAACTATGTAAACCTCACTACTGCAAAGGTGTCTATGCGAAACACCGAGGCAGGCATACGAAAGGTGCTGGGGGCAAATAAAAATCATTTTCTATTTCAGTTCAGTATTGAGGCATTCCTGGTCAGTACAATTTCACTCGCCCTTGCTGCTATTAGCGTCTATGTGCTTCTGGGTTTTGTCAATCAAACATTCGACCTCCAACTCACCTTTTCATTAACAGACCATGCCGGCCTGCTGATTGGTTTGGTTTTGCTTATGGCACTCATGAGTCTGATTGCAGCAGGATTTCCGGGCTTTTATATGGCCAAAATGACTACAGCGAATCTGCTGAAAACAGGCATTGTAATTAAGGGTCAAAAATTTTCGCTTCGAAAGCTTCTCGTGGTGTTTCAATTTGGCGTTTCAGCAGCCATGATCATCTGCACACTTGTTATTGTTGATCAGCTCAATTTTCTCAGAAACAAAGAATTAGGTTTCATTAAAGAAGCGGTGGTATACGTGAAGGTTCCACATACCGAAATGGGTAAAAAAGGTCAACTACTGAAAAACACATTTGCAGAGTTGTCACAAGTGAAATCCGTTTCACTTTCAGGTTCCTCACTGGCCACAAGCAGGTTAATGGTCAACAACATCCAAATGGATAATGATGACCCCGGAAGTTTCCAATTGGTTTTACCGGTTGATTTTAATTACGCTGAGACCATGGGTCTGACCCTCCATGAGGGACGTTGGTTTGACCCTGAGTTGGCCACTGATCACTCTGAAGGCCTTGTGGTCAATAAAGCATTTGTAAAGCACTTTTCTTTGGAGAACCCCATCGGTAAATCATTGGCCCGTTATGGGGAGAAGGGCTACATCATAGGGGTAGTGGATGACTTCCATTTCAAGCCACTGCACGTTGCTATCGAGCCGCTTGTTTTACACATGAACCCTGGCTACTCCTGGAATTACACCAACCTGGTAGTTAAACTCAATGAAGGTAGTTTAACCGGAATTGCAGATAAGCTGGAAAGCGCCTGGAATACGGTCTACCCAGAGAGGTTGTTTGACTGGTACTTCCTCGATGATCGGTTAGAAGCTAATTATAGAAATGAACAGGTTTTTGGAGATATATTCAAATCATTTGCGGTAATCGCCATTGTAGTTTCTTGCCTGGGCTTATTGGGTCTGGTGTCTTTTTCGCTCGAAAAAAGGTCAAAGGAGATTGGTATAAGAAAAGTGTTGGGTGCCTCTGTAAAGAGTGTCATGCTTATGATAACCGGTGAGTTTTCAAGGCTGATTTTGATCGGGTTTGTGTTAGCAGTACCCACTACCTGGTATTTTCTCAGTGATTGGCTTCTGAGGTTTGAGTATAGGATAGGGCTGGAATACCCGGTATTCATTCTGGCTGCAGTCATTGTCTTTCTTGTCGCCCTTTTAGTTACTGGATATCTAACATTCAAAACAGCCCGAACCAATCCGGCTGAGGTGCTTAAAACAGAATAGCCATGCTTTCAAAAACTCAGATTCTTCAAATATCAAGAGTGGTTAAAGGTCAAAGGATCAGAAGCTTTATGCTTGAAAATGAAGTGGTAGACTATATGTCTTGTGCGGTGGAAGAACTCATGGCAGAAGGCCAGACTTTTGAGGAAGCACTGCAAAAGGTAAGTAAACAAATGAGCCAGGAGGAACTGGTTCGTGCTCAGAAACAAACTGTCAATATCAGAAAACCAAATTCCATCGATATGCTTCAAAACTACCTAAAGATCGCATGGCGTAACTTCTTCAAATATCGCGTCAATACCGCTATCAACATCCTGGGTCTGGTCATGGGACTCAGTACTTCCCTTGTCATAGGGCTGTACTTAAAACATGAGTTTTCGCATGATAACATGTACCCCGACCTGGAGCAGTTGTACCGTGTCAACAGCATTTCGTACATGGGGCAGAGCCCCAGTCATTTAGATGCAGTTTCGCAAAATCTCCATGCTGCTGCTATGGCAGAAATCCCGGAAATCATGAAGGCTTCTTATTTCGACAAGCCTTTCTACAAACGGCCTTTAAAATGGAATGAGAATACATTCTTTGAATATGAATTCGTAGCAGTGCACCAGGATTTTTTCGAATTGTTCGGCATTGAAATGCTACAAGGGGAGGCCTCAGCCCTTTATGAAAACCCAAAGACGGTTTTGGTGTCTGAAGCCCAGGCTGCTACAATTTTCGGTCAGGCCGACCCCATGGGGCAGGTATTCACGATCATAACCAGCGATGGTCAGGAAGAATTTGAGGTGAGGGGAGTCTTCAAAGATTTACCAGCCAATTCGCACTTCAAAGCAGACAGCTGGTCGGGCTTCGATTTTCTGACCTCAATGGCTACCAGTAAGCTAATTACACAGAATGAGGGCAGCTGGGGTTCCATCAACAATTCCATGTACATCAAGCTGGTTGCCGGCACAGATGAGCAAGTGGTGATTGATAAATTGAATGGCATCTTAGATGCCAATCTCGAGGGCGAACCCTGGTATGAACACTACCTACAGCCCATGCGCGATTTACATCTCAACCAGCGCGGTTATGAAATTGATTCAACAGGCGACCTGGACCAGTTATACTTGTTTTCAGTCATTGCCATTTTAATATTACTCATTGCCTGTATCAACTATGTCAACCTCACCACCGCACAGGCTTCTGTTAGGTTGAAAGAGGTGGGCATCAGAAAAGTGATAGGGGCCAGAAGAAGGCAGTTTATCTTCCAGTTTCTCACAGAAGCCATGCTCGTCAGCTTGTTTTCGATGGTGCTGGCGCTTGTATTGGTCTATTGTCTGGTCCCCATTCTCAATGGAAATTATGCTCTTAATCTGGAGATTGACATTGCCAGCGACATGAAGTCACTGTATGGCTTCCTGGGCATAATGCTGCTGGTCAGCCTCCTGTGTGGTACCTATCCCGGCTTTTACCTTTCACGTTTACAACCCCATCAGTTGTTGAAGAGTGGCGATGCCGTAAAATCAGGCGGTGGACTTTTTAGAAAAATTCTGGTAGTGCTACAATACGCTACTTCCATCACCCTCATTATCTCCACCCTGGTCATTACCAATCAACTCAGCTTTATGTCCAAAAGAGACCTGGGCTTTGACAAAGAGCAGGTGGTGTATGTGCAGGTAGGATACCAGCTTTCAAAAAAATATGGTGAGACCCTTTTCAACGAAATCAGCAAAGAGTCGGGAGTCATATATTCTTCTTTGTCTGGTGGTTCATTAGGGCATGGCAACATGAGTGGCAATGGTGTAACTATTGGCGATATGGCCGATGAAGACAGAGAGATTCATAAAGTGCTGCCAGTTGATTGGGACTTAAAAAATACCCTTGGCCTGGAAATGGCGGAAGGTCGTTGGTTTGAAGAGACCTATGGTACCGACCGTAAAGAAGGCTTTGTTGTCAACGAGGCTTTTGTAAAGCATTTTGCCATTGAAGAACCTTTAGGAACTGCCTTGGGTCGAAATGGTCAAAAGGGCACCATTGTAGGAGTAGTCAAAGACTTCCATTACCGATCGATGCGTCATGCCATACAACCTTTAGTGATGCACATGTCTGAGTACGATCAATTTGGCTACACCAATGTAGCACTGCGACTGGCACCAGGCGATGCCAGCCAAACGCTGAAAAATATAGAGTCCATCTGGCACTCGGTGGTGCCGGATTATCCTATGGAATATACCTTCCTGGATGAGCAAATAGATCGTGTTTACAAAAGTGATCGTGACTTTGCCAATATGTTTACTGTGTTTTCAGTATTGGCCATATTGGTGTCTTGTCTGGGGCTCATAGGGCTGGTTTCGTTTAGCACCAAACGCAGGTCAAAAGAAATAGGCGTACGCAAAGTATTGGGTGCCACGGTAGCTCGCATTCTCCAACTCATCTCATTGGATCTGGTAAAACTGATCACCATAGGAGCAGTGGTGGCCATTCCGGTAGGCTACCTTTTTATGAACAATTGGCTGGAAAATTTTGAGTACAGAACGGGCATTGCCTGGTGGGTATTTGCGGTGGCGTTGGTGCTCACCGTATTCATTTCCTGGGTAGCAGTGAGCTATATCTCATTGAAAGCAGCCAAGGCCAACCCGGTAGATTCATTGAGGGCTGAATAAGTAGTTTCACACTAAGACATTAGAAGTCAAATAAGCGTAACCTCTTAGATCGTCATGCCGGAAAAATAAACCTGATGAAAATTTCAGATTTATTTTTCCGGCATGACGTCAATAATGAGAATTGAGTTGGGTATACATGGGTTTGAAATTGATTTTCAACGGTCCTTTATCCGGTACATAAACTTCAGGCCGCTCCATATTTCGTCTACCGCGCATACCTTTACATCTACCAGACCTATGTCCAGGCCGGCATTACGTACCACCATGTCTCCCATATCCGTGGGTACTTTCGAGGCCTTTTTAGGCCACGAGATCCATAGCATGCCCGTTTTCTTAAGGCTGCTTTTTAGTATAGGCAACCGCTCATTCATTTCATCGGCCGATTTGCTGAAAAAGTGAATGAAATCCAGATCTCCCTGGCCTTCTTCATCTACTCCCTCCACAGCATCTGGCAATGGTCCCAGGTCGTCCCAATAAGTTTCAGGCTCATTAAAAACCTGAATACGGTAGCCTTCTTTGATGCCTAATTTTCGCAGTAGAGGATTGGGGGAATAACCTGCCATAACTTTCCGGATTTGATTCAAGCTAAAAATTACCAGACTATGGCGCAAGCATGAGCTTGAAATGCATAATTTTTAGTAGAAATTGCGCCTATTGATGCCAATAAAAGCCTCCACTTCTTCCTTTCACAAATAGCCGTCAATTATTAGTGATTAGTCAGCGCGAATATTATTTTTGCGCATGCAAGAGCAGATTCTCATTCTCGACTTCGGGTCACAGTACACTCAGTTGATCGCTCGCAGGGTCAGAGAGCTCAATGTCTACTGCGAGATACATCCATACAACCACATTCCGGAGATTACCGACAACATCAAAGGAGTCATACTTTCGGGCAGTCCGTGCTCAGTAAGGGAAGATGACGCACCGGAGATTGATCTGGACCTTTTCAGGGGGAAAATGCCTGTATTGGGGGTTTGTTATGGGGCGCAGTTGATGGCCCATACATTGGGTGGTAATGTATTGCCGTCAGAGATCAGGGAATATGGCCGTGCCCGACTGAACAAGGTGGATACGCACTATGATCTGCTCAAAGAGCTCAGCCTCGATTCACAGGTTTGGATGTCGCATGGCGATACCATCTCTGAATTACCAGAAAACGCTCACATCATTGCCAGTACCAGCTCAGTGGAGGTAGCGGCTTTCAAGATCCATGAAGAAAACACCTATGGCATTCAATTCCATCCGGAAGTAACCCACTCGGAAGAAGGCAAAGTGCTGCTGCGCAATTTCGTAGTGCACATCTGCCAATGCTCTCAAGACTGGACCAGCGACATTTTCGCAGAATCAACCATTGAGGCACTCAAAAAGAAATTAGGTGATGACAAAGTAGTACTCGGATTGTCTGGTGGCGTAGATTCGTCAGTTGCCGCTGTACTCATTCACAGAGCCATTGGTGCCAACCTACATTGTATTTTCGTTGACAACGGACTGTTGAGGAAAAACGAATTTGATGGCGTACTCGACTCTTACAAAGGCATGGGCCTGAATGTAAAAGGAGTAGACGCCAAGCAGCAGTTTTACGATGCACTGGAAGGCATTACCGATCCTGAAGGCAAGCGCAAGGCCATCGGCAGGGTGTTCATTGAAGTCTTCGACCAGGAGGCTCAGAAGATTCGAGATGTGAAATGGCTGGGGCAAGGAACCATTTACCCCGATGTCATCGAATCGGTGAGTGTGAAAGGCCCTTCGGCAACAATAAAATCGCACCATAACGTTGGAGGATTACCAGAGAAGATGAACCTGAAGGTGGTAGAGCCACTGAACACACTTTTTAAGGATGAAGTGCGTAATGTAGGCCGCAGTTTGGACATTGATCCAAGTATTCTGGGTCGTCATCCATTTCCGGGTCCAGGACTGGGCATTAGGATTTTGGGAGACATCACCCCAGAAAAAGTGGCCATATTGCAGGAAGTGGACTACATTTTTATCAACGGCTTGAAGGAAAAAGGCCTTTATGATGACGTTTGGCAAGCTGGCTCAATGCTGCTGCCCATCCAGTCAGTAGGGGTTATGGGCGATGAGCGCACCTACGAGCGGGTTGTGGCCCTGAGAGCGGTAACCAGTGTAGACGGTATGACAGCCGATTGGTGTCACTTGCCCTATGAGTTTTTACAGGACGTTTCGAACGAAATTATTAACCGCGTGAAGGGAGTGAACCGGGTCGTGTATGACATCAGTTCCAAACCACCGGCAACCATAGAATGGGAATAATATGCGTTTGAGACCAACCATCATATCATTATTAATAATCACCTTTTTGGCTGTGACACCGGCAAGGGCACAAGACCTGCTGGCCATTTTTCAGGAAGGCAAAGCCTTGTTCGATGGCGGGCAGCATGCCCTTGCGGTATCGAAGCTGGCCCCGCTTACTTCTCTGGACGCGGATAATGATATGGTGCGCTATGCATCCTTTTACTATGCCGTGTCCTCATATCGCTCTAATGATGCAGCTACTGCTAAGAACATGTTTCTGCAGATATCGCAGCGCTTCCCTGGTTGGGAAAAACAAGAGGAGGTGAACTTTTGGCTGGGCAAACTCAGCCTTGAAGCTAAGGACTACAAACAAGGACTCAGCTACCTCGATGGCGTGAGTGCAGGCGATTTTCAGGAGCCCATTCAAAAGCTGAAAGACTATCATTTTGCACAAATCACCGATGAGGCCACTTTAACGAGCTTGCTGGAAGAAAACCCGGATCAGGTAGTTTTGGCAAGTCAACTGGCCAATCAGATTTTGAAAAAGCCAGTGGCCGATCAGGATGTTGATCGACTGAATGAACTGGCTTCACAATATGACCTCAAGCTCGAACTGGGAGTAGAAGGCATAGCCTCCTCGCCCAAAAAAGAAATTTACAACATTGGTGTCTTTCTTCCCTATGCCTACCGAGGTGACTCTGTAAGGCTGGAAAATCTGATGGACCAGTGGCCGGTAAGGTTTTATGAAGGCGTTCAATTGGCCATGGAAAAGCTTGCTGAAGAAGGCGTTGGCGTGAATGTAATCACATTCGATACCCGTTCCAATGAAGCCTCTTTGAGCAGTATGCTGCAATCAGAAGATGCTAAATCGCTCGACTTGATCATTGGGCCAGTCTTTCAAAGAGCTGTTTTAGAGGTGTCAGCTTTTGCTAAGGAAAACCAGATCAACATGATCAACCCCCTTTCCAGCAATAGCGAGGTGATCAAAGACAATCCCTTTGCCTTCCTATATTTCCCCAGCAATGAATCATTGGCCATGGTAGCTGCCGATTATGCCAGGCAGCACTTCACAGAGAACAAGAATGTGGCGGTGTTTTACAGTGGTTTTGGCGACTTGCCCAGGGCCGAACTTTATAGAGATATTCTGGAAAAGGACTCTTTTAACATCCCAATTTTTCAACGCATCAGGCCTGAAGAGTCTTCTTTGATTCAGAAACTGCTTGTGGAAGAAAAAGAGGTAGACAGAGACTCTGCGGTTGTAGCGGAAATGCTGGCCGAAATGGATTCGCTGCAAGAAGCAGGCGTAGAGGACTGGGAGATTTATGATGAGCGCGACTTCGTGTATGATACCCTGCAGATTCTGCCTGATAGCATCGGTCATATCTTTGTGGCTTCAGATGTAGCCTCGTTGGGAGCCAGTGCTGTAAGCGCAGTAGATGCCCGCCCCGATACCATCATGTACATTAGTAGTAGCCGATGGTTGGGCTCAGAACAATCCATCAATTTTGGACAATTAGAACGCATCAACGCCATTTTTACAGGTTCCAACTGGATAGACTATGGTACTGAAGCAGTAACAGAATTCAGAGACCGATACGAGGTAGCATTCAATGCCTATCCGCAAAAAGCAGCCCGGTTGGGCGATGCCTATTTGGGCTACGACATCATGCTCACCTATGGGCGCCTGCTGCATGAGTATGGCAAATACTTTCAGGTAGGCTTAAAAAGGAAAAAAGAAATTAAAGGAGGGCTAACAACTGAATTCGACTATCGCTTCTCCAATGACAACCGCTTCATTCCCCTATTCAGGGTGACTGATTCGCAGGTGGTGACCATAGAAAAAACGACAAAACCCGATGATCAAAACTGATCGGAGCAAAACCCTTTTTGCCCAGGCTCAACATTCCATTCCAGGTGGGGTAAACTCACCGGTAAGGGCCTTCAAAGCCGTAGGAGGCGATCCCCTCTTTATCAAATCAGCCAAAGGTGCCTTCCTCTATGATGAGGATGATAATGCCTACATCGAGCTCATCAACAGCTGGGGGCCGATGATTCTGGGGCATGCCAATGAAACCATTCAAAAGGCAGTAGCTGGGGCCATTTCAGGCTCTTTGTCATTTGGTGCACCTACTGCAGTAGAGGTAGAAATGGCTGAGCTGATTTGTAGCATGGTACCTTCAATTGAAAAGGTGCGCATGGTCAACTCGGGCACTGAAGCTACCATGTCGGCCATCAGGCTGGCCCGTGGCTATACCGGTCGCGATAAGATTATCAAGTTTGAAGGCTGCTACCATGGCCATGGAGATTCTTTCCTGATTGCTGCTGGTAGCGGTGCCGTGACTTTGGGCAGACCCGACAGCCCTGGCGTGACTGAAGGGGTAGCCAAGGATACCATCACCTTGCCCTATAACAACCTGGAGGCTGTGCGCGAAATGGTAAGCAGCCATGGGGAAGAAATTGCAGCACTGATCATAGAACCCGTAGCGGGCAACATGGGCTGCGTATTACCTGCTGAGGGCTATTTGCATGGCCTCAGGGAAATCTGTTCGGAAGCTGGCATTGTCCTGATCTTTGATGAGGTGATGACTGGTTTCAGGCTTTCTAAGGCAGGTGCGCAAGGTTATTATGGTGTGAGCCCGGACCTTACCACCCTGGGTAAAATCATAGGTGGCGGCATGCCTGTAGGGGCATATGGTGGCAAACGCGAGATCATGGATTACGTGTCTCCGCAAGGTCCCGTATATCAGGCAGGCACCTTGTCTGGCAACCCGGTAGCCATGGCAGCTGGTTTGGCCATGCTCGGTCAAATCAATGCCGATGAAGGGCTTTATACCAGACTGGAAGCGACCACTACTCGTATCAGAGAGGGTTTTCAGGCCAATCTGGATGCGCTTTCACTGCCCTATACCATGAATCAGGTGGGGTCAATGATCAGTATTTTCTTTACCGACCAGCAAGTGACAGATTTCGATTCAGCTAAATCTACTGATACCGCATTGTTTGGTCGTTATTTCAGAGAAATGCTCAACCAAGGAGTTTATCTGGCGCCTTCACAGTACGAGACACTGTTCATTTCTACAGCCATTACCGATGAGCTGGCAGATAAGATCATTGCTGCCAATAGGGCTGCATTAGAAGCTGTCTCTGCCTGATTAGCCGTTGTAATACCAGAAACTTATAAAGATAGACAGGTAGAAGAAGATCTGCAGAAAGATACTGTAGACGAAACCCACAATGTTGAATTTGATAAGGGTTTTGAGCCAGCCCTGTTTATACACTTTGAGGAAAGAAACGTAGACATAGGTACTTACGCCCACAAAGAAAACGGCCGCTAATATGCCTCGTGCAGTCGAATCATCCACCAGTTTGAACATGATGAGCAGTGAAATGCCATACATGAGGTAGGCAAATGAGTGTACATGCAAGGCGTGTACAATATGCTTGATATAAAGGTGCGTTCGCCTTATGTAAATCATTTTCAATACTCCTGCAAAGAGCGGAATCAGAATGAACATCATCAGGGGCAGGTTGCCCAATAGAAAACCCTTGAAGCCTTCGTCATTCTTGAAAATCTTCCTGATTTGCGTTTTAACATGAGCAGTGTTTTCTTCATTGATGAAGTTGAAGTTCATTTCCCCATTACTACCATTGGTAAGAGAATCTATGAATACATCGTCTGAAATCCGGCTGTCTCTGGCCAACATGTGCATTCGCTCAATATAAGGTCGGCCATCAGCATTGGATGTGAGCTCATTTAGCCAGTTTACTCTGGTCTGGTCTGTGTATTCCTCACCAAAACGGGCTTTAATACTATCATACATCACATTGTACTCCTTTATATCCGCGTACATCGCTTGTATAGAGTCAGGCAAAAAGGAGATTTTCAATGTGTCTGAAATATTACTCAGGTCATCGTTATAGCGCAAGCCATCCAGGTCGGTACTTGCGGTACCATTATTCTCGCTCAGAGAGGCAAAGTTGATGTCGCTCAGCAAAAAACTGATGATGAAGAAGTAAAAAAGACTCAATACCAGGTAAAGCCTTACCGGGTGAATGAAGTGTTTGATTTTTCCTTCCTGGAACCGATTGGTCAAAGAGCCTGGCCTTAAAAGGAATGGCAAAAAGCTGTGAGCCATCTTGGAATCTATACCCAGATAGTTGTCCAGGAATTCCTTGATCAGAATCCAGAAGGTAATGTTGTTGTCAGAATTGGACTGACCACAAGTAGGGCAAAAATTGTAAGATTCATCTAGCGCACTGTCACAGTTGCTACAAACCGTACTTTTGCGTTTTTTGGCTTTCATTCAAAAACTAGTTCTCGCGAAATTTAAAGATAATCCTTAGAGTGTGCTGTCCAAAAGATGAAAAAATAAAAAAGCCGGTTGGGATACCGGCTTTAAACTCCACTGGATAGAGTGTTTAGGTGAAAGGGAGGGTAATCAAATCATCTCTAATAATAGATCAGATTGTTTATCATAGAATTTTCTTCTCTTGGCCTGCCATTGCTCCAGTTGCATGGCAATAGTGGCCCTGATTTCGCGGTCACCTGAACAATAAACGATATAGGGTACTATGTCGTCTTTCAGTTCAATGTGGTTACCGCGGTCGTCTTTAATCAACCCTGAGCCTGCCTGATCTTCAGAGCCATATTTCATTTTAACTAGCCTTGTTACTTCCTGTCTTAGCGACTTTTCGGAAGTGCGCAACTCAATCAATCCCAGAAAAAACTGGTCCTGCAGGAAATGAAGCTGTAAAATACACTTCACCCCTGTTATGCTGATTCGGTAGTAAATTACCCTGTGCTTGCGCAGCAGGTGACTGCCTTTACCCGCATAATTGGGTTTGCCTAAATGGCTAATCGCTCTTTTGAGTGATATACCAAAATCAAGGCCATAAAACTTAATTGGCTTATCTGTTGCCAGACTGTTGGCTGAGGAATTGTGTACAAAGCTACTTATCCTGCTATAGCTAGTGAGATAGTTTCTACCCTCATAGAAACTCTCTCGACTTTGCAGGTAAAGCCGCTTCTTCTTAAAGGGCATAAATTGCCCTATAAAAGAAGTCATGGACCGAGTAGTCATTGACACAGATGTTTAGGTTTAGCGAAAGCAATTCCTTGCGGAACTGTATCAAATTTATAAAACAACTCGATAAAAAAACAACTTGTTCAGCAAGGGTGGGGAGGGGAAATGAATTGTATTTTTCATATACGCTACTTTGCAACTATCATCTGTATGTAAAGTGCAGAAAAATGACTGTATAAAAATTTGAAAAATATTCAATATTGCTCATTTCGAGCGTTTGAGGGTATCTGTATTCTGAATAGAATGATTAAATGGGTGTGAAAGGCGTGTTGAAAGGAGAAGAAGGCCTATCGGAACTCTTGATTGGAATTCCGATCAATTGGACGATTCGAAGCATGCTCTACAGTCGGGCTACTTCGGTATTGATGGCTGTGATGATCCAGCTGCCCTCAACAGAAAGCAAAGTGACCTGATAGCTGAAGAGTAAGGTACTACTGGTAGCTGTCAAGGCTATGGTGGTCACACCTGGCGTAGAGTCTAAGAGTTCACCAAAGTTGATGCTTCTTTCCTGCCCGCCTACTTTTTTCGCATTCAGCTGTTCCATGTATTGCGCCTTGGTAAAAGTGAGCACCCTTGGGCCAAACTTTACGTACTGCATGGATTGTTCGTGCATGGTTTTGCCAAGCCTTTCCGCATCCTGCACATCGGTAGCTTCAATAAACTCTTTGACTACTGATTTTATACTTTCTTCCTTGTTGCTGTTTTGTGCAGATACTGCAAGGCAAAGGCTCAGGGCCAAAATCGATAAAATGGATTTCATGTTTTTTTCCTTGCAAAATGGGGGGGATGCCTTGTGCAAAACAGCCTGATGTTGCAGGAATGGCTGCTGCTGTTGTGAAGCTTACCAGCCCATGAGTTGACGCAACGCTTCCTTTCTGCTTTGCGCCAACTTTATTCTGGTGCCATTGTGGAGGTTCACCATCAGGTCGCCCCGAAAGTGTGGCTCCACTGACTGTATGCATGAGACATTGACCATGGCGGATCGATGTATTCTGATAAATACTTCTGGGTCCAGCAATTTCTCCAAATCGGTGAGCGATTGACGATGTACATGAGAATGGCTCTGGCAGTGAATCTTCACATACTGGTTATCGGCTTCTATCCAGTCGATGGTTTCGGTATTGATGAAGTGAATTTTCCCACCCGTTTTGACCGATATGCGCTTCAGAAACTTCTTTTGCTCCTTGCTCTGTTCAGCCAGTAGTTGGCTCAGTTGGGCTTTGAGGTCAGATTTTTTCTGATCCTTTAATGCCGCTTTGGCCCTTGCCAGACTTTCGAAAAACCGTTGATCGTCAAAGGGTTTGAGTAAATAGTCAAGAGCGTTTACCTCAAAAGCTTTCAGAGCAAAGGCGTCAAAAGCCGTAGCGAAAATATAATAGGGCGTGTGCAGCTCTTTGGTCTGTTCTATTACACTGAACCCATCGATGCCCGGCATTTGGATGTCCAGAAAAACCAGGTCGGGTTTATAGCGTTCTATGGCGGCTATGGCCTCCGACCCATCGGCACATTCGCCCACCAGTTCAAAGGCTGCATCTTGCGCCAACAGGGATTTGATAATTTCCCTGGCGTACTCTTCATCATCTACAACCAGTGCAGTGTATTTCATAAGGCTATCGCTACCTGGGCCAGTACCCCTTGGTCATGATTGTGAATTGTCAATTTATGCTTTTCTCCATAAATCTGCTGCAGTCGTTCTATCGTGCTGGAGAGGCCTATGCCAGAAGTAAACTCAGGTTTGAAGCCTTCGCTAAGTGCAGGCCCCTCATTGTAAATAGACAGGCGCAGAAAGCCGGAGTCTATATAGGCTTTGATACTCAGTTTTCGAGCCCCTAGTTTTTTGGTAAGGCCATGGTAAATGGCATTTTCTACCAAAGGCTGTAGCAGAAAACTGGGCACCTCAATGGTCTTCACATCAGGCGCCACTTCAATGCTCAGGTCCAGGTTTTCTTTGAACCTTATTTTTTCTATTTCCAGGTACTGCCTTATGAAATCGATTTCTTCTCCCAGGGGCAGCATCTGTTTTTCACGCTGTTGCAAAGCGCGCCTCAATAAGTCGCTAAGGCCAGCCAGCATGCTCACAGCTGCCTTTTTTTCGTCAAACCTGATTTGCGCAGCAATGGTGTTGAGCGTATTGAATAAGAAATGGGGGTGAAGCTGCATTTTAAGGGCCTGTAATTGCGCTTTCACCAGTCTTGATTCCAACTGTAGAGAATCTATTTCTTTTTGCTTTAATCGCTGGTAATACTCAAAGGCATAGCCACCAATGATGATGCCCCAATAGATGAGGAAGTACCACTCAAACTGGTTGATGATCAGGGTCATAAAGGTGCTTATCAGCGCCTCAGTTTCAATGTGAGACGAATTAGCTGCCACCACTATGAATGCGTACAAAAAGATATTGAGGCTTACCAGAATAATACTGGCCGGCAGGTGATATAGCAGGCCTATGAACTTGCTTTTTCTATCGACCCTGAATCGCTTGCCTGTATAAAAAATGAAAGGGGTAAGAAAACCCCAAAAAAGCCAGATGGCCAGTTTGATGATGAACAAAAACCACCAACTGGTATCGTCTCCACCAGCCGATAACTTGATGTAGAGCATGGAAGCTGAGATAAAGGCGATGGTAGACCATATGGCCAATATCCAACCCCAATGGAAGAATGAGGGCTTGCGGGAAACCTTGTTACGAATCACAGGATGGATTTATTCAGATAATTTGTCCAGAATATCGTTCACGGGCAAGTAAGAAGGCACCAGACCGCCTGCTTTTTCATAAGAGAAGCTGATTTCGCCAGCCTGGTTTATCAAATAAATGGCTGGAATGGGTATCGTGTTTTGGTCGTTGCCATTGGCGGTGGCCAGGTCAATGTCCATCACATTAAGCAGCCGCTGACTGCCCTTTCCCAGCTGGTAGCCTACCCTAAAAGCCTCCATGATTGTGTTGCCTTCATCGTGAATAATGGAGATGCTACTGGCAGGGACATTCTCCAGCGTTTTCTCAGGCAGTTCGGGGGTGATGGCCATTACGGTAGCACCTTTGTCCACAAATTGATCCAGTGCAGCCTGTAACTCGCTCAGGTGCTGTTGGCAGGCCGGGCACCACAGCCCTCTGTAAAAAACAATGACTACCGGACCCTTCCTGGTGAGTTCGGACAGGCTCAGGCTTTGTCCACGCTGGTCACGGGCGGTGAACTCTGGGGCCAATTGGCCGGGACTCAATACTTCAGGATAGTCCTCACTGCCAGCAGTGAAATATAAATAGGCTGATGCGCCTCCAATGAGCAACAACAGCAACAGACTTAATAAGATTTTCTTGAGCATGAGCGTGCGGCAAAGAGTAAGAACTGTTTCATTGACCTTAATGGGGAATGAAACTGAGGTCTTATCTCGTTTGATCACAGATCAGAGGAGGCTGAACGACTGTATTTGTTGTGAGACTTTACTTATGTGTTGCGAAGCTTGACTAGTCAATCGAGAAATTCACCGAAAAAAACGTCTGGTCCCAAATCAGTTTGAGCACTCCGCCACTGTCATGCTCTTCAACTTTAATGGTAAATGCTTCGGTAATCTCCGTTTGTGTACCAATGGTCATGGGTACACGTCCTAAGTCCATTTCCTGATTATAGCTGCGGCCGTTCTGACCGGTTTGCTTGTTGATGATGAGGGTGCCGCCATCAGCTTCAGGTATGGTAAAGAGTGTGTAATCTCCTGCAGGAACAGCCAGGCTGCCGATCTTCAGGTCTTTGGAAGTGCTGAAGTGTGTGGCACGATTGGCCCCGGTGCGCCAGCGCTGCCCCCAGCTCACAATACCACCAAAAATGGTTCTACCTCTTTTAGAGGGCGAACCATAACTGACTTTGAAATCGGCATCATTAAAGCTGAAGTCTTCTGTGATGGCCCCGGAAAGTGAACCGAAGGGGCTTCCGTTTTTGTCCCGCTCTAAAAAAGAGTTGGCTATGGCTTCAAAATCGAGTTTGCCTACCCGGGTCACCACCAGTTTGCGTGTAGTTAAGGCCGCGTCTAGTTTTAGTAAGTTGCCCTCATGATCAATACTCACACCCATAACGCCTCGTGAAGGGTGACGCAGAGTTAAGGAATCTGCAGATACTTTGTGAATGATAAAATTCGAAACCCTTCTGCCTGTCAATAGCTTTTGATCAATGCTGTCATTTTCTGATTTCACGGCATTTTGGAAGGCCAGTTCAAAAGGCCAATGTACCATGTCGATAAAGGGTAGAGTACCCGACACATTGGCCATTGCCATTCTTCTCATGTCGCCATTTCCGGTCAGCACTTCATTGACAAGGCTATCTCCTGAAAGGCTGGCTTTTTGTGAGATTACAGAACCAATAGATTCAAAATAAGTATCAGGTGGGTCAAATCTTGTCAAGGTTTTGATGCCGCCTGTTTCATCCAGGTCAAGCTGATAACTCATCAGTTTGGTGCTGGGACTCCTTAAAACCACATGGGCTATTACTTGATTATCATGTTGTTGAAAACGCTCGATGGCCAGGGTGTCACTGCCCAGGCGTGTCACGAAATAGGTGTAGGGATCGCTATCAGAAGTACCGCTTGTTTCACAAGCACACAAGGCTACCAAGAGCAGGCAGGCCAGAATTTGATAAAATTTCATGGCTTAAGGTTTTGTAGAAAGTTAAGTAAGCACAGGCCTTAAGCGAAGTAGTTTTTGATCGGTGGTCAGGCTTTGGTTTTTACCTTGCTCCAGTTCTTTACCTGCCAGTGAATGTGGCCCGTGGTGAGGTGGTTTTTGTCTGAATCGTGAACTTTCACTTCGCAAATCACCACCACGGCATCTTTGGTTTTTAGTGGCTCTATTACCTCAGTGTTGAGCCATTCCTGGTTCAGTTCGAAGTAAGCATAAGCGTCCATCTTGCCCTGGTAAAAGTAGTCCATTTCCATGCGTTGCATGATGATGCGGTACTCATCCTGGCCCAGGTTGTTTAGTAAAACTAAACCCGTGGCAAATTCAGAAATGGTAGCCAATCCGCAGGCGTGCAGGCCTTTGATGTGGTTGAAATTTCTGCGCTGGTAGGGGATGAGCACTTTTACATGCATGTCGCCAATTTCTTCCACCCTAAAGCCATGTGGTTTGTTAAAAGGAATTTTCCGGGCCAAACCAAAGTTGAGCAGCTTTAAGTGCTTTTTTGAGGTTTTGGCCTTTTCTAGGATCAGGGCAGGGTCGAACATTCTTTGGATTTTCCTTTAATTTATGGATTCTTGACGAAAAATAGTATGCATGCTGAGTTTTTGGGAGCGCGAGTCTTTTGTGAATTTTGACAGTTTGGTACTGGGAGGGGGCATTGTTGGCCTGTCCACTGCTATCGAATTGAAAATGAGTAGGCCAAATGCCAAAGTGGCTGTATTGGAACGAGGGGTTTTTCCCTCAGGCGCCAGTACTAAAAATGCTGGTTTTGCTTGCTTTGGTTCACTTACGGAAGTGCTTTCCGACCTGGACAAAATGACTGATGCGGAAGTGTTTGCCTTGGTAAAACAGCGTTGGGATGGCTTACAGCTGATGCGTAAAAGGCTGGGCGATGCCGCGATTGACTATAAAAACCACGGAGGTTACGAGCTGCTGAGGTCTGAAGCAGAGCTGGCTGCACTCGACCAGATTGATCGGGTGAATGCGCTGTTGAGGCCTTTGTTTTCTGCTGATGTATATAAGCCAGCCGACTCATTCATTGACGACTTTGGTTTTGACAGTCAAAAAGTTGGCAGAATGGTGTTCAATCCTTTCGAAGGTCAGATTCATACCGGCAAGATGATGAAAGCCCTACAGCAGTACGCTGCCAATGTGGGCGTTGAAATTTATACCGGTACCGAGGTAACTGATTTTGAAGAAACTGCAGCTGGTGTAGCCGTACAAATCAAAAATGGCCCTCAACTACAAGCAAATCAATTGGCCATTTGTACCAATGCCTTCACCAAATCCTTAATTCCGCAGGACGAACTGGCACCCGGCAGGGGAGTGGTATTGGTAACCAAACCCATTGCCGACCTCAGGTTCAAAGGCACCTTTCACTATGATGAAGGCTATTATTATTTCCGCAATTACCAGAACCGGGTAATTTTTGGCGGGGGCAGAAACCTGGACTTGGCAGGGGAGACCACCACTGCCTTTGGCGAGCCCGACCTGATTCTAAACAAACTGAAGCAAGACCTGGATAAGCTCATCCTACCCGGTACCCGACACGAAATAGATCAGGTTTGGTCAGGCATCATGGCTTTTGGGGCCACCAAACAACCTATCTTACAAAAGCACAGCGATCGCATTTTTCTGGGCGTACGCCTTGGCGGAATGGGAGTAGCCATAGGCAGTCTTTTGGGCAAAGAGCTGGCTGCCCTCATGAAGGAGAGTAAATAATTAGTATATTCCGTTTTTGAGTTTTTTCAAGACTATATGAGCTATAAACACACTAAGCCTAGCCTTTTTCAGGCTTTTATTCCCATCATTTTTTTAGTCATTGCCCTCTTCATCAATGTGCGCATTTATGGAGATTCCTCGTTGGATGGGTCAAATCAGATCATCCTTATTCTTTCTGCAGCTGTTGCAGCACTCGTGGCACTAAAAATAGGGTTTAAGTGGGAAGAAATACAAAAGGGTATCGTTAAGAGCATTAGCTCGGCCATGGCATCCATCATCATTTTATTGCTTATTGGTGCACTAGCGGGTACCTGGCTGCTTAGTGGCATTGTGCCGGCCATGATTTACTATGGCTTGCAAATACTTAACCCCACTATCTTTTTATTCGCGGCTTGTATAATCTGCTCCCTCGTGTCGCTCGCTACTGGTAGTAGCTGGACCACTGCAGCCACTGTAGGAATCGCCTTGATTGGTATAGGTGGAGCTTTAGATATACCGCTGGGAATGGTAGCCGGGGCAGTATTGTCTGGTGCCTATTTTGGGGATAAAATGTCTCCCCTGTCTGATACTACCAACCTGGCCCCGGCCATGGCAGGTACCGACCTCTTTACTCATATACGCTATATGAGTTATACCACCATTCCTTCTATCACCATAGCACTAATCATTTTTCTGATTCTCGGTTTTGTTCAGGGCGGATCTGGGGATTTGGTAGATAAGCAAGTCATGCTTGATGCATTGGCTAATCGTTTCAATATCAACGGACTCCTGTTCATTGTGCCTGCTGTTGTGGTGTTTTTGATTGTGAAGAAAATGCCGGCTATTCCAGCCATATTAATTGGAGCATTGCTAGGAGCAGTGTTTGCTTTGATCTTCCAACCGGGAATTGTAATGGAAGCAGCTGGTGAAGGTTTTACTGGCCTTGAGGCCAAATTCAGAGGAATCTTGAATTCCATGTACGGAGAGATAAAATTCCTTTCTGGTATAGAGCAATTTGATCAACCCGGTGATGAGCTTCTGAAGTCCAAAGGGATGTACGGCATGTTGAAAACTGTATGGCTCATTCTGGCTGCCATGATGTTTGGTGGTGTGATGGAAGGCTGTGGTTTATTAAAAAGAATCGCTGAAGCTGTGATTTCCAGAATATCTTCAACTGGCTCTTTAGTGGCCTCTACAGCCGGTACCACGGTATTTTTCAATGTAACCGCTTCAGACCAATACCTGGCCATAGTAGTGCCAGGGCGCATGTACGCAGACATTTATAAGGAAAAAGGGTTGGCTCCGGAAAACCTTTCAAGAACTTTAGAAGACTCAGGTACGGTTACCTCAGTATTGGTGCCCTGGAATACCTGTGGGGCCTATCATTCCGGTGTGTTAGGCGTGGCTACACTCACTTACCTGCCTTACGCATTTTTTAATTTAATCAGTCCATTGATGACCATTGCATTTGCTTACCTGAACATCAAGATCAGGCATAGAAAAAGTGAGAACAGTGAAATGGACGCAGCTGCATGATGTTTCCACTCACTATTACCAAGCCGGAGATCATGGATCTGCCCCTCAGTGCCTTTGATGGCAAGGTGGTGATTGCACATACGCATGAGCAGATCTTAAGCGCTATGAATGAGATTAACCAGTGCGATTATGTCGGTTTTGATACCGAGGCCAGGCCCACATTCAAGAAGGGCCAGATCAGAAACGTATCCCTCATTCAGGTAGCGACACCCCATAAGGTTTTTCTGCTTAGAATCATGAAAACCGGCCTAACCGATGAAATGATCGACTTTCTGGAAAACGAGTCATTGCTAAAGATTGGCATTGGTCTGGAAGATGATTACAACCTGCTCAGGCGCCTTAGAGGCTTTCAGCCAGCTGGTTTTGTAGATCTGAACCCAGAACTGAAAGAGATGGGGGCAGAAAAGATCGGAGCGCGCAACCTGGCCGCTATGATTCTGGAAATCAGAATATCCAAGGCCGCCCAAACCTCCAATTGGGAAAACGAGATTCTTACTCCTAAGCAAATTCGCTATGCCGCTACGGATGCCTGGATATGCTATGAAATCTATTGCCGTTTAAAAGATTGGGGCTATTTATAAGTGTTTTTTTAAGCATTTCAGGCAAGAATTCTATAAATGTCACCGTTTTGTCTACAAACTGTAAACCTTAGGTTACAGGAAAATCGTATATTTGTATAAGCAAGGTGATAAAACACCTTCTTGCCTCGATCAAATTTTGGGTCCTCAATCATGGATTGCCAGTTCTGGTAAGTCCATAGCTGCTTATACCTACGGGTATAGTTTTAATTGAAAGCAGTAGAATTCACAATAGCATCGGGGTAATAAATCAAGTCTTCAGACTTATAACGTTTGTAGGATTTTGATTAAGGGTCGATTGATCAATTGACCACTGGCTTTGTTCGTTCAAAGCCCATTGGATTTAGACTATTTTAGGTTCCATATACAAAATAGTGTTTTGGTGAAATGAGCTGACTCAGAAGGAGTTAGCTCTTTTTTTATGCGTACTATTAAAAATAAAGTATATTGAAGTTAAGATCGACTAATCTTGACTATGCCGCGCCTCAACTCCCCTAAGCATGACCTACAGGTCATTGCACATTTCTTATATGAGCTTTCTTTTACAGAAGGTTTTGCTGCTTACAATCGCGGGCGTACTTTCAGGTTAGTGCCTTCAAACCGAGCATTATGAAAAGCCTTAACAGCCTGGTTATTTTTATGGCCGTGCTTCTTTTTTCCCCAACTCTTCATGCCCAAACCGAGGCTGATTCACTGCGATTTGTATCAATGAGAGATTCCGTTGAAAAATTCATTGGTGTTCGGGATTTGGATAATGCCCTTGCAGCCAGTGAGCACATGTTTCAGCAGGCTCAGGCCATGGACTATCATTTCTTTGAGATTTCTGCTTATTTCCAAATGTCTCGGGTTTATCAAAGGATGACCAGAAGTGATTTGTCGCAGGAAGTGCTGAAAAAAGCATATGCAATTGCCTTAAATAATAATATGCCTAAGAGTGAAGCAACTGCTGCCGTCAATCTGGGTATTGCCTACTTCCAGGACAGTATGTATGATTCTACGGTGTGGTACTTTAAAAAGTCGATTGAATTGTCAAGGGAGCACAATCCTGAGAGATTGGCCCTTAACATGAGCAACCTGGCCTGGATCTATGGGGTAATGGACGACCGGGAGCTGGAGTTTGAAGCCTATCTGGCTTCTTACAAAGCTTTAGAAGATAGACCCGACTCTTATAGAGCAAATAGAGTGAAAACTATGACCCTGGGTGGTCTGGGCGATTACTATGTCTATACTGGTGATTATGATAAGGCCAGAGAATATTTTGAGGAAAAACTACAGCTAGGGATAGACATAGAGTCTATCACTACTCAATTCGAAGCGCATGCTGGCTTAGGGACCTTGTTTCGAATGGATGATAACTACGATTTCGAGAAGAGCAAATTCCACTATGAGTTCACAGCACTGACTGAAGAAACAGGAGTGGAACACTATAAGTACCAGGCCATGCAAGGTTTGGCCAAGCTCCACCGTAAGGAAGGAAATTACGAGCAGTCGCTCAGCTATTTCAGAGAAGTATATGACTTTTACAATTCAATAGACGTACCTGATTTCAGTGCTTCAGCAGCCACGGCCATTGGTGAATTATACCTTGAACTCAACCAACTGAATGAATCGGGTCGATGGCTGAACATTGCTGTAGACGGTACCAAAAAGAACAACTTAATAGCGCGCGAAAGAGACGCATTGTGGAGCCTTTACAAGGTTGATTCTCTCAGAGGACGATATCGAAGTGCGCTGGCAGGCTTTCAACGCTTGAATCTCATTGAAGATTCGCTTTCCAATGAAAGGAGCAGAGACAGGATCAAAGAGTTGGAGATTCAGTTTGAAACTGAACAAACTGAAAAGGAGAACCTGACCCTTAAAAGTGATCTGGAGCTACAAAAGGCTCAGATGGAACGCCAGCAGATCATTCAAATCTTTGTGGCGGTTGTGGCACTGACCTTCATCATTCTGGCCACCATCGTTTACCGAAGTTACAAGCGGAAGAAAAAGGATAATGAGACCATTAGCCAGCAGGCCAATGAGTTAAAAACGCTTTCCCGCTTTAAGGAAGGCCTGACCAGCATGGTGGTGCATGATATGCGCAATCCGCTCAATGCCATACTGGGCTTTTCTCAGGGCACGCCCACCGATGACAAGCAAAGGAACATCAATCGCTCAGGGCACCAGGTGCTTAACCTGGTAAACAATATGCTCGACATACAGCGCTTTGAAGAAGCCAAGGTAGAGCTGAGCCCCGAAACGCTGGATGCCAGGGAGCTGGTGGGCCATTGCATTCAGGAAGTCACGCTTTTGGCAGCCTCAAAGAGCTTGCGCGTAGTGAGCAGGGTACCTGATGCTTTGCGATTCCGGGCCGACCCTGTGCTGGTAAACCGCATCATCGTCAACCTGTTGATCAATTCGGTCAAGTATTCAAAGAGCGGGACAGAAATTGTAGTGGAGGCAGGCAAGGGCCAAGGCGGTTTTCAGCAATTAGTGGTTAAAGATGAAGGACACGGCATTCCACCTGAACAGCTGCCCTTTATTTTCGAAAAATTCTGGCACAACGACCCTGAAAAATCTGGTGTTTTACCCTCAACTGGTTTAGGCTTGTCATTCTGTAAAATGGCAACAGAGGCACATGGAGGAGATATTTATGTAGAATCGGTGCTGCATGAAGGCACCAGTATCTTTTTCTCATTGCCACTGGCTGAAGGGGTAGGGCCGGTTGAAAACACAGTGATGGAGCAGGTGGTGCCTGAAAATGCCCTGAATGATGTGGATATGGATGTTTATCGTACCTATTTGCCCAAGCTGGAAAAATTGGAGGTATTTGAAGTGAGCGAGATCAACAAACTACTGAAAGCTCTGGAAGGGCAGGTGAAGGATAAAAACCTGGGCAGGCAGCTGAGAACAGCAGCATTTCAAGGAGATCAGTCGCTTTATAACCAGTTGCTTGATCAACTCAGAGAAGAGAAATTAGCTTGATGAAAGATTGATATGGCCGAGCCAAAACACAATAGGATATTAGTAGCTGATGACGACCCGGTAAACCTGGAGGTGATCCTGGAGTTTTTGGAAGAACGGGAAGACGAGGTATTGTATGCGCCAAACGGCCAGCGGGCTTGTGAACTAGCGGTCAAAGAGAAGCCCGATGTCATAATCATGGACTGGGAAATGCCGGTCATGAATGGCATTGAAGCTATTCGCATTTTGAGGAATGATGAGGCTACGGCTGAGATTCCAATCATTGTGGCCACGGGGGTCATGACCCAGTCGCAGGATTTAAAAACAGCCATGGATACCGGTGCAGTAGACTTTATACGCAAACCGTTCGATCCCATAGAGTTTAAGGCCCGATTGAGCACGACACTTAGGCTTTCTGCTTCTTACAAAGAGATTAAGGCCCAGAAGGCTCAAATTGAAGAGATGGCAGCCAAAGAGCAAGAAATGATGCAGGCCAGCCTACACCAGAAAGAGCGGGAGTTGAGCTCAGCAGCCATATTTGACTATCAGAAAAGTGAATTGCTCACTAAGCTGATGGAAGAGGTGAAACGACTCGATACCGTCACTAATAACCTCTATGCCCCTGAAATCAGGAAGATTAGCAGAGAGATCAAGTCCTTTCTGGACCTGGACAGAAGTTGGTCGAATTTTAAAGTACACTTTGATGAGGTACATCCCGACTTCCTGGAGAATGTCGCCAAGCGCTTCAACGAGTTAACCAGCAATGAGCAGCGCATTTGTGCTTACCTGAAAATTGGGCTCAACAACAAAGAAATAGCCACATTGACCAATGTAGAAAGCGCCTCAGTGCGCAGGGCACTGAACCGACTCAAGAAGAAAATGAACTTGACGGCTGATGATAGTCTCAGGAGTTTTATCGATCATTTCTAAGCCTACTGAAGCATCGCGATCAACTCGTCAAAACGAGCCTGATTGCCCTGATGCATGGCAGATACCAGGTCGTTTTTCCAGGGAGACTGTACTTTTTCTTCATCCAGTTGACGAACAATCTGATTGATTTTACCTACTTGATGTACTTTCAAACCCCCTAGCTCACTGATGTACTTGGACAGTATGGCAATGTCTGACTCTAATATCAGCGACTCTTCTCTTTCCAAGGCTACAGTGGCGGGAGCTTCTTCTACATTTTCAACCACATGGGCTATTGGCAGGCTAAAGTTGAAGGTGGTGAATTGGCCAGGGTCAGATTCAATTGTAATGGCCCCTCCATGGGCCTCAACGGCCAGTTTGCAAAAGGTAAGACCCAGACCGGTAGATGAGCTATAACCTGCATGTCTTTCACCCTGCCAGTATTTGTCAAAAACCTGCTTGAGCTGATCGGGAGCAAGGCCCATACCGTGATCGGTAACAGAAACCATAAGCAACTGCTCATTTTTACTCATGGTCGCTTTTACATCCACAGAACCACCCAGCTCTGAAAACTTGATGGCATTTGAAAGCAGGTTGCCTAGTATCCTAATCACCAACTCACTGTCCACTTCAACAGATATTCGTCTATCGATTTCCGTATTTAAGACAATGTTTTTGGCGTGCATCAAAAGTTCGAGCGGGGTTTGTGCCTCTTTGAACAACTTGAGGAAGTTATGCGCCTCGGTATTCAGGTTGACGCGAGCTTCTGTGAATTTCTGAACGTCCAGCATATTGCTCACCATGTTCAGCATCTGCCGCCCCGACTGCCCAATAGTATGAAGCTTCTTCTCAGTGGCTTCACCTTGCGACAATCCGATCACCGAGTTGAGCGGGTTTTTCATGTCGTGTACAATCATGTGAGTGAGGTTTTCTTTAAACTCACTCAGCTCTTTTAGTTGCTGATTAGAATCAGCCAGTGCATCCTTTTGGTTGGTGATCAGGCGATTGGCCTTTTGTTTGCTCTTAAGCCCCAAAAACACAATAATGAGCACAATGATCAACAAAACCCCGATAATGATAAGTCCATTTTGACGGGCTCTTTGTCGCTCCGTTTTTTCGTTGAGTAAGGCAATTTCCTGCTCTTTTTTCTCTGTCTCAAATTCTGTTTCCAGACGAGCAACCGCATTGAGTTGGTCAATATTTAGTAAACTGTCACTCAAAATATGGAAGGTTTTGAAATGAGCTAAGGCTGCCTCTGTTTTGTTCAGTGACTCATAATTCAGTGCCATGTTTTCCTCGACCTGAATCTTTAGTTTTAGATTCACTACCTCCTGAATCAGGTCATAATTCTCAATTCTCATTTCCAAAGCTCTTGATGAATTGCCCTGTCTATCATATACCTGAGCAATGTTTTCGGTAGTTTCAGCAATGCTCTCTTTATGATTTAGGAATTTTGCCATTTCCAGGCCTTCTTTCAGATATATCAGGGCAGAGTCGTAGTCAGACAATTTCTTGGCATAGAAATAGCCCTGCGTCTTCTTCAACGACATCTTTTTAAAAGCATAACCCTGATCAACATCATCCTCTGCCTTGATACGATCTATTTCAAGATCAGCCTCCTTGAGATATTTTCTTGTTAATCCAAGACTGTCTAAGTCCATATAACTTGTGGCCAGACTCACAAGACTGTAATAAGCATCCATGTTATACTTTCTAGCAGCTTCCAGCCCTTTTTTGTAATAAAACAAACTCTTTTCAGGCTCTCCAGTCGTTACATAAAATGCTGCTATGGCCTGAAGAACTGTCTGAATATGGACAGGGTGTTCTAGGCGTTGTGCTTCTTTTTCATACACTACCAATAGTTGGTAAGCACTGTTGAGGTCTCCCAAATCTCTCAAAATCCCCGATTTGAAATAATACGCCTGTAGCAATATGTTGTCGTTGCCGATTTTGCCTGCCCACTCGATGGTCTTATCAAAATAATAGAGGGCTGAATCGATTGATTCATTGAGGTTGTGCAGAACTCCTTTATGATAGATCTTATTGGTGTAGATGCTGTCTTCTTTCAATTCTACAGCCAAACTAATCGCCCTGTCGATGTATTGTAGTCTTTCTTCAAGTGGATAAATTTCACCGTATGTGTCGGTGTAATAAAGGTGGAAGGTGAGTGCCGTGAGTACGTCAAAATAGATTCGTTTTTCCTGGTTTCGATCGTATTTGGAAAGCGCATGAAAAAACGTATCGAAGGCCTTTTGGGGTTCCCCACTTTTGACAAAGTCATGGCCCTGGTTGATAAGTGAATCAGCCATCGCATCATGCTCCTGGCCATAAACAAAACTTGTGCACAGGTTTAAAATCAACAATGTAATTAGCATATACATTGCCTTAAGAAGCTTATGAAATTGTCGTTTTCTCGGCATATATCTCTTCAAGTTATGCTAATGACCCGTTTCAAAACAAGTCATCGATATTCTATTTACCAGTACAATTGCCAATTACTTCAGCACTTGTCCCTGGTTTGTCTACAGATTGTTGCACTTGGTGCAAGGTCGGCACTTAACTTTGTAATCTGAAAAATCGAGTGGTGAGTATCAATACTGACCATACTATAATACGCTGCGTTTCTGGCATTATTAAGATGGTTTGGAAGATTGATCCATTTCGGGTTAAGGGTACTTCCTAAGCATGGTCACTATGCTTACTGAAGCCCTTTTTGTGACCCATGTAATCAGCCTTTCCTGCTCTTTTTCTATATTCCATACCTAAACATGTGCCTGTCATGGAAACAAGCAAAGACAACACTAAGAAAATATTGGTAGTTGATGATGACCCTTCAAACCTGGAGGTAATTCTAGATTTTGTTACTGATAAAAATCATGAAATTCTTTATGCTCCAAATGCCAAAGCGGGACTGGATCTGGTCAAAGCAGAAATGCCTGACTTGATCATAATGGATTGGGAAATGCCTGTAATGAATGGCATTGAAGCCATCAGACATCTGAAAGCTGATGCACTGACCATGGACATACCGGTAATCATGGCCACCGGAGTAATGACCAAATCGCAAGACCTGGGGCAGGCGCTGGAAGTAGGGGCAGTCGACTTTTTGAGAAAGCCTTTCGATCCCATTGAGTTTCGTGCACGCCTCAATACTACATTGACCCTGAGTGCATCTTATCGCGAAATCAAAAGACAGAATACCCAAATCAAAGAGCAGCACGAGCAGATTTTGGAGCTGAACCAACGGGAAAAACAACTGCTGGAAGAACAGTTGGAAGGCAAAGAGCGAGAGTTGAGTTCTTCGGCACTCTTCGATTTTCAGAAAAACGAGCTGCTCAATAACCTGTTGAAAGAGCTGGAAAGGCTCGATGTGGTGACCAACCGCATGTATGCCCCCGACATCAAGAAGATCTCCCGACAAATCAAAGGAGCTTCAGATCTCGATAAAAGCTGGAACAACTTCAAACTTCATTTTGATGAAGTGCATCCCGGTTTTTTTGATGAAATAGGCAAGCGTTTTCCCGGACTTACCAACAATGAGCAGCGCACCTGTGCCTACCTCAGAATTGGTCTGGGTAACAAAGAAATCGCCCTCCTCACTAATGTAGAAAGTGGTTCGGTAAGAAAAGCCCTGACCCGACTTAAGAAAAAACTGGGTCTGCCAGCCGAAAAAGACCTTCGAGAATTCATCAAATCCATCTGATTTAGCTGTCCCTACTTTGTCCTCATAATCAGGGAAATAGGGTTGATGTCCTTCATAGTTTTGTAATGTCGATTTGTGTAGACAAATAATTGACCATTTGTTTCAGACAAGTCGTAACTTCTGTACCCTAAACCCTAGTTATGAGAAGGTTCACTTTTTTCCTCACAATCATCTCTCTGTTCGCATTGGGCAAGCTCCAGGCAGCTGAAGTTACCGTGCCGGGAGTTTCCGGTATCACTTTTGACGATGCCGTTCCTTCCGTTACCATCACCAATAACTTTACCATTCATGGCCTAACGGTTTCTCCGCAAGGCCTCACGCTTTCTTATGCTTCTGAGGTCTTCAAACTCTATGGAGCGGCTACGGTGAAAATAGGCACAGATGAGATTACGGTTTCCTTTGGCGATGAAAGCAGCCCCGGCCTGGAAGTAACTAGTGGCACCTTCACTCAGGTTTCCATGGGATTAACCGCAGATTTCAACCTGAAAGGTCTGGGTTTTAGCCCCAACCCGCTCTCTTTTGAATGGGACAACGACAACAGCGTGTTTGAGATTTATGGTGCTGCAGGTGTGAGTTTCGACTCTGAAAGCATGACTGTCACCCTGGGCGATGAAACCACACCAGGCATTACCATTACCAGCGGAAGCTTGACCCAAATTAACCTGGGGGTATCTGCCGACTTCAACATCAAAAGCCTGAATTTTTCACCAGACGCCCTGACCTTCCAGTGGGACAGCACCACTGACAATTTCGAAATGTTTGGTGGAGCCGATGTGAGCTTCGACTCTGAAACCATGACCATCGGTCTGGGCGATGCAGACGCTCCCGGCATAGAAATCAACGCAGGCACGGTGGAGAAAGTGAACCTTTCAGTAAGTGCTGACTTTAACATCAAAAGCCTTAGCTTTTCACCTAACGCCCTGACCTTCCAATGGGACAGCACTACCGATGAGTTCGAAATGTTTGGCGGAGCTGATGTGAGCTTCGATTCAGAAACCATGACCATAGGATTGGGCGATGCAGACGCTCCCGGCATAGAAATCAACGCAGGCACAGTCGAGAAAGTAAACCTTTCAGTAAGTGCCGACTTCAGCATCAAAAGCCTTTCTTTTTCACCCAACGCCCTGACCTTTCAGTGGGACAGCACTACCGATAAGTTCGAAATGTTTGGTGGAGCTGATGTGAGCTTCGATTCAGAAACCATGACCATCGGTCTGGGCGATGCAGATGCTCCGGGCATAGAAATCAACGCAGGTACAGTGGAGAAAGTGAACCTTTCAGTAAGTGCCGACTTCAATATCAAAAGCCTTTCATTTTCCCCGGATGCTCTGACCTTCCAGTGGGACAGCACCACTGACAATTTCGAAATGTTTGGCAGTGCCGATGTGAGTTTCGATTCTG
>Ga0316204_10001510_pt1 | contig 62027 bp, 46 predicted proteins | sample 6monrhotite_MG_2_FD_205661 | JGI IMG/M metagenome (GOLD analysis project Ga0316204, IMG submission 205661) | Microbial mat bacterial communities from mineral coupon in-situ incubated in ocean water Damariscotta River, Maine, United States -... | ecosystem: Environmental > Aquatic > Marine >...
CTTTGATTGACCACATAAAGATTCCCTTGGGATCTTTACAAAAAAGTAACTGGCTATCAGCTAGAAGATAGATTGGTTTCCGTTGATTAATGACTGCCATTTACTCCCTGTTCGGTATTTTGTTTCAGCTTTCGGTCAATTGCAGACATTAACGTTTGCGTTTGCAAAGAGGCGTTCCTGTCGCGGAATCTGCAACATGCGCTGGTTAGATGTATCTCTAGTGGTTTGCACGATGTCCGTAACTTAAAGCTCTGGTAATTTCCCATTTTTTATCAGTGTTACGCCAAACCATTACAAAATCGGCTTTACCCTCGCACTTTTTAGTTTTGCTTTGACAAAAGCGATGAACCCCTTGCGAAATAGCACCAAACCCTTTAATTGGATATACCTTAAAAGTATCTGGAACGAGCTCGCGAGTATAGTTACCACAAGCATTATTTTTTGTGTTTGAAATCATGCTATCGCGATCCCAAGTGACACCACCATTATCATGATAAAACTCAACATCGGGAGCAAAGTAACTGGCATGCTTTTGTAATTCTGTATCAGAACTACAATGATTGAATGAATCGAAGAGTCCAGCATCTAAGGCAATAAGTATATCTGTCAAAGGAGTCATTTTTTCGATAGTATCATTAGCTTGTACAGCCATTGATAGAGACGTGATTAATAATATTAAAATTATTTTTTTCATAAAAATTCCGTCGGGTTGAATGGCTGTCTAACGCTTCGCTCATCAGTTTATCTGATGCAGCTACTTGTTAACTTCCTTTGGTGATTAAGTTTATCCATTTTGTATAACTAGATATTCGTACTTGATATGCTATTGTGCCATATAGCATAGGTGAAAACTCAGATTTATCACCCTGCCATTGCCAACTAGATAACCCCGCAAGAAAGGGCATTTTGTTAACATAAATAATAGATGCACCGCCACTATCGCCTGAACCATGGATGCCTTCTAATGGTATTGCAGCATCGCCAAAATCAAATTCATATGATAACCAATTATTATTGACACCGGTGATTACATTTCTACAAAACCTTAATTTCTTTTGGTGTTTAGTTTCAAACAACATACCCGTTTTGCCATTGCCAGTGGCTCCTTTTCCAAAAATTTCTACTGTTTTTCCTTGCTCATCATTCTTATCATACAAAGAAATAGGTTTAATGTGCTTTACAGGATATTTTAACTTTATAAGAGCTAGATCACTTCGAGTTGATAATAATGCTTTAAGCTTATCCGTATTACTATAATCGAAATCTGCTGGCGCTTTAATAAAACCGGGATGAAAAATAACATCAGAAATATTATTTTTCACACCAGAAACATCAAAATCTATGCCTCGATAATCTCTAAATATGACATGTCCAACAGTTAGTAGCCATTGCTCTGAAATAAGTACTGCATGTCCTTCACCGGGCATGTCTATCAAATATTGAGGTGGTTTTTCTCTTACTTCATGTTTGTTCACATCAATATCATGCCGAGTAACAATTGCTTCGCTGTAGCTTGACAGTAATAATAGGAAAATACTTATTGTGAATCTTGGCACTTATTGAACTCCGTAATTAGGCTGTTAACGCCATTAAAACTATCTTTTTGTGGTGATACTGTTTCATTTCTCATATAGGCGGAAACAGACATTACGCAGCTAGCAATGGCTTTTGGCTCTCGCAGTGCCTATCCTTGCTAATCATTTTTACTTTCTGAAACTGAGTGAATCCGATATTGAAAATTTAGCACAGGATATACATTGGGTAACTCGCTAGGTAAAACAGGAAGAGTAACAATAAACTCAATTTCCTCATTCTTCACCATACCTAGAGTGGAAACCATACGAGAAACAAGCTCATTCCTGCACTTGAGTGTTACAGATGCGCTATCTTCGTAGAACGCAATAAACCCGACTGGATATTTCCCTGACAATAATTCAATTTCCTCAGCGCTTAGCTCGGATATATTCACACGAAGTTTTTTAAATGGGAATTCTCGGTCATCATCGATTGCAGTTATATTCGACTCATAAAATAGGAATGAATTAAACGCTTCATCCTTACAACTACCGTCCAGAGTTTCATTCATTCCTGCAAGACAAGGAGTCAGTTGAAGCCAGAAAGATTCGTTATCTTTTAACTCTTCATATGATGGAGCTTGGCTCATAATCATTGATATTCCCCTTTAAGCGACATTTTCTTATTATATCTTGGTTGTTTTGTTTCAACTTAGTGTTGTTGGCGAGTTTAAACCGGTATCACTCGTAGCCTTAAAACAGCCCTATTTTATAGCCCTTATTTTCCCGCATTCAGTACATATAGCAGTAGCATCGCACCTTTTGAAGTAGCCTGGCACGTTTCGATAAAAAAATAGGACTTAGTTGTAGATCAATCTAATTCGAATTTACCTGCTCTTTTTCAATTGCAATGATATTTTTCCACTAGTATCGTTTGCGACAATAGATTCTAGAATACTCGAGTGTTTTACAAGACATTCTCCAGGCTTCATGGCCATCTCAAAACTAATTTCGGCTCCCTTGTCTGAAAGTTTTTTTCGCAGCTCAGAAAAATCATCACACCATTTTTCTTCTGCTTCGTTATCATCTTGTTTTCGCCTTTCAGATTCTGGTAGCGGACTTACAAGCCTGACTTGAAGTTTTTTTGTATTGGCAACACCCCTCACTTCGACACCATATTCTGCATAGCTATTTTTCCTAACCACCAATTGACCGTTTTCAACCAGTGCAGTTTGCATCTCTTCATTAACTGCGTAACCTAATGACCTCAATCCTTTTATCAATGCTTTTCTGCCGGAGTCAGAAGCACGCTTTTGAGTGAATGATTGAATGACTTCTTGGCAATGTTTTTCCACTCGAGCTAGTATATTAAGATCTGACGAAGTTATTGCTTTGTCAATTTGTAAGGATAAGGCCTGTATTTCTTCGTTGCCCAAAGAATTTATTTGGGCTTTTATTAAGGATAATTTTTCTTTTAAGTCCCTAACTTGAATCGAATGCTTAATAAACTCTGCAAGCTCAATTACAAGTGAATCTATTAGCATTGATTTTTTCTTTTCGGAGACCTCTTCGTAAATTGATTCGGCACGTCTGATAAAGACTTCCTTTTGGTCAATTTCGCAAGTTAATGTTTCAATTTCAGCAAGAAGAGAGTCTAATCTGCATTTTTGCCTTTCATCTTGTCCGTAGAAATTATTTTGCTTTTTCCAAGTTCCTAACAATTCAAAATCTTCAGCTGACTTCAACCTATCTATCAGCGCTTTCTGCTCACCAGTTAATTCTGCTTCAGAAGATACCTTATGACGATTATGAGCAAGATTCTGGAAGGCAGTCGCTGTATTTTTTTCAAGCTGTACAACATCTGTATAGTTCATTTTTATGATCTGAGAGTAATTAGGCAAACTTATATCTGTATCAACATGAGATTGTTCCTGCAATAAAATTAAAGTTTTTATTGATTCACTTAAGTTTCGCCTTCGATTGATCTCGCCAACTTTTTGTTGAATTATCACTTTTTCAAAGCGTTCTTTTTCTGCTCTAATAAAATCGACTTCTTTTGCTATCTTAGCTGGAAGCGCTTGATAATTTTCAGGAATAGCATAATTTTGATATCTAGAAATTTTATTATTTAAAGAATTCTTTATTTGTTCAGTGTACAACCCTTCTTTTTCTAACCATGAAATTAGGGTGTTTGTTGAGGAAGACAGAATTGCCAACTGAGAATTACAAATTGCAGTTTTTTCTTCTTCTGTGACAATTCTAACGACTTTAGGTCCGCTCATAATATCTAAACCAATGTTTTATTTTCTGATTGTATAAAAATAGTTTCTATCAAGTTGGTTAACTTTTCCTTCTCAACCTGATTATTTTTAAACCAACTGTTACATCCTATTCTGTGTATGTGCGCTACAGAACGTTGTAAAACCTTTTTTCGCCAGATTTCCCTAGCAGAAGCTGTTTTTAATAGTTGATGTCTAGGCGCATCGCACTCTATCCCTATTTCAAACAATCCAGTTGCAGGATTTTCAATTGCCAAATCCAAGCCGAACGCGTCACCATCGTTCGCATGCACAACAGAGTATCCCAACGCCTTGATAAATCGCTCTACTGAAACCACAAACAAATTTTCATTAACACTTGTCTCTGTTCTCGGAGCTAGGCTCTGAGATAATTGCTTAACACTTGATTTTGCTAATTCTATTTCGCCTCTGCTCTTTTTGTCTGCGTAGTCGAGGTAAGCTTGAATATAATCTCTTGGCTTATTCGGTAACCTGCCTAATGCTTGCATATCTGAAATTTTGTCTATTGGCATGGAAGTAACTATAATCACTTTATATCGCGCTCTTGTAATTGCCACATTTAGTCGTTTTTCACCACCTTTATGACCTAAAGCACCAAAATTTCTCCTGAAAGACCCATGTTCATTTAATCCAAAAGTCGTACTGAATAAAATGTAGTCTCGCTCGTCCCCTTGAACGTTCTCCACATTTTTGACAAAGAATCCCATGTCTTCCCCTTTTTGAAAACGTTCTCTCTCAGTAAGATATACACGAGCAAATTCATCATTTCGAGACGCTTCGTTTTGAATCAAGCCTTCAATTAATTCTGCTTGTTTAAGATTGAAGGTCACCACGCCTATACTAGGAAGCGAATTTCCATCGTTTAGCCAAATTCTTTTGAGTAGTTTTAGGATTTCTTCTCCTTCTTGTGGATTAGTTTGATCAATATAAATTCCACCTGCGTGTATAACTTCGACCGGTTTTACCTTTCTTATTTCTGCAACAGGATGCTTGGCAGGAACATTTAACTTACCGGAATAGAACGCATAGTTCGAAAACTCTATTAACGCGTTATATTCAGATCGATAATGAATTTGAAGTGTTGTATATGGCAGTACAGAGCGACCAAGCGCAAGCAAATCTGGACAGTCTTTAATTTCTTTCCGATTCCAAGCCTCCTCTAACGCTGAAATTTCAGCTTCAGACATGTCTTCATCTAACTCTTCACTGATATCTTCCTCATCTGTATCGATTTTTCTTGAAAACGAACTACTTGGTGGCATTTGTTTTTCATCGCCACTTATAACGACTCGCTTTGCTCGGTAGAGAGATGGTAGCGAGTGGTCAACAAGCATTTGAGAAGCCTCGTCAAATATAACTACATCAAATAATCCTGACTTTAGTGGCAGTACTTGACTGACAACTTCAGGATTCATCAACCAAACGGGTTTAATTTTCATTAATCCCATATCGTTGCCCAAATCAATAAACTCCCTTAATTTTTTTGTTCTCGGTCCTCTTAACCGAGTAATGGACTCCCACTCGGTACTGGTGCCCATATCTGAGTTTACAACTTCCTGCCCAAGAAGTTTCTTATTTAATTCAGTCAATTCTTGGTTAACTTCGTCCAATTGCTGAACCATTCGCTCAAGTGAGTCATCATCAGATAGTAGAACTGGATTACTTTCTTCAAACTTACCTTTCCAGGCCAATAGAGTTTCTCTACGGATAATTAGCGATATCGTTGTTTCAAGGGAATCCTCTTTCAATAAGTTATTATGAATTTCTCTCAAAACAGCAAAAATTTTGAAGACTAAATCTGACTCTTCACTTGTTCTGAGGCGAAAAGATTGAAATTGTATTAGTGTAGGCAGCTCTTTACTCATCGCGGTTACGAAGGGAGAAAGACTTTTATTAGCTGCAATGCGCCGCTTAACTTTGTCTAACCACTCCTCAGTAAACCACTCAGAAAGATTAGATATTCTACTTAAGCTTTTTTCCCTCAGCTCAACTCTTTTTACTGCCGATAAGAGTTTTCGCTTAAATTTGGTATAGTCATTCAGTGTAGGATTCTTAATAAAGGAGATTGCGTCTTTTTGACGCGGACAATCTCTAACCGTTTTTACTATCTCCAGGCATGTTTGCAAATTTCCTACTATTGCTTCCGCCCGAACTCTTAATCCTGAAAAATCCGATATCAATATATTCTTATCTTTAATATTTAAGTTGCTAGCAACTCGTGCTAGCCCGTTTCTCAAAGGTCTTAATTTCAATTCCAAGCACAACGCATTAAGAAATGACTCTATGCGTTCGCTATTATATACACCATCAATCTGCTCTAAAATATTCTTAATTTTGAGATGTTTATAAATTCTAGCAAAGTTAAGAAAAGACAACATACCTTTCGGTTTAATGATTTTTTTACAGTAAGACAAATATCTAGCAACATCTCTACTGTTTAACTTTAAAATAAACTCAAATAGCAGTGGCGTTCTCTCATTGGATTTAATTTGACGTAATTTTTCATTTATTTCTTTTGCGTCCCTGTGAAGTTCTTTTCCTAATGTCACATTTGACTCAGCAGACCCATAATACAAGTTATGCCACTTTTCCAAATTTTTAAAATCAGCGTTTTCTAAGGAGGTGAATTTTTCGTCATTAGAAATAATCCATTCATTGTAATTCTCGACATTTCCATCATCAAAATCGCCATCTGTCTTAGCTAGTAGCTTCTCCCTTTCAAGTTCACATCTAACTATTTCCGTGAAGCATTTTTTAAGCTCAGAAACTATAGATTCGTCAGCACTAAATAATTTAAGACCATGAAACGAACTCTTTTCATAATTTGAGTTTATCCAGTCATTTGATAGAGACACACATTTTCTTTCGATATCATTTGATTCAAGAGAATTGCAACTTACCAACAAACTCCTTAGTTCAGGAACACCATAAATATTTCTATTAGTATCCTTCATTCCAATTAGTTCACAAACAATTTCTCGATAAGTACGCCCTAAATTTTCATCAAATTTAAAAATAGAGTCATTAAGATTGTTAACATCATTTTCTAATTTAACAAGCCTTTCTACAACCTCCGACCTTTTATTTTTTGTTTTCTCTACATCATTGAACCCTGGACCAAAAAGCTGTTCAATTTGTTCTCGAATAGTCCTAATTACCGGTTGCCTGTCACGATTAATATCGATAACCCCACAGATCCTTTGTGTCAAATTTTCCGCTTCGAGTCTTTTACGAACAACATTTAACGCTGCCTGTTTCTGACACACCACCAGAATAGATTCACCACGCCCAATGCTATCAGCTATGATATTAACAATTGTTTGGCTCTTTCCCGTACCCGGAGGGCCTTCGATCACCACTCCGGATTTATTGCGAGCTAAATTTATCGCAGAGTCTTGCGACGGGTCTGATGAAACAATCGAATATTTATCTTGATGAAGCTGGGTATGTGAAGTTTCAGAGTTGCGACAGATTCGATTCATTTTTATCAGAGGATCTAATGCTGTATTTTCAACAGGCAATTGCCTTAACTGCCGTAAATCCTCGCTTATGGCTTGACCAACAAACTTCGCGTTAAAGAGTACCGCGGAACATTCAATTTCTAAACTTCCCGCATCTATGTCAAAGCTAATTGAAGGGTGCTTTGTTAACTCATAATTCAAAACTCTAGCTTGACTGCTAAATATTTCTACTATATCGCGGCACCGAACTGATGTTCGTCCGAGTATTTCATCTTTCAGTTCTTTAAATTCATCAAACTTTTTAGAACCGAGTAGACCTTCCAATGCAGGATTAATACGTATTTCTTCTCTCTCTTTATCAAACGAAATTGCACAGTTGCTATTATTAATATTTTGATGGTTCATTGATATTGGCCACAATAGCAATGGAATAACTCTTGGCTTAACGTTAGGTTTAGATTGACTCTTCATGAGTAGAAACGGAAATCCCATATACAAACTATCAATGCCTGTTTCTCTTCTATAGGACACAGCCTGGTTTATTAACCTTCTAACTCTCTGTTCTAATATTATTTTGTCTAAAAATATTTGTGGGTCAACAGTGACTGGAGCGCCATTCCTATCTAATAAGTGATTTAGAATACTTCCTGAGCTACTTAACTCAGTTCCCAATTCCATAATATCGATTTTAGCACTTGTTTTACCGATAGTAAGTCGCACTAATGGTCCTCGTAATACCGAATTTACGACTCTTTTTTCGTAGAACTTAATAATATTTTCTTTGTACTGCTGCTTTTCAGGTTTTATCCACGAAGTAATTTCGACTGACAGCAATACAACAATTCTATGCAGTGCTAGTCGTCGTTCTACTCTATAGGTATCCGCCCAATCATTTACTTTTTCAATATCGCACCGTGAAAAATCAGCCAACCTTTCATCAACAAGACTATGTAATTCGCTTTGGGTCAATATTAATAGCTTAATCGATTCCTTCTTATCGAAACTTGTTATTTCATATTTACCAGCTAATATTTCTGCCCTTTCGAGTACAAGAGTTAGAGGAGTAAATTGAGTTCGTTTTGCACAGAGTAAAACCAATAGATCTTCTTCGTTTAATCTTTTTCGATGTAACAAGGAAGCTAATCCAGCGTGGTCACTATCTGGGTACGATTGACGCAGTAAAGTTTCTTCTATTTCTAATTTCGCCCTTGAAGTAATAATTGAATAATGTCGGTATGAGAAATCATCTAATTCAATTTCAAGCATACTCGCTCTACTTATTACACGATCACTTCTATATTTCAGATTAGAAAGCCACGCCTCTCTTGAGACGCTTTCTAAATAATTAGGAACACTTCCAAATACTAATTTATTTGCATATTCAACGTTTTGGGTTAACCAAGAAGGTGTAACTATTTCGCCCTTAAGCACAAGGGGTAATGCACTATTTAAAGTCATTAGAGCCAATGAATATTTAATTTCATCGTCAATACTATCTATACCTGTAATTCTTCGCAGAGCACCTAGCCGCTCATGAGAGTCATCATTTTCTTGTATCCATGTTTCCAATGTTCCATTTTGAAATAGTTGCATACCAGCTGTCCACAGTTCTGCTTCTGAGGCCGCTAAAGAAAATTGTTCTGGAGAATAATATTCATGGCCAGCCAAACTAATTGCACTGACTAAATCATTATGAGAGTAGGTTGTACTTTCCTTCGGTAACTCAACATCTTCACCATTAAGCCAGCGTTCAACCTGATCCCACTTCCAACGCTCATGTGGGTCTCGAGCTAATAATCCGCACAGTAACTTCTTAAAACTAGTTTGTATATTATTTGGTAATTCAACCCCCCTAGTTACTACATGAATCAAAAATGCCTGTTCATTAATATCCTTGAAACATGCTCCATTAGTCACTTGTTCCAAGACAATCATTCCCAAACTCCACCAATCAGATGCAGCACTAATTGCTCCAACAATAGCTTCAGGTGCAGAATAACGAGTGATGGTTAGTGGTGATGCTACGTCCAGATCAAAGTCGGATAACCGAGCAGAACCAAACTCGGTAATAACTAAATCAAGTGGGTTCCGTTCTCGAATAAGAATCGTATTTGGGTTGATATCTCGATGCCTAAGACCAATTTTTGAAAACTCTAGTAACGCCTTAGCAATTTCACGAATAACTTCATTTAAGACAGAGTCTTCATCAAAACCAAGATATCCTACTTCAGATAAAGATCCGCCCTCAATCCATTCATGAATTTCGTATGGCCGAGAATGCCACCGGCCAGTGGAAATTAAATCAGGTAAATGATCATGATCCATATTTTCCATGACTTGGTAGATCGATTTATCCGGTTCATGTTCTTCTTTATAAATAATTAAATACGCTTTTCTCTGATCATCTCCACCACGTACTAAGTAACTGTCTTCCGAACTAGGTGTTCTAGTTATGACTTTTTCAATTGTCCAGTCACCTATAACCTGACCGACCATACTTGGGCTAGAAAAAGGTTCATCATTTTTAGAGCTAGTAATCTCTCCACCACAAACAAAACACATTAAGTCTCCATCTGCGACTTCATGCCCATTAATGCAATGTTGTATCGGTTGTATTGTTAGCGGAACCACTTCAACTTCAGGTTCTATAGACAGGTTATTATCGAGTGCTGGTGCAGTAACGGGTTCGTTAAATAGCGGCCATTCGCATAGAATATCGTTTATAACATTTCCACAATGCATCTCGTGTTGTAATCGTTCAGAACGGCATTTTGGACATTTGCGGATGAGTTCGCTCATAACGTAGAATCTTTGTTTGTTCGTTTATCAATTAAAGGGATAGCCTGAGCGCCATTTCTATTTAGTCCTTCCGTAAGCTTTCTTATATCTGTCTGAGCTGGAATACCAGCCATCCATGCGGTACTTCCTTCATACATAAGATCTAGAGTCTTAGAAGAACTATCGTCAGAGTGCGCTTTATTAATAGTATCAACGAGAGTTTTCCCTCTAGCAGTTAATCCAAAAAGTCTTTGATTATCGCTTCCACGAAGTGGTAATGACTGAGCTTGGGATATATCGAAGGGGTCGCTCATTAATGCATCGATAAGTCCATCTAATTCAATTAGGTGTTCATCTAATCTTTCAAATTGGTACCCTGAATAAACCATACTGTTAATATGTTTATGTTCTCTCGCTGTAGATAAAATGACTTTAAGCTGTTCCGGCTGTTCAAACGGCTCACCTCCAGACACTGTTATACCGTCAGCCTCAGGCAACCATTCATTTAACAAATTTATAACCTGATTTATACCTACACTATGTTTGTTTTTATCCCAAGTATCTGCCGAAATGCAACCTGGACATTTAATAGAACAACCTTGAAACCATATCCCTACTCTCTTCCCTGGACCGAGAGAGTGTATTGGAAAATGTATGCGTGAAATAGCAATATTCATGAAGTTATATTTTTTCCATCCGAAGTTCGGATGTAGCCTCCGTAAAAGAAATATCAACTATATTATATTTATCGTTCGGACCGGCATCGACATCAAATAGAGACCGAGATAAAGGGTTAACAAAATAAGCTTCAATCATATTTCTTATTCCTCGACCTCCATGTGAAAGATCTTTAAGACATACGCTTTTTAAATTATTTTTGACTGAGTCTAGTACATTGATTTCTATTTTCTGATTTTCTTGCAAAGCAGAAATAATTGAGCTAAACATTGAATCGAAAATATCTTCACCAACATCTGGTCTAATGAAATCAAATACTATTACGTTTTCTCCTATTCGATTTAAGATCTCAGGTCTATTAAGTACTAACTTGAAGTGATTTTCAATTTCATTTTTTACAGATTTCTGAACTTCTAAAAAATCGCTATTCAATGTTACATTTGGAACTCGACTACCATCAGCTTCCAACTTATATATTCCAAGGTTGGATGTGAAAACGATAAAAGTTTCGGAAAAATATACTTTATCACCACGCCCTGACGTCAACACACCATCATCCAAAATTTGTAAAAATTTATCCAATATTCGCGGATGGGCTTTTTCAATTTCATCAAACAGGACAACACTAAATGGTTTTTCACGTACTGCGTTTGTTAATTCACCACCAACATCATAGCCTACGTATCCTGGAGGCGCGCCAATAAGCCTTTGATCCGAATGTTCAGCACTAAACTCTGACATATCAAATCGGATATAGGCGTTTTCATCACCAAATAAAAGACTAGTCATTGTTTTGGCTAACTCTGTCTTACCAACACCAGTTGGACCCGCAAGAAAAACAACTCCTCTTGGTCTTCCGCCCCTTTTTGAAGAACCAACTCCTGTAATAGCCCGTTTTACAATATCCATTAAATGAGTTATTGCGTGATCCTGCCCTTTCACTCTCGAATCAACGAATTGCTTTCCGTTTTTTATTTTATCTCGGTCAATTTGTTTCCAAGGGTCTTCTGTAACACCAATCTTATAACGTCTTATCGCATCGGTTATTTCAGCACATGGAATATTTTCTGAGCGAGCAAGCTCAATAATCGAGATTAGATCATGCAGTAAGAAACCATCGGTTTGTTCAACAAATTGTCTAATTACATTCAGCTTGTTGGCTTCATCCAATGATTTGAAATCGGATAACGACTTGAGTAACCCAGGAATAAAAGCTCTCCGTACACCGATGTCAGGCTTACTAATTGGTATAGACCTTACTTTGGGATTATCAACGATCATCCAGTCTGGCAAGTCCCCCTCTTTATCAACTATCCAAATAACAGAATTATAGAAAGGCTTTGCAGGTTCACCATAAGGGCGAGCTCTAGCTCGTTGCGAAGCGATAAATACTCGAGTGAAGGCATCATGCTCTGTTCTACTCAAACCATCAGGTTGAACGATTAATTGTGATGAGAAATTGGCCACTAACGCCAAAGGCTTATCTATTGCATGAACGATACTTTCCAAGACTTTCGAAAAGTCTTCTAAACTAGGTGTGTTATCTCCACCAATAGAAAATGAAAATTTTGAGGCTATTCCACTTTGCACTTCTAAAGGTATATTAAGAACAGAAGGAAAATAAAATCCTGTGACAGGATCGAAAAAGACTACAGCTTCGTAGCCAAGTGATTGAAGCTCTAACGCTAGAAAATCCTCTAAAGAATGCCAAATACAATATTCATCCTTCACTTCACTAATTTGAAAGTCTCGGACGTTTCCTGACAATACAAACTGACTCTTTAGAGGTACAAATCTAACTAAATCACGAACCCAACGAGGTTTAGTAAATATTTTTTCCATAAAACCGCCTTGTTTAGCTTTATTATTTTTTGTCATCAACTATGTTGCTATCTCACAACGCTTTGCTTTATGGGCTGAGTGAAACGAAGTTCCAAAAAAGCAATTGGTTATCCTATTCTTCACGGCCGCTCGGCTCTCAATGCTAACAATATAGTTTCATCCTTTATTATTTTAGCTACTTCGGGATCAAGTTCTTCACTTGAAGATATGTATCCCTTAAAGATAATCATATCGCCCTTTACAAGTGGCCCATCAGGAATTGCAGTAATACTTGTTGCCCAAATTGTATCCACACCATCTATGCGTAAATTCAATTTATAGATATACCTGTTGTTAGTTGCATCGAGAATTTCTACTACTTCGCCAGCAATTGCCGCCAATTGACCTATATATTCTGGATTTAACTTTCCCTCTAGAAATGGATTGTCATTAGCTGCCTTTGCCAAATCAACTTCCGCCACTATCGAAGCGAACGAGAAGAACATTAATGTTAGTAATACTAATTTCTTCACACGATTTCCTTCCGCGTATAACAATTGGTTATTGCGCGCTATTTGGTTATTTTGGTTCACAAATCTCAATAGTTATTTTTAGAATGCTAAATTACCGATCTTATAACTTCGATTATTAAATCTGCATATTCTAGAATGGGTTCTGGAATAATGTCAGTCAGGTCGTTAAGATTCTCTACTATTTCTTGAAAGCTATCTTTAATAAAATCTTTTATTGCCTTTCTTGCATCTTTGGGAATTGTTTCTTTGCTATCGATTATCTGAACTGCCTTTTCGATAGTCCCTGTAAGATTTTGAGAAAATGGATTCATTGTGGAATTAATATTTCCAGTAATTGTACTCATATTTTTTACCTTCACTTAAGTGGTTATTTTGTTTCGTTCCAGCTTTCGGTCAAAAGCTGACATTAAATACTTGCCTTAAAGTTACTCAATCTCTCCGCTAAACTCACATTTTCCATATAATAGTTCTGGATGACTTCTTCATTCGTCAATGTCAAAAAGGAATATCATGAGTTGTATTATCTGATCCAACCTCTTTTATTGCTCCTTCTACAATATATTTTGCTCTATCAAAGAGTTCGTCATAAGTTAGGATTTCAATATTTCTGCTGTCATTACGGAATAGCTCAAACGTTTTCTTTTTAATTTCAATTTCAAGCTCATTACTTGATTCTTTCAGCTGATTCCAATGCCCCATAATCAATACCACTTTAGAATCATACGCTTTTTGACTAACGGATTTACCAGAAGAATCATATTGTTGTCTGTCTAACTTTATAAGGCCTGAAGCCTTCTGTTCAAGTATTTGCGAAACAGAATGAACAACGTCATTCGAGAGCCTCCAACTGTTAGATCTGTTTTTTAGTTTTGCAAATAATGGTGTCGATGGCTTTTTGACCTCAACAAAAGTTGTAAACTTTTTATCGCCAAGTAAATAATCGGCTATTACTGTATTAGTACCATTTAACTCAGCATCTGAAACATGTGACTCTCGTTCCAATATAGTTTGGAAGCGATAGTCAAGCCCATAACCAAATATCCACTCATTTTTTTCAAAGAAAACCTGCCAAACTTTCTCTTCACTTCTATCAGAAATACCGTTTTCAGATGCATATGTTTTCCAGTACTCATCATCTTCAATTAGCATTCTAAATATTTTTAATTCATTTTTCCTGAAGGAAGTATTTACTATATCTTTGGAAGTTATTGCACCCGTCTCAATTAATTTTTCTATTATATCGGCACGTTTAGGATGTGTTTTTAGTGCTGAGAAATAGCTGTCAGAGCTAACAACAGGATTCTCCTGTAATTTCTCAAGGTTTTCAGGTGTAATTTTAAAACTATTCGGATTTGAATAATCAATTGATTTAAGTTTACCAATAAAATGATAAAGCTTTTCAGCGACTTCTGGATATAAACATATTTGCTGTTCACCACTACAGGCTATTTTTCCTGTTTTGACATTAATTCTTGAAATATATATAACTGAAACACTTACATCTTTTTCAGTTTGAAGAACACTAGCTTGAATTTTTTGCTTACCACCATCAGTTTCATGCAATGTTGCACTTGCCTTTTCTGAAACAACAAAACACTGTTGTTTGTCTTCAGTGATGAGATCTACATAACGACCATTCCAATCCATCTTCTTACCAACATAGATAGTATTGAGAATTTTATTATCATCATAATGAGAGTTATATTTGTTTTCACCCATATCTCGTATATCCTAATTCGTTAATGGTGGTTTATCACGCCCATGCGTTATGTGTAGTCATTTACCAATAAGGATAACAGAACCCCATTAATATTCATTAATGTCCACTATAAGATAGAAGCAGACTAATTTTCATTTTATTTAACTTTCCCAAGCTTGCATAACAAGCTTACGTTTTTCCTTACCAACCGCCTGCAAATAAATCTCAGTAGTTTTTGTTTCTGTATGACCCATTAGATCACGTAGAATATTTAATGGCATTGGTTTTTCACCAGCTAGCATGGCAATTCCAAACCCATGTCTTAAGCCTTTTGTTGTTGCTTGCTTGCCTGAAATTCCAGCACGCTCCATCACTCTTTTAACCATACGCCAAGAAGTCGCTCGGCTTATCCCCCATAAAGGCTTTATTGCTTCTGCCGTTTTCTTCTGCCTTTGCCTCACTCTAAAAACAAAATCAAGGTGATCGATCAATTCTTCCGGTACAGGTATATGTCTATATTTAGGCTTTTTTAAATTTCCATGACTATCAAACTTTCGTTTTTTGATAGTTCTTATTACTATTTCATTTTCTTTAACCAATATTCGTTCAGCGGTAAGCTCAAGTGCTTCAGTCGGTCTGCAACCTGTAAAGTGAACTAAAAAGCAAAACAACCTATTTTCTGGCTCTTCCTCTTTAGCAGCTTCTAAAAATAATTTTCTTTCGCCAGCTGTTAAATACAGCCGATTTCCGTCTTGGTCAAAAAGCTGCATTTCAGAGTTATATTTTTTCTTTTCCGTCAATTTAAGACCTGAATCACTACTCTAGAGAAGTGTTTCATAATAATGCGACAAAAGTGCTATATCAAGTCTAATTAACATAATATTGGGGATTGAGATTAACGGTTATGAAACACTATGAAGGATTTCGTAAGTTTATTTATTGCTTCAAATCCATACTCTTTCAGCGCTGCAATCAGACTGGCATTTTGCGAGACGGATTTTCTTTCGTATGCGCTAGATACCGCTTACGTTCATCTGTATAAAACCACCAATTTTGAGAATCTTCTCCTTGCATAAATCTTATTGCCGAGATAAATACATCAATTACACAAGGATCATGTTTCACGTTAGTTATTTCGCATAGTTTAGAATAAAGCTGGTAAGGATCTTGTTCAATTAAGTCTGATGGTTTTGTAAATCCGAGCAGAATAAAATCGCGTTCAGTCGCTTTGCCAACATTCGGAATATCGGTGAATTTTTTGATATTTTCTCTGGGCATTTTTAGACCTTAATATTGGAATTTTAAGCCACAAAAATAGTAGCCAATCCCAAAAATGAAACAAAGCCAACCATCTCGGTAACCGTGGTTAAAATTACACCACCAGATAACGCAGGATCCATTTTCATCTTAGTCAAAAGCATAGGTAAGATTGCTCCAAACACCGCGCCAGCGATTAAATTAATCATCATTGCCCCGCCAACTGAGATACCTAAGCCAAGCGCATAAATTTGATAATTTTCAGTATTCACATACCAAAAATAAGCACATAACCCGACGACTAAAGCCCATAAAGTTCCATTTAATAAACTTACCCCTAGTTCTTTAAAAACTAACCATCGAAAGTTATTGCTACTAATATGACCAATACTCATGCCCCGAATAACTAATGTAAGTGACTGAGTTCCTGCGATCCCGCCCATGCTAGGAACAATCGGAAGAAGTACGGCCAAGGCTGCAACAGCTTGAATACTTTTTTCAAATATCCCGATAAAAGAGGCTGCGGCAACCACAGTGATTAGATTAATTCCCAACCAAAGCGCTCGTCTTTTAGCGCTGGTAAAAACTGGCGCAAAGGTGTCGTCATTTTCATCTAAACCAGCCATACTCATTAAGGAATGCTCGGCATCTTCAATGATGACGTCTAAAACATCATCGACTGTTATACGACCAAGCAGTTTTCCTTTTTCATCCACTACTGGCGCAGAGAATAAATCGTGTCTTTTAAACAGCCTCGCAACATCTGCATCGGGTAGAGCTGCCGGAATAGCTTCAATTTCATGATCAACAACTTCTTCCACCATTTGATCCGGTTGACTGGTGATCAAGGTAGAAAGATGAACCGTACCAATTAAAACATCATTCGTGTCAACCACGTATATGCTATCGGTGCTTTTTGGAATCGATTTTTGCATTCGTAAATAACGTAGTACAACTTCAATAGTAACCGTTGGACGGATCGCAATGGTATCCGTATTCATCAAACCGCCAGCGGTGTCTTCCGAGTATTTTAGTGCCTGCTCTAAGCGAGTTCTGTCTTGAAACCCCATTGAAGACAAAACATCTTGAGTCACTTTTTCTGGCAAATCCCCCAAAATGTCTGCCAAATCATCGGTATCTAAATTAGCGGTAGTGGCGGCAATATCTGCAGGAGCCATTTCTTCGACAAATGCTTTTAATAGGTCTTCGCTTAAAAACTGTAGAACTTCACCTTCTCGCTCGGAGTCAACTAATTGCCATAAAACTTTACGTTCTTTAGGTGGTGTTGATTCCAACATATGCGCCACATCGGCAGGAGGCAACTGATTAAGCATTGTCCTAACTTGAACAAACATACCGCTTTCCAGTGCATCATTTAACCGATGCAACAGGCTGCTGCTATGTTCTTTTTCAAAATTATCTAGGACTGGCATGTTTAGTTTCGTAGTTAATTCTTGTATCGATAAAGTCAAAGGCGAGCAGTCTAGTAAATTCTACAACTGATTGAATTTAGACTGATTTTGCATCAAGTATAGCATAATCAAAGAAATATCTTGAAATAGAAAGGTAATTTCAAAGGTTTCTTTTTGCTCATTAACGGGTTAAGCACAAGTTGATTTTTTTGGTTGCTTTGGGTATATAATATGCAGACATATGAATGAGTGGGAAAATTTACGATGCCATCTTTTGATATTGTCTCTGAAGTCGATATTCATGAATTGCGAAATGCTGTCGATCAAGCCAATCGTGAAATTAATACACGTTTTGACTTAAAGGGAAGTTCGGCCAAATTTGAATTAGAACAAAAACAAGTAAAGATTACCGCTGATGCGGAATTTCAAGCCAATCAGTTGAAGGATATATTGATTGCCAAGTTAATTAAACGAAGTATTGATCCGAAGTGTGCCGATATTGGTGAAATACAACCTTACGGAAAAGTGGTTCATTTAGTGATTGGCATAAGAGAGGGTTTAGAACAAAACTTGTCAAAAAAAATTATCAAATTGATTAAGGGGGCTAAGTTAAAGGTGCAAACCAGTATACAAGGTGAGAAACTGCGAGTGACCGGCAAAAAGCGAGATGATTTACAACAAGCTATCGCATTGATCAAAGCCGAATCTTTAGAGTGGCCGCTACAATATAATAATTTTAGGGATTAGAGATAAAAATTAAACGTGTTTAGCAATCAATGTATCATTTATTTTTAAGCTTGAATGATAGGACTGTTAAGCAAAATATAATCCTTCATACTGTGACTTTTGGCTTTTGCCAAACCGTAGTTGGCATCTTGTAAAAGTTGAGAAACAGATAAATGTTGATCGGGATTATAAATAACACCTCCGAGTTTTGCATCAATAAACAATTCAGTTTCTGCGCCAACAACTTGTTGAGTGTTACTTAAATCAGTATGAATTTTATGCAAATAATTTTCAGCTTCATGTCGAGACTCCACCCTCATTACTATACAAAATTCGTCGTCACTAAAGTGACAAATTAAATCGAAAGGTTTTAAATATTTTGTCAAAATACTGCTCACCGTTAACAGCATTTTGTTACCCACTTCGTGACCGTAGCTAGCACTAATACTTTTAATTTCTCGGATATTGATCACTGCAACAAAAAGCAACAAATTATCCTTTTGGCTTTTCTGCGTTTCTTCGGCAAGTCTTTGGAAAAAAGCAGGTCGCAACAACGTTCCAGTGAGATGATCATAGGTTGCACCCCTAAAAATTTGCCAGTACTTATGAGTGATCGCTAGTGACATACAGATCCCTAAAAAGGTCGTCGCCAATAATAAAAATGAAGGTCTCACAGACAAATTTAAATCAACTAATATAGTTGACTGGCTTATTGCATCATAGCACAAAGCCAACCAACCAAATAAACTGAAACCAAGAACGAACCATCGATATTGGCGTCTTTTTAATATTGCGCGGATAACTGCGCTACCAGAGGTGAAAAGTAAGCTAACACAAATTATCCAATAACTATACTCCGCGATAACTCTTGTTTTTAGTGGATCAGGCACAATAATGCTAAATAATCCAGGAATGGTCATTATTACAATTCCCGCTATATTTATTTTGCGAACTTGCAAATCAAAAAAACGGAATATAAAGAACGTAAAAGAAGTTACAGCGAGGCTAATCATCAACATTTCGATTTTATAGGCAGAGCTTAAGTCTAACCCCATATGCAATGGTGCATGCGAGCGGGTAAAAGCGATTGCCGCAAACGAAACTAAATACAATGATAAATACAGGGTTTCGTTACTTCCTTTTACCATAAAATAGTAAAACAACTGAAAGAGTGTTAAAAGTAATAAAATAGAGATGGAAATAACAAATACATAATCGTGTTCTTGTTGATGGTGTGCTATTTTAAAATACTCATCAATCACCACAGGGTGTTGTTTTATTCCTGGTTTATTTATAGAGCTAAAGGTTTTAATTTCCAGTTGATTAAATTGATTGTATTTAAGAAAAATTGACGGGATAAGGTAGAGCCGTTGCAGTCGAAAACCACTTTGAAATTTTGGAGGGAAACTTCCGGTTTTACCTATAAGGTGATCATTGATCCTGACTTCGTCCACATCATCAATTACATTCAACCAAATACCAAGAGTTGAGCTTTGTAAACTACTACTTACAATGAAATCTTTTTGATAAGTAAAGGAAGTGACATCGGCTTCAAACGTTTTTTTTAATTCCGCAGTGCTTTGATTTGTACAAACTTTTTCTGCGGACTGAAAATGAACACAAATAGACCAGTTTTCGATTAATTCTGAAGGAATTTTGTCAATCAGTTGAGCTGAAAAACAGCGGTCGGATATAATAATCGCTAACCCCAACAGAAGGAACTTTATTAACTGAGCTTTCATGATAAAGATTAATCGTGATTGTTCATATTTAAGCAATCATACTTGAGTTTGTTTCAGAATCAGTTTCACCTTTATTACCGTCCAAGCTGTTGGATCTTTGTTGATCAAAAATATCAATATAGGAGGTGTAGATTGACGCCAAAGTAATGGCAAAAATAGCCAAGTATCCGCCTATCATTACAACAATGGCTAATGGAGGAGCGATGACTGCTGAGATGGACAATGCAACGAAAAATGCCATTAAATAAGCAAAACCAACCAGTCCGTATAATAAGAAAGGTAAAAAATTATCTTTGCAAGCCGCGAAGCTTAATTTTAGCGAATCGATTGAAGAAATCTTATTTAAAACCACCAGCGCGGGTGCAAACCAATAAGCCATAATTAGTGGGATCATTAATGCCATCCAAATTAAAATCCCCAATAACAACATCGGGAGCAATTTCGTTTGATCTAACGTCTTCATCCATTCAATTAATTGTACGTTAGTCATTTGATCTATATTTTCTGGCAGTATCTCACTAAAATCGACGCCTAAAAGTAGCAAAATCCAGTAGCTGGCTAACATGATCCCGATAGACGCCACTGTATAGATAGCAGATAGAATGAGTAGTTCTTTCCCGTTCGATTGAATTCCAGCAAATAAATGCTCAAATTTCAACGGAGAGGTCTTTGATGCTTGCTTACAACCAATCATTAAGCCGCCGATCCCAATAGGCATCAAAAGTGTAACAACGTTATTGATCACTGGAATTAGGAGTAATAGCATTATAAAAGCCACAATGCCAAACCAAGCGCCTAGCGATGATCTAAAAACGGCGAAGGCTTCATTTATCCATTTAGAGCCTCTCGCAGGAGAGACTCGGCGGTATGTCACCTGCCCAGATCCATTTTCAGTGTGGTTTTCATTCATATCATTTGAATTTTGCAAATTATTTTCTACTCACGTTAAGATGAAGTGATTTTCGGTATTTTAGATTCGTTTCTATTCTATCAAGCAAGTTTTAAAAATCAATGAAGGCAGGCAAGAATAATGCTATTCTAGCCTGCAATTTAGTCATGTGAATTGTTTAAATTCTTTGTTTGCACCATTTATGAGGTACATTAAGTATGCAGCCCAAAACTAACGCCTTTATCGGGTTAATTCTAATGTTGGTATTTTCTCCGGTCATTTTATCGGAGGAATCAACGGACGTAGCTGAATTGCGCACCAGTCTTAGCTTAGAAACGATTATGGCTGATCCTGACTGGATGGGCAACAGTCCTCAAGATCCACATTGGTCACTTGATGGTCAGTCGGTGTTTTTTGCCCAAAAAGCACAAGGACACGAACATAATAACCACCTGAAGATCGATTTGGCTACTACTAAAACGATTCTTCTCGAAAAAAATGACTTGTTAGTTGGCGCTAGTTCTAAGGCTGTACTCAACTCAACTAAGACTCAAGGTGCGTTTATTTATCAAGACGATGTTTATTTGGTGGATACAGCATCTAAGGCGGTCAATCCTGTGATGGCTGATGCAAGGAAACAGTCGAAGGTCAACTTTGTCAATGAGACGACACTCAGTTATATGGTAGACAATCAGATTTTTTTGTATCATCTTGATACGCATTTGGAGCGGCAAATCGTTGATTTTAAACTAGCAGATGATCCTGAACAAAATAAAGACAAAGGTTATTTACAGCAATCTCAGCCGCGATTATTAGATTATTTAAATCAAAAGAGTCAAGAGGCGGATTATCAAAAAGATAGAAATAAAACGCTAGAACAGCAACCATTTAAAACTTGGTATTTGGGAAAGGATAAAAAAATAACTACTTTTGTGCTTTCTCCTGATGCGAACTGGCTGGTACTTGGGACGACTCAATCGGAGCTTGCTGGAAAAGCCGATCATATGCCCGAATTTATTACTGAGGATGGTTATGTTAAAGGTCGTAAAGTAAGACCTTTGGTGGGTACCTCAAAAGTTTACGATGAAAGTTTTTCTTTAGTTGATTTGACCAATGGCAAAAAGACCCCGCTTGATCTGTCAAGCTTGCCGGGCATCAATGATGATCCGCTAAAAAAGATGCGAAAACAAGCGGCTAAAAAAATTGGTTATAAATATCAGGAAAAGAAATCGCCGCGTGCGGTTTATGCTTACGAGTGGACAGGAAACCCAGGAGTTGCTTGGAGTGAAAATAGCCAACAGGTCGCAATGATGCTGTTTTCTTATGATAATAAAGATCGCTGGATCGTTACTTTTGATGTAGACAAAACGAATTTAAGTACCGCTCATTGGTTATCTGACGACGCATGGGTCAATGATTGGGCTTTTAATGAATTTGGTTGGTTGCCAGACAGTCAGACACTTTATTATCTATCAGAAGAAGACGGTTATTCTCATTTGTATATAAAAAATGGAAAACGACGCTCAGCTCAGATGACCGAAGGTGCTTTTGAAGTGAGTCATTTAACGGTCAGCCAGGACGGCAAAAATATTTTCTATAGAGCGAATAAAACACACCCAGGTATTTACGAAATATATTCCCTTGATTTAGATAAACGAGGCAGTCAGGCGGTCACTGATTTAAGCGGAGTGAACGATTATGTGCTATCACCGGATGAAAAAAACATGCTCATTACGCACTCTAGTTTAACTAAAAAGCCTGAAATATATCTGCAATCCTTATTTGACAAAAGTAACGTAAAAAAGATCACAAATACGATGTCAAAAAAGTTTGCCAGTTATTCATGGCAAGCTCCTCAAATTTTGGCGATCTCATCCAGCCATGTTAACAAGCCAATTTATTCCCGTTTATATACACCACAACCAGATGAAAAATTTTTGACCGATAGTGAGAATAAACGTCCTGCGGTCATGTTTGTTCATGGTGCTGGTTATTTACAAAATTCTCACCAAGGCTGGTCAGGCTATTTTAGAGAATTTATGTTCCACAATTACCTGACAGAGAAGGGCTACGTAGTGCTCGATATGGATTATCGAGCATCTAAAGGCTATGGGCGAGATTGGCGCACTGCTATCTACCGAAACATGGGAACGCCAGAGCTTGAAGATCTGAAAGATGGTGCCAAATGGTTGGTGGATAATATGAATGTCGACGAAAAAAGGATTGGTGTTTATGGCGGATCTTACGGTGGTTTTATGACGTTTATGGCGCTGTTTAAAGAACCCGAATTATTTGCCGCAGGTGCCGCATTGAGACCGGTGACTGACTGGGCTCATTATAATCACGGTTACACTTCGAATATTCTTAATACGCCTCAGGTCGATCCTGATGCTTACGAACGAAGCTCACCAATCGAATTCGCACAAGGTTTAAATAAACCGCTGCTGATTTGTCATGGTATGGTTGATGATAACGTATTTTTTAAAGACAGCGTGCGTTTAGTTCAAAAACTAATTGAGCTAAAGAAAACTAAATTTTTTGAAACAGCAATTTACCCGGTCGAGCCACATGGATTCAAACAACCTTCAAGTTGGTTGGATGAATACACTCGTATTGATCAACTATTTGATAGACATCTGTGGTGATTTTTTACTCGATTTTAAACTAACGGAACTATAGAATGATACTTAACAACGACTCAAAGTCATTTGCAGTTTATCTACTATTAGCGGTAACTTTATTGATGAGTGCGTGTTCTGATAAGGAGCTCGAATATACCCAAATAGAAACTTGCTTGAATCATTATCAAGCGGAAAGCTATCAAGTTGCCAAAAAGGAATGTCTTATTGCCGCAGAGGAAGGCTCATCTGAGGCACAGTGGTTAATGGCAAATTTATATCGATATGATCTTGTTAATGAAGGCAAAGATCTTGAGAGTGCATTTAAATGGTATTTACGAGCGGCTGAAAATGGTCACGTTGAAGCTATGCGAGAAGTTGGTCAGTCGTATATGTATGGCAACGGTATCGAAAAAAACTTCAAGAATGCACTTGTTTGGTTAAAGAGAGCGGCAGAAAATCGAGATGCTGTCGCAGAATTTTCTGTGGGCGTTTTATTTTTTGAGGGCTGGGGGCGCGATAAGGATATTGGTTCCGCTGTCAGTTGGTTCAAGCGAGCAGCCATGCAAGAGCATAGTATGAGTATTAACAACTTGGCATGGATTTTTGCCACTAGTAAAACCAAGGCTTATTATAACCCTAAGAGAGCGAAGTACTGGATCGAAAAGCTAGATAAGGGATCCATAAATGACTCGTTAGATGATTTCATATTTTTGGATACCAAAGCGGCGGTTATGGCAGCAGACAAAAAATTTGAACTAGCGGTTGAATTGCAAAATCAAGCTATCGCACAATTACCATCCGATACAGCGGAAGAACAATTGATTACTTTTCAACAGCATTTAGAAAATTATTTACAAGGAAAAGATTGGCGTGAGTAATACAAATCCGGACTTTGACAATGTACCGAAAGGCATATACAGGCATTATAAAGGCGGTGAATATCGAGTGTTTGATATTGCCATACATTCGGAAACTGAAGAGCTATTAGTAGTATATAAGCCTCTTTATAAAGATCAACTTGGTGAGCAAAAGCTATGGGTTCGTCCACTTAATATGTTTGTTGAAAAAATCAAAATTGATGGTCGTCTAGTTGCTCGCTTTCAACTTGTTAGTATCGAATAATTTATTTTTGTAATAAATCTGCTTGCTCGTAGACTAATACTGATATTCCTGTTGGCAGGTTAAGTGTGACTTCTGAGCTACCAACTATAGCTTATTTTCCTGAATCGTATTTGGCGAGTGATGATCCGTTATTTTTCATGAAAAAGAAGGCTTACGAAAAATATTTTGAAGAAACGCTTGAATGCCACAACGCAGCTATTTCTCGAGTGGTGAGTAGTTATGAGATGATCAAGGCGCTGCAAGAAGAGTTGTATCAAGAAATATCAGTGGCTTTGTGGAAAGGGCTTGCAAAGTTTGACCATAAATCCAGCCTTAAAACGTATGTGCTGAGTATTGCTCACAAGCGCGCTATATCACACGTAGCAAAATATGCACGCGAGCCTCGATCTTCGGATATTAATGAGATTGAATTGCCAATCGACCATTGCCCCAGTGAGCAGCTAGCGCAATCACAACGGATGAATAAATTAATATTTGCTCTGTGTCAGTTACCTATGCCTGAAAGACAACTTGTCACTTTGGCATTAGAAGGAGTTAGTTACAAAGACATTGCAGAAATATTGGGTATAACCACTAATCTGGTGGGAGTTAAACTTAACCGAGCCAAAACTAAACTTAAAAATTTAATGACTTCTTCGGAATTAAAATGACTCAAGAACAAGCCAATCAAGCCAATGATGAATGGCAGCAGTTACAGAATGATTGGCAAAGTTATCAGCCTGATATAGTTAAAATCAACAAACGGATCGCATGGGTTACTTGGCGAATGTTCGCGGTTCTTGCTTTAGACGCAATAGTGGTGCTTTCATATATTCCCTTTCTGGTTTATTTAACGCTTTACGAAGACAACTCTTTAGCGGAAATAATATGGACTTATACCATGACTCCAGTTTTATTTTACGGTGTGTATTGGGATTTCAAACTAAGATTGCCATTGTTTAAATTAGACAGTGAGTCGACCAAAGATATTCTGGCATTTTATTTAAAGAGAGTTAAAGCGGGGATACGTCTCGGAGAGCTAGGTTATAAATTCAGTTTGTTTTTGATCGGTGCGTTTAGCGTTTGGGTGAGCTCTAGTTTTTATTTTGACTTGGGCGAAGAAAAATTACAGAAGCCGTCGTTTATTATTTTCGGCATTGTTTGGGTCAGCATAATGGCAGGAATTATGTACTGGTACAAAAATAAAAAACAAAAAGAATACTTTAGACTCCAAAAACTATGGAAAGAATTCTTGGAGTAACCGTTTTTTTGGAGTCTTGCTAGTGATCAAAAAATTACCAAATAGCTGGCTAATACGGAACCAAGTCGAAATAAATAGGAAAATATTGGTACACCCATAAAGCTAAGTACCACTAATCCCATTAAGAACATCGTTCCATATTGTGCATTCCATTGCGTGTATTTATACGCGTGATTTCTTGTTAAAAAATAAGGTAAAATATAATGTCCGTCTAGTGGACCAATGGGTAATAAATTAAACAACATCAGTAGCATGTTAATTAGCGCGAAATATTCTAGAAAAAATCTCGGACCAACTTGGGTTAAATAGTTAATACCAAAAAATTCGGCTCCGGCTAACAAATTAATACTTAAAAAAGCTAAGATCAGATTCATTCCCGGCCCAGCAGCCGAAACCCAAGCAGAAGCATAATAAGAATTAAAATTTCTAGGGTTTGTGGGAACAGGTTTTGCAAATCCAAAACCAACTGTTGCCACCATTAATAAACCGATGGGGTCAATGTGTGCTATGGGATTGAGGGTCAACCTCCCCATTCTTTCAGCAGTATCATCTCCAAACTTCTTCGCAGTCCAAGCATGACCAAATTCATGAAAAGACAGTGAAATAACAATGGCTAACAGTATCAAAATAAACATTTCATACTGTCCCTGAAAAAGCAAGCTTATCATCTAGTGACTCTAGTTATTGATATTGGGGAGGTAGTATATGATGTTGCCCGGATATTCGCTAGCTTCTTGAACCGTAATACTTTCGTACCAAGATTGCTGAGTCATCGACGCGTAAACAGTATTCCATGATTCGTTATTATTGGTGTTTACTTCAAGACGGCAAATGTGAGTGTTACACCTTAGGCTTTGAATAAAATGATCACCATTAGTATTGTTTTCTGCAAGAAAATTTGAGATTGAATTTTCGTATTGAACTGATTTATTGTCGGTATTTTGTGATTGAGAAAAAGCATTTTTAATGTCGTTTAACTTTTCGCCAGATAACTCGATAACCACACCTTTGAATCGCTCCGTAAAAGATTCTTTCATCGAGTTCTCAAAATCTTTAAAGGTCATTTTTTTTAGGCTTTGTGCTTGCTGGTCTTCTGATCCACTATTTTGTTTCGTGGGTGTCGGATCGGCATCAATTTGAACATTTTCTTGTGTTGTTTGTAAAAGCGAAGATAGCTGAGATTTTAGTCCCGTAATTTCGTTGTTTTGGTCATCTATGATCTGTTGGTTATTTTGACAGAGATTATCGCTATTCAGAACCGGTTGATTACTCAAGTTATCGATAAAATCTGAGGATGGGTCTATATCTTGGTTGTTGTTTGTGTTGAAGTTTCCCGTCTTGTGAAAAACCAAATAAGCGCTCAATATGCCCAGTGCAAAGACTACAAGGTGAGTCGCTAGATTACCTTTCAAATGTATCTCCTTTCTATGTTTCTGATAATTTGTCATGATTAAAGTTAATCGCTAAACAAGTATATAGCTAAACGACTCGACGGGAGCGATTATAGCCGTGAAGTCTTTAATAAACCAGGTTCGACTACACTGAGCATGATTAACGTCTTTGTTTCCATTATATTCCAGTTAAACGCCATGATCTGTGCTAGTACTAGAGCTCAAAATAGCTATGTTGTGCTGCAATAAATGACGCAATCGTTCCTTTTGAGGCGAATACCAAGCTTACTTAATGAAAAAGCGTTAAAAAACAATAAAGTAGAGCGTTTGTATTATAACTAAACTATCTGATAGTATTACTAACCAGTCGTGTCGATTCAGAGTAGCTTGAGTCCGAAGTGGTGGGCAGTTACTCTGCACACATAATAATAAAGTCCGACCAGTTGTCAGAATACCTCAATAGAGTCTTTTTGTTAACGGACAGTAGATTTCAATTAGTAGTAATATATAAATTATAAATTATAAATTATAAGTAGTAACCTAAATCGTAGGAGAAGGAATCGTGATAAAACAAAACAAATTGTTAGTTTCCCTTGCTGTCAGCATGGCTTTATATGGGACTAATATCTCTGCTGAAGAAGTCGATAAAGACGACGAAGAACAAAGCCAAGTGGTTGTAGTAACAGCTCAAAAACGTACCGAACGTATTACTGAGGTGCCAATTGCGATTTCAGTATTTCCATCCGAAGCAATCGATCAAACAGGTATTCAAGAGCTTCGTGAATTAGGTGATTTCATACCAAACATGACCGTTAGTCAAGGAACAGATTTCAACTCTGCAATTATTATCCGTGGAGTTGGCGCGTCAAGTCGTAATATTGGGTTTGATTCGCGTGTCGGTGTGTATCTTGATGGTGTTTACTTGGGGCAGGGGCCTTCGGTTAATCAAGATTTGGTTGATTTGCAGCGAGTTGAGGTTCTTCGTGGTCCTCAAGGAACTTTATTTGGTAAGAACACCGTTGCTGGTGCAGTGAGTCTAGTTTCTAAGAAGCCGAGTGGTGAATTTGAAGGTAAAGGTACGCTAGGTTTCGGTAGTTTTAATGCGATTGAAGCCAAGGTGACTGTTGATTTCGCACTGAGTGATACAGTCAGTGCGAAAGCCGCGTTCTCCTCCCGCACAAGAGATGGTTATGTCAAAAATATTTATACTGAAGGACAGTTGCCCACAACGCTAAATTCAGTCGTGGGTGGTGTACCAATTTTTGGAGTTCCATTACCTTTCCCAATCGAAACTGACACACCACCAGATACAAGCGATAAGTCAAATAATCAGGACACTCAGTCTTATCGAGTTCAATTTAGATTTCAACCTTCGGACAAACTAGATATTAACGTCGCAATTGATGGCTTAGATTCCGAAAGAAGTCCTATATTAGGTCAGCCAATCACTTCAACATTTGGTGATACTTTATACAGTTTTGCAGATACAAGTAACGATGAAATTAACTGGAGTTTTCAGCCACTCGAAACTAGGGATATTTTTGGCGCTAATGTAAATGTAGAATATTCATTCGCTAACGATTACACCCTGCGGTCGATTACCGGATTAAGAGATACCGAAATTGCTTACGGGAACGATACTGATTACTCTCCGTTTGATTTTCTCTTTTTGGACTATCGAGACGGATATGATCAAACCACTCAAGAGTTTCAGTTGATATCGCCTGACGAAGCAGCTTTTAAGTATGTAGTTGGTTTGTATTATTACACGCAAGATGCAGATAGCTTTCGTGCCGCAATCTCAGGCAACGCCGGTGGGTTTTTCCGCACAACCGCTCCAGTAGTCAATGAAGGTACGGTAGAGACCGATAGTACTGCTTTGTATATCAGTGGTAGTTATGAGTTTAATGACGAATGGAAGCTCGGTTTCGGTGGGCGCTATTCAGATGAAACTAAAGATGTATTATGGAACTTGGATGGTTCTGGTTCAGGTGCTTTCGGCATAGGAACAACCCCAGTTGGTGGATTAGTTGATTCTCGCAGTGATACAAACTTTTCGCCAGCGGTAAGTTTAAATTGGGTTATCACTGAATGGATCAATACTTATGTTAAATATTCTACTGGTTTTAAATCTGGCGGATTTAATCTAGATTTCATTACCCAGGCTGGTTTGGATAGCGGTGTAGATTTTGATAAGGAAACTGTTGAGAGTTACGAAATAGGTCTAAAAACGAGCTTACTAGATAATCGATTATCGATGAACATGGCTTATTTTGATGCGGCATACGAAGATTATCAAGTTAATCAGTTCAGAGACTTAGGTTTTGACGACGTTACAGGTACTCAATTAACTTCGATTCAAATTACAAATGCTGCAGAGGTAGACACCAGTGGTTTTGAATTTGAAGCTACTTTTAAGGCGACTGACTCTCTAACCATTAATGGGTCGTTTGGTATTTTGGATGCAACGTTTGCTGATTTCCCAGGTGGTACAACGGTGATTTTAAATGACGGTTCTACTCAATCAGTAAACGCTGCTGGCAATAAACTTCCGGGTTCAGCCGATTTTAACGCATCGTTAGGAATTCAGTACTACACTAGTTTTGAATCTATCAGCACAGATTTGTTATTGAGATTAGATGCTACACATACCGGAGACTATTTCACAACTATTCAAAACGAAAAAAGCCGTGTTCTTCCAGGAACTCACCCATTAACTTTTGCATTAGACTTCCCCAACTCTGCTGCAGCGGGTAATCCACCTGTAACGGTTCAATATGGTCATATTGAAGCTACGACAATCCTCAATGGTCGGGTTGGGTTTATCGATCAAAACGGTTTGTGGGAAGTTTACTTATGGGGTCGTAACTTAACGGACGAAGATGAAGCTGTTGACAGTTTCCGTGAATTCCTCGGTACGTTAGTTAACACTCCACGCACTCCAAGAACTTACGGTGTAGAGTTCGTTTATAACTTCTAATCGTTGAATGGAATGCAAATAAAAAGGGAAACTTCGGTTTCCCTTTTTTTACGATGACGTCCGACGAGACTTACTGCCAATAAATTTATTGGCTCGCTTCATCTGGTAAATTTTCCAGTAAAACACGCTTAACGTTCTCTCCCATAATCAATCGAATATCGTTCTCCAACATGCCCAACTTAAGCAATTCGTCCACTATCTGGGGCAGCCCTGTCACGTCAAACACACTGGCAATTGCTCCATCAAAGTCTGATCCTAACCCGACATGTTGAGAGCCAATTAAATCGACCGCATATTTAATTGCCTTTGCCACATCGCTTGCTTGAGTGCCGCAAATCGCTTTTTTGAACATGGCTATTCCGACCACTCCTCCAGTTTTAGCGATCTGTTTTAAATGTTTATCGGATAAATTTCTCACATTGTTACAAGTGCCTTTGACTCCTGAATGAGAAACTAAAATTGGCTTACTCGCAATGGAAAGTACGTCATCAATCAATTTTGGTGAAGCATGGGACAGATCAACAAGAATATGTTTATCTTCCATTTTACTAATTAACTGTTGCCCAAATTCTGTCAAACCGCCTTTTTCTATGCCATGTGTTGATCCTCCAACTTCGTTGTCAAAAAAGTGAGTGAGACCGATCATGCGAACCCCCGCTTTATATACAACATCCAAATTTTCCATTTTGCCAACTAATGCTTGAGCACCTTCAATACCAAGAAACCCTGCGGTGAGTTTTTTGTTAGATTGGCGAGCTAAAAGGTAGTTCTGCAAATCTTGCTTGGTTTTAATGACTGTTAGCTGACCTTGCGATTCTTCAGCGAATCGATGCAAACTCTGGCTCTGTACAACGACCCTTTGAGTGAGATCAAACCAAGAGGACATCGGGCGTCCTTGGATGATAAAAGATAAGGTGATCATGTCTGATTGGTCGCTGTTTCTATCAAAATTGAGCTCTTGCGGGATTTTATTGACGATAGTAAATGCTTGTAAAGCGATATTGGCCTCTATCATTCTTGGAATATCTTCGTGTCCATATTGGTGTCGTCTATTAATATCTCTATCCCATAACAGAACATCACTATGCAGATCTGAAATAAAATCTAAAGATTGATAAAGTTTTTCCGCTTTTTCACTTACGATGTAGGGCGCAGGATGAAGAACCGTATTAAATCGTTTATCGGCGATTTCGGGAACATAGATCCGCGCCAGAATGTAAGCGATAACCAATAATAACGTGAAACCAATGAGTGACTTTTTTAAAATCAATTTGAAAGATAAGCTAGCCATTGATACTCCTCTTAAATTAACCGATAGCTAATGTTCATATTACCTTCATAATCACTTGTTTGTACAATATTGAAGTGGATTTAGCCCCTGTTTTTTGTCAACGGTTGTATCGAGAACCGAGTATTTATTAGGAAAAATTGCGTAGATTTGCTCAGCGCAGAGCCATTTTATGGACTAAACTAATTGATATTCACGTGAAAATAAACAAACGTACCAAATTACGCGAAATATATGAATTTCAAGAAGTTTTTTCTCTTTAATATCCTGGCATTGTTGATCTTTGAGCCAACTTCCCTTTTATATGCGAGAGAAGAGTTGCCTAATGTTCAAATAGAGCCAATTAAGATTGTCTTTATCAAGGACAATTCACCTTATAGCTTAGAGTTACCCGATGGCACACCAACAGGTTTATATGTCGATTTTTGGCAATTATGGTCGCAGGTAAATCATATACCAGTTCAATTTATTCCCGATACTTTCGCAAACTCTATTGATAGGCTAAAAAATGACCATGCTGATTTACATATGGGACTATTTTCGAATTCAGAGAGAAAACAATGGGGTGAATTTTCAGTTCCAATTCATAAAGTTGATACCGGGATATTCTTTAAGTACAGCGGCGAACGATTACCTAAACTAAGAGATATGCAGGGGAAAAAAATATCTGTGCGAGAAGGCTCCTTTCAACAGACGTTTGTAGAAGAAAATTTCCCGGAACTTGATATTGTATATCACAATGATGTAGTGGCTGGACTTAACTTGGTTTTAAACAATGAGATAGATGCCATTGTAGGAGAAGTCCCCTATTTAAAAACACAGATTGTCAAAATGGGCTTTAGTGGAGTATTCCAAATTAGCGATGAAATTCTTTTAACGAACGAAGTTCATGGGTTTATATCTAAAAAGAATAGCAACAAATTATCGGTAATTAACTCAGGCATAAAGGAAATTCCAGTCGATAAGATCATCGCATTAGAAAAAAAATGGCTACCAGAATTAAAGCCATTTTTCAGCACTCACGAATCGATTAATTCGTTAACATTATTGGAAAAGGAGTGGTTAAAAGAGCATTCGAGTTTTAGTTTGGGTATCGACAAAAATGCGCCCCCTTTCGAGTTTGTTGATGACAAAGGAGAGTTCGTCGGTGTTAGCTCTGAGTATGTGGATATTTTAAGGAGGAAATTAAATATTCAACTAAATCCGGATTTCGATATGTCGTGGACAGATGCTGTAGTCGCTTTAAAAGAAGGCAAAATTGACGTGATGTCTGGTGTTGTTCGAACAGATGAACGTGCCAAGAGTGTGTTGTTTACTGAACCTTATATATCATTAACCTCTGCCATAATGACAAAAAAAGACAGTTCCTTTATTCAAAGTATGGAGGATCTAGTGGGAAAGAGAGTTGGAATCGTCAAAGGGTTTGTTTTTGAGGAGTATGTTAGGCAAGACTACCCTGAAGTAATCATTGTATATAGTACCTCTCTAAAAAATAGCTTTGAAAAAATCAAGAATAATGAAATCGACGCAGTGGTTGGCTCATTGATTGCGATTAACAATGAGATTTACCGGGGAGATCATAATGAATTAATGGTTGCTGCATTTTCGCCCTACGATGTCAAATTGTCATTTGCCGTGCGTAAGGGATTAGAGCCCCTTGTTTCGATATTGAATAAAGCACTTTCAAAAATAACAACCAAAGAAAAATCAATAATTGCGAACAATTGGTTTTCAGTAAAAGTAAACGTGGGCACTGATCTCAAGGTGTTCATTTTTTTTGGGGTACTTATAATATCCACTTTACTTTTTATAATAATATTCGTTTCACGCTCGAATAGAAAAATGCAATATGAAATACTTGAAAGAAAGAAAACCGAGAAGTTGTTAGGGAAGTTAAAAGATAAAGCGGAAAAAGCGAACCAGGCAAAAGACGACTTTCTGGCGAATATGAGTCATGAATTTAGAACACCAATGAATGCTGTAGTTGGAATGTCTCACCTGCTTGAAGATTCGGGTTTAACGAAAATTCAAACTGATTATAACAAAACGCTTTATAGTTCGGCTGCAGCCTTGTTGGTTCTTATTGATGATATTTTGGATATATCCAAGGTTGAGGCTGGTCGACTTGAACTAGAAAAAAGACCATTTAAATTAGTTGATATAATAAAAAATATAGAAGACCAAATTAGATTGCTTATCGATAATCAGGTAGTCAACCTTAAAACCTTTATTTCACCTCAGGTTCCCAGAGTATTGATTGGTGATGCGGTTCGGCTTGGTCAAGTGCTACTAAATTTGGCAAATAACGCAGCTAAGTTTACTGAAAATGGCGAAATCGAAATTCATGCCGAGGTGGCGTCAAGAACTATCGATGTGCTCAGATTAAAAGTATCTGTTTCCGATACCGGTATTGGTATGAATACAGAACAACAAAAACGCCTTTTTAAAACATATAGTCAAGCCGATTCATCTATCACTAGGCGATATGGGGGCACTGGTTTAGGTCTGACCATTAGCAAAAAATTAGTTGAATTGATGGATGGTGAAATAGGAATGGAGAGTGAGCAAGGTAGGGGAAGTTGTTTTTTCTTTACAGCTGCATTCGGATATAAAAATAATGAAGATTGTTTAGTGGTCAATAAACAAAAATATGAAGCGAAAGATGATTTTTCAAAGTTACTCAATAAAAAAATACTACTGGTTGATGATAACCGAGTAAATTTAATAGTCGCTAAAACGATGCTTACCAATGCGGGTATGGATGTGGTTACCGCATTAAATGGAGCGCTTGCAATAGAGGAATTAGAATTAGCAAATTTTGATGCCGTTTTAATGGATATTCAAATGCCAGAAATGGATGGTTTTGAGACAACCCAATATATAAGAAATGAGATGGGATTAAATGATCTCCCGATTGTCGCTGTATCAGCGAATGTAATGAAGTCTGACATAAAAAAATCACTTGATTCAGGTATGAACGGTCACATAGGTAAACCTCTAAATGTTCGTTTTTTACTGCAAACTTTAACATCACATTTAGTCACATGAAAATTTTTTATAAAATAAAAACAAGAATGCTGCTTGTTATTATTTGCTCATTAACATTTTCTAATGTTGATTCTGCTGAAGAAAAGCAAAGACAATTTACAGAAAAAAAACCACTGCGTATTTCCATAATGTCAGTTAATTATCCCTTTAGTATGCTTCCGCCAAATGGTAAGCCGATAGGTCTTTATGTCGATATATGGAAATTGTGGTCCGATATAACTGGTATTCCAATCGTTTTTTTACCCGAAAAATATTCGAAAAATATCGAAGCGCTTAAGCAGGGTAATGCCGATTTTCATGCGGGTTTATTTATCAATACTAAACGACTTGAATGGGCTGACTTTTCTTTACCAATCCATAGCATACCTACACACCTATTTGTGAATGAAAACGCCGATTTTTCTCCTACATTTGCACACCTTTCAAACAAGATAATCGGTGTTGGAGAGGATTCATTTCAAGATTACTTCTTAACAAAAAAAAATCCAGAAATAGAAAAAAAAGTCTTTGAGGATTATGAGCAGGTTCTGCATTCTTTGTTAATAGGGGACGTTGATGGCATTATTAGTGAAGCGCCTTTTGTTGATGCACAGTTAGCGGCGATGGGAATTAGAGGAGCGATCAAACGTAGTCGCTCGCCAGTAACAATCAATACCGTACATGCGATGATACCTAAAGGAAATGAATATTTAATTGAGGTCATCAATCAAGGTATCAGTAAAATACCAAAATCGGAGCTTATTAAATTAGAAAAAAAATGGCTACCAAACTACTCTCCGTACTTTAGTATTCCGGCGATTGATTTTCTTGCCACACTAACCGTTGATCAACAGATGTGGCTAAGAAAGCTGGAAAATCTCACTTTTGGATATAATCCGGATCTTGCGCCTTTTGAGTTTGAAGACGGGAAGAATAAGTACTCTGGAATTGGTGCCGAATATTTGGAAGTGATCTCAGAACTACTCAATATTAGAATGGAACCTTCAGTAAACGAGTCATGGTCGAACACCTTAGCTAGTTTACAGGAGCGACGTATTGATCTTCTTACAACGATTAATTTCCACAAGGAAATGTCCGAAACAATCAACTTTAGTGACGTTTATATGGATTTTCCAAATGTAGTCGTGACAAAAACCCACGGAAAATATATCCAAAATATCGAAGACTTAGCTGGCAACAAGGTAGCCGTAGTTGATAACTACCAAATTAGTAAGACAATGCAAGAGTTTCACCCGAACATTAGTTTAGTCTTGGTAAAAAACGTCACTGAGGGGATGTCAAAAGTTGAAGTTGGAGAAGTCACGGCGTATATCGATAATTTGGTCGTTGTTAGTCATCATATTAGAGAGCATAATTTAGAAAGAGTAAAAATTTCTAGTTTTACCCCTTATAGCAGTCGAATTTCATTCGGTATCCGTAAAGGATTGGAACCATTAATCCCTATCATTAATAAAGCGCTGTCGTCAATTAGCAAGCAGAAAAAGGATGCGATTGTCGGTAACTGGCTAGCATATCAAATTAATCAGAATGCCAATATTATTCAGATCATCTATTGGTCATTTGCTATTTTCCTATTTTCCAGCGGTATCATTGGATATGTGGTTCTCGCCAACAGAAAAATGAAATCAGAAATTCGATATCGTATTGATGTAGAGCAAAATTTGGAAAAGGAGACCATTCTTACCCAAAGAATGAACAATGCGAAAGATGAATTTTTATCGAACATGAGTCACGAAATAAGAACTCCGATGAATGCCATTATGGGCACGGCTAACCTTTTGACGTTATCTGGCTTAGATGATGAACAAAGCGATTATTTGGATACGATTAATTCGTCTGCAGATGTATTACTTCATTTAATTGACGAGATTTTGGATCTTTCGGAAATTACTCATAACGAGGCAAAACTTAACTTAACCAATTTTAGATTAAAGGAGCTATTTGAATCATTGATCAAACAGGCGGGCGCTCGAATTAAAAATAATAAAGTTTTATCCATTCGTTATGATATTGCGTCCGAAATACCTGATGAGATCCATGGCGACCCTATGCGTTTGGGACAGTTAGTGACCAACTTTCTATCCAACGCTTTAAAATTTACTGAGCAAGGAAGTATCGTCATTCGGGCACATCGAGAATATCCGCCCAATTTAGCTGATGATGAAATAAAATTGATCTTTTGTGTCGAAGATACAGGTATAGGAATGTCCAAAGTTCAACAGAAGATTCTTTTTCAGGCGTATACTCAAGCTGATTTATCGACTTCTCGCAAATATGGTGGTACCGGATTAGGTCTGTCGATATGTAAAAGTATTTCTAATTTGATGAATGGTGAGGTATGGGTCGAAAGTGAGCTTGGTCGGGGCAGTCGTTTTTACTTTTCGGCTATTTTCCAAAATTCGGAAAAACGATTCTCAGCGGTTGAGAAAGACGCTATGCTCAGCGTAGATAAATCAGTCGCCAAAAAAGAGGGTTTAACAACAAAGCCTGATCCGAAAATAACCGATAAAGACTCTATTGACTATTATTCTAAATTACTGAGTAACAAAAATATTCTAATTGTTGATGATAACCAAATTAACTTGACTATAGCTAAAAAAATGTTAGAAAAAGTGGGGGTAAATGTAACTACTGCAATGAATGGTGTCGAGTCATTGGAAAGACTGAATAAAGGCATTTTCGATGCTGTTCTTATGGATCTACAAATGCCCATTATGGATGGCTATCAAGCAACCAAGATCATCCGGGAAAATCAGCACTTTGAAAATTTAGTGATAATTGCATTTTCCGCAAATGTGATGAAAAAAGATGTAGCTAACGCACTAGCATCTGGCATGAATGCCCACTTGCCCAAACCCTTGAAATTGCAAACGCTATTAAAGCTATTATCGAAACAATTAAATTTAGAGATTTCGGTAGAAAGTTCGTTAACTCAGAGCACTCTTCCCAAAGGTAGATTAACCGATGGGTAACAGTGTACTAAATATTAACAGGCGTGCGTTTCTCAAAAATTCCATGCTATATAAGATGTTTATTTTAAGCTGTGGTTTTGTGCTGTTTACGGTACCTTTGTCTAAAATACATGCGATAGATAGTGACAAAAATATAACTCATAAGGAAACAACTCAATTTAGTTCACAAAACCCTTTAAAAATTGCGATGATACAGAACTATCCACCTCTTTCGATGCCGTTACCTAATGGAGAGCCAACAGGCTATTATGTTGATGTTTGGAAATTATGGTCAAAAGTTAGTGGAGTACCTATTGAAATAATACCTCAAGAGTATAACCAAAATATAGACGCTATTAAATCAGATAAAGTTGACATGGTAGCAGGCTTATTTATAAATGAAGAAAGGCAGACGTGGGCTGAATTTAGTCTTCCCATCGCTAGAGTCCGCAGCGCTATTTATTTTACATCGGATCGAGTAGAGATGCCGACGTTAGCTAATATGAATGGGGAAAAAATCGCCGTACTAAAAGGCACCTATCAAGAATTTTATATTCGAGAAAATTATCCAGACATTCAAGTAGTTAGTTTTTCTCATACTAAAGAAACGTTATTAAATTTGTTGGATGGTAAATTTGATGCTGTCATTGGTGAAATTCCTTTTGTGAACGCTCAGATGGGGTTACTCGGAGTACAAGGTCTTATTGTAAATAGTGGGGAAATAATTCTCGCGAATACATCACATGGCATGATTAGAAAGGGTAATCCTGAGTTGTTAACTTTAATCAATCAGGGACTAAAAAACATCCCCATAGATCAACTGCTTGCATTAGAAAAAAAATGGCTCCCTAGTGAACCTTCCTATTTTGGTACGATGGTCAACAAAAATGTGCCGAGTTTAACGATTAGAGAGAACGAGTGGCTGGCAAACAATTCCGAATTAAAATTAGGTGTGTCACCGAATCTCTTACCTTTCGAGTCCTTAGATGAAAAAGGCAATTACTCGGGGATCAGTTCGGATTATATAAGACTAATTGAAGAAAAATTATTAATACAAATGTTCCCACAGAAAGACCTAAGCTGGACTGAAGTTTTAGAGTTAGCAAAGCAAAAACAAATAGATATTATTCCAGCAATAGTCGAAACAAAAGAACGAAATAGTTACCTTGGGTTTACAGAACCCTATATGAATGTTCCTCTTGTGATAGCGACCAGTATAAAATCGCCAATCATTAAAGGGCTCGACGATTTGAATGGAAAAATTGTTGGTGTAGAGGCTAACACTCCTGCGGAAAATATTTTAAGACAAAACCATCCTGAACTAATATTAAAAACCTACCGCTCGGTAAATATTGGACTGATTAATTTGGAGGATGGTGATATCGACGCGTTTGTTCACGATTTAGTTATTATCACCTATCAACAAAACCAGAGAGGGATCGATGATATCCAAATTGCTGCTTTTACACCTTATGAACTAAATATATCGATGGGAGTTCGAAAGGGATTAGAACCGTTAGTCGGTATATTAGAAAAAACGTTGTTAACCATCGATAATAAGGCTCGACATGGCATTGCTAATCATTGGATAGCTATACAAGTAAATTTTGCGACGCAATTAAGAACCTTACTAATCTGGTTGCTTCCGTTAGCCTGTTTTATGTTTGCGATTATTTATTATGTAGTCAGAACAAATAGAAAATTAAAATTTGAAGTGGAAACTAGAAAACAAAAAGAAAAATCCTTAGAAGAGACAAAAACGAATGCCGAAAATGCGAGTAAAGTAAAAGATGACTTTTTGGCAAACATGAGCCATGAATTACGCACCCCTATGAATGCAATTATTGGTATGTCACAATTAATTGAACAAACGAATATTACGAATTCTCAGAAGCAACATATTGGAACAGTATTAAATTCGGCAAATTCATTGTTAGGATTAATCAATGACATCCTTGATCTGTCTAAAGTACAAGCGGGCAAAATGCAATTAGAATCTATTTCATTTAGAGTGGAAAGTATGATTGAAAGCGTGAAAAGACAAGTGGACTTTGGTGGAGGAACTCAGGGAGTAAAACATGTCATTAACATTATGCATGATGTACCGAAAAAACTAGCGGGTGATAAATTGCGCATCATGCAAGTTCTATCTAACCTAATTGAAAATGCTAAAAAATTTACCGAGAGCGGAATAATCGAACTAAACGTTTCTTGCTCGAGAATCGGTAAGAATAAAATGGAGTTACATTTTGCCGTAAAAGATACTGGTATAGGAATGAGTAGTGAGCAGATTTCTAAACTCTTCGATGTGTATAATCAAGTTGATGCATCAAGTACCAGGAAATACGAAGGTGTCGGTATTGGATTATCTTTATGTAAGAAATTATGCGAGTTAATGAATGGCGAGTTATGGGTGACCAGTCAGCTTAATTCTGGGAGCGAATTTCATTTTACAGCAAAATTATCAACAGATGAGTCTCATGATGACAAAAAGAGTAAAGATTCTCCTATTCACAAGTCAACTATAGAAGGTGCTGAGCAGAGATCTTTAGAAGGTAAACGAGTACTTGTAGTCGACGACAATATCACCAACCAGCTTGTTGCCGGGAAAATGCTTGAAAGAGCCAACGTTGAAGTTTTTAAAGCTAAAAATGGTATGGAATGTCTCCTGATGTTATCGGAAAATAGTTTCGATGCAATTTTGATGGATATACAAATGCCTATTATGGACGGCTACACCGCAACAAAAAAATTACGTGAAAATAACAAAAATGATGACCTTCCGGTTATCGCACTATCTGCTAATGTCGGTCAATCAGATATAGATAAAGCACTTTCGTCAGGTATGAACGAATATCTAGAGAAACCAATCAATTCAAAAAAGCTATTAACAACATTAGAAAAATGTATCTATAAATTGGATCGGTAAATTGATTAAGTAAGTTCACCCGGTTCAGATTTCCTGTTTTTGATAATCTTAATTTAGGTGTATACTCTCCGCATGTTCAAATAATCTGAGCTTAGTCGCGCAAAGATTTTGTCGAAAGGCAGCAAAATTATAAAAGGTATTCGTAATGTTTAATTCAAGAGCAAAGAATGTACTCAAAATCACACTATTGCTAACGTTAGTTGGTGGTTTGTTAATGTCTTGTAGCCAACAAGACGGAGCAATTTCTCAAATTGAATCTTTTATCGCTGAGTCTAATATTGACAATATTACGGAGGGATGGAAACAAAAAGGGCTACCTAAACCGCCGAAATTAGATTTTACGGATGGAAAGAAATACTTTTGGTGGATGCAAACTAACAAGGGCGATATACTCATTGAGCTGAAAGCAAAAGAGTCACCGATGCACGTCTCCAGTACGATCTATCTTACCGTGTTAAAGTTTTATGATAATATTATTTTCCATAGAGTTATTCCCAATTTTATGGTTCAAGGCGGTGATCCGTTAGGCGTTGGCGTCGGTGGTCCAGGATATAGTTATATGGGGGAGTTTGATTCTTCGCTTAGCCACGATAAAGCAGGGATTTTGAGTATGGCTAATTCTGGCGCTGGGACTGATGGCAGTCAGTTTTTTATAACGTTTAAGGAAACGCCTCATTTAAATGGAAGGCATACCGTTTTTGGCGAAGTAGTCGAAGGACTGGAAACTCTTAAAGAGCTGGAAAAATTTGGTAGTCGTTCAGGTAAAACGAGTGAAAAATTATTTATAACAAAGGCTGAAATTCTAGTAAAGTAAAAAGCTGTTTATATGAAGCCGCTAAGACGCGATATTTCACCTTTACCAGTCAAGAACGGTGTATCACCCAATTGTCTTTATTTGCCAAAAGGCGAATGGCGTACGGTGTACGAATATTTCTTAGATCGATTTTCCCATTTATCTCCCTCGCAGCTTGCTAGTCGTTTTGAAAATAAAGAAGTCGTTACTAGGAATGGCGAGATTTTGTCAGAACTAAGCCAATATAAATCGGATCAGCATATTTATTTTTATAGAGAACTTGCTCATGAAATAACGATTCCTTTTGAAGAAAAAATTATTTATGAAGACGAAAATATATTAGTAGCAGATAAACCACATTTTTTACCAGTTGCGCCGACGGGACAATATTTGCAGGAAACGCTTATTGTACGACTTCGACGAAAACTGAACAATGACTCACTCGAACTATGTCATCGACTAGACCGTGAAACCGCAGGAGTCGTTTTATTGACTAAAAAACCTCAGCTTCGAGGACAATATCATCGTTTATTTTCTGAAAGGTTAATTAAAAAAACATATCACGCATTGGTTAAAGCAAAAGAAACTGATTTCCCTATCATTCATAAAAGCCGTCTGATTAAAGGCGAACCATTTTTTAGAATGAAGGAAGTTTTAGGCAACTCCAATTCGGAAACGTTTATCGAACTTTTGGAAAAACGAGATGCTTTCAATCTTGTTAGGTTAATACCTGTTAGTGGGAAAAAACATCAATTAAGAGTGCATCTGGCGGCGTTGGATATGCCAATAGTCAATGATATTTTTTACCCGGTTTTAGAAGAGAAAAAAATGCCAGTTTTTGCGAACCCTTTGCAATTATTAGCCAAATCTCTGGAATTCACTGATCCGATTTCCAAAGTTTCGAAACGTTTTGAGAGTGGCTTTTCTTTGTAGATTAGTCTCGTGGAGCATTTTTGATAACTGTCAGATTGAGTAAGCACTTAAGAATGTTTTAAAGTTATTGTTGTTCATTATTACCATTTAGTTAGTTATAATTTCGAACTTGAAATTGTAACAAAATCGTAGGAAATTTGATGATTAGTGGAAACTTAAAAAAAATGAGGTCGGAGCTTAGGCTTCAGGATGGTCAAAATCAGGTTGAATATTTTTTACCTATGGGTGACGAAGAGCTAGCGTTAAATCAGCATATTGGAAAATCATTTCGGTTAGAGTTTCTCGGGGATATCAGTTGTCAAAATTGCGGAAAACAAACAAAAAAAAGTTTTTCCCAAGGTTACTGTTTTCCTTGTATGAAAAAATTAGCTCAGTGCGACATGTGTATTTTAAAACCGGAAACTTGCCATTATCATGAAGGGACTTGTCGGGAGCCTGAGTGGGGTGAAATAAACTGTTTTGTACCACACTATGTTTACCTCTCGAACACTTCTGGCTTAAAGGTTGGGATCACTCGTCATACTCAAATTCCGACTAGGTGGATCGATCAAGGGGCGACCCAAGCGACAATCATGTTTAAAGTAAATTCTCGTCAACAATCGGGTTTTGTTGAGGCGGCTTTTAAAGATTTGATCGCAGATAAAACCAATTGGCGGACTATGTTGAAGGAAAATCAGTTGAATAGGGATATGTTGGCACACGCTAGCGAATTGAAGTTAAAATTAAAGAGCAATATGGAAAATATTATCCATTCATTCCCAGTCGATGATATCGAAGAACAACAAAATGAAGTTTTAAGCATCAATTATCCTGTGTTGGAATTCCCAACAAAAATTAAATCTCACAACTTCGATAAAGAGTCAGTGGTAGAAGGTACGTTAATGGGAATAAAGGGACAGTACCTTATGTTTGATACGGGAGTGATCAATATTCGTAAATTTACTGCTTATAACGTGCGTGTACAGGAGTAACCGTTTAATCTAGATCAAATTTTTCTAATCGAGAGAGAGCGCTTGTAAAGTCTTCTTCGTCAAAAGACAAAACAAATCGACAATATCCGGGTAAACCAGTCCAGGTTGAATTGTTGATCACAATATTAATTTTCTCGAACAACAATAGCGTGGCTTTGTCGCCACCTTCCACATCCGAATAGTTGTTTTGTTTGATGAAAGCTTCAGGTTTTGCAACTAAAAACAGACCTCCAGATGGAGGCAGAACTTTCCAGCCTTTCGATTGTAAAACATGTGATAGAGAGGTCGCTCTCTCCGCTAATATCGATGTTTGAGATTTCAGGTGTGATTCGAGTTTAGGATCTCCTGAAAGCTGAGCATTTATTATTTTTTGAACGGAATAATTTAAAGTGAAGTGTGGGGTACGAATAATCTCTCTTTCTAACGATTGTATTAATGTTCGAGAGGTTGACCAAGCGTAGCCAAAACGTAATCCTCCAGCAGAATACTCTTTCGAGATCCCTCCGATAATAATCAATTGGCAGTCGGAGCTATTCGAAAATTTTAATATGGCTTTACTAAGACTGCACTTGAGACTTCGGTCAAACTCCAACCCACTAAAAATAGAGTCGATGATCACATTCACCTTATTATTTAAAGCGATATCTAAGATGTCATTTAGCTCTTGCGGCGAGTAAATAGCTCCCGTCGGATTGACCACTGGAGCGTTAATAAATAGCCAACTTCCTATTTTTCCTGACAACTCATTTTGCAAGTTGTCAGCACTTAGTTTGAATAAATTCTCTTCTTTAGTTTCTAATACATTGATGGTTAGACCTTTGTATTCGGCGGCGGAATTAAAATAGCCATAACCGCCTGAAGGCATATTTACGACACTATTGTCACGAGAGCATAAATCCAGTAACGCAGAGTAAATAGGTGCTACACCATTCCCCAAAACTATTTTTGAAAAAATGCCTTTTGGGGTATCAAATCGTTTACCTAAAAATAAATGCAGGCTGTCTTTGAGGGAATTTGGGTCGAAACCTGAGTTTCTTATTAGATAACTTTCAAATAATGCTTCTTTTAATAACGATGGTGTGGCTAACTCGTTTTCGCCATAGTCCATTCGTATCGTTTTTTTATTAAAGTCCATATGGTTACCCTTCATAGCGGGATGTTTAAATGCCTCGTCAGCATTTTTACAAAGTGATAATGAAGATGGCAATTTAGTCGTCGGAAAATCACTATTGACATTTTCGAAAATGCGAGAGCGTTGAAAATATAAAAGCTCTTCTAATAGGTGCCCATAATAGTATTGTTTTAAAACCGATGTTCTACTATAGGTCAATTCAGCAGAATCAGCTAAATGATGGATAATCGTTTGGTTATTGGTAAGGGTAATATTGAGCATGTAGTTTTCATAAACACGGTTATTTGCTAGAGCTGTCATCAATATCAGGTTTTCAGGTAAATTTGTTTCAGATAGATAACGATATACGCCATGAATTTCTGGATGACTGCTGAGATCAAAATCATTAGTCAAATCGATAATGAGTAAAGTATTGTTTTGTTGTGAGGATTCAATTAACTGTTGGAACGTTTTGCTTGACCGGATCTCATGACTGTCAAGTTGAGTGATAACCACTTGCGGTTTTAAGTAGTGAATTAAATCGATAAGGTATTCCACTTGAGATGGCGTTTCTAGTATTTTAGTGCTTTCGGTATCAAATTTATTGTTGACTAAATGACTGAGTGAATTTGCGACTAATGTTAATTCTGGTTGGTAGTTTGTTAGTAGATTAGATATGAGTTCACGACGCCCCGGTGTAATAAAAATTGACTCGTGATTAATATCGAGGCTTAAATAATAACGAAAATACTCGGTTAGTTGTTGCCTAAAATAATCTAAGCCGGCAGTTGATTCGTAAGAAAAATGTTTTAGTTGATTAAGAAGTTTTGCAAAAAAAGCTAAAAAAGAATAACGTTCTTCGGCATCATAATAATGTTCATAAGTTAAATCGATCGCACTACTAAGCTCCTTACTCGATGAAGAGCTATTTTTCAATCCAACTTTTTCAATTGATTTAAAAATAGATTTTACTTCTTCTGGGAATAACATGCGGGCTTCGTACACATCAACGGAATGATAAATTTTTCCACCGGATTGGGCGAGCGCTACAGCTGTACGCGCATTGATTGGAATCGATGTGTTTGGAGACATATAAAATTCGAATCGATGACCGGTATTTTTTTCGATGTCGGCAAGAGCATCTACTTCAGTATCGGCGGCTTGTTCAACTTGCGTTTGCCATACGCGGCGAACTTTAAATCCGCGCCGTTGCATGAGTCTCTCTATAACAGAACGCCCAGGGCGACCACCTAAATTAAATATCAACTTCCCATTGGCAGTCAGTAATGGAATGGCTTGCTCCACCGCGCTGGCAATTAAACCAAGTCCGAATTGATCTTCAATAAATCCTTGTTTGGCTGAATAATTGCTAAGCGATTGTAGGTATTCATCGCTAGCGGTTTCTTCGATAAGGGTTTCCATGACTTCAGCTTCCGGACTTAATACTTGCGGAATACAGCCAATCACTTTGTCGATTGTCGCGTTTTTCTGGTTAAAATGAGATAAAAGATCGGATTCGAAAAAACTAACGCGTTTGAGTAATGAATTGCCTTGGTTACAAATAATCTCCAGCCCATCGTCATTCAAACTATTGAGATACAGATTTAAGCGTGCGCAGGTAATTGCTTTGGGATTAATATCCAGACCGACAATTGTTTTAAGAGGATATCGATAGGCAAGAGCAATACTGATCCAACCAATTCCACATCCTAGCTCGACGATCTTCTTGTCTTTGTATTGATTTGCGGGATAGCGAACCAGTCCTTCATAAAAAGTAAATGACCAGGCTTCCGGCAAAAATGTACTCGGAAATTGCAGCAGATTAAGTTGAACTGTATTGTCGTTTTTATCAAGAATTTTTTGGTTGAGAAACTGAAAATGACAGTCGTTGGGTAAATTTTTGTTATAGTAATCGCTTAAGTCATGCAAAAATATTGAAGCTTCTATTTGCGTTTTAGGATCGTCAAGTTTTGCGAGTAATATTTTGAATTGTTCATAAGCTTCTTGGCTTGAATGTTGGCATTGCTTAATAAAATCGCTAATGGTTGGTATCATGGTTTAAAAAACAGCATCATTTGTATATTTTAGGCACTATAACATGTTGTTTAACAAACAAAAAGTTAAGCATAAACTGCCCAAAAAACACTCACATCTAAGAAGTTTCTAGACCGAATTATTCGCTGGTATTGTCTGGCGGGGAATTGATTTGAGCTTTAAATAAGGTGCCAATCTGCACGTCTTTTATAAACTACTCAAAATTCTTTGAGTAACTGCCTTTAAAAAGCAGGGTTGCGATCCCTTGATTGGTGGTTTTTATGGCAGCGAGTTGATCGTTGTCACCGACTTTCAGTTCTTCAGTGGCTATTGAGTCGTTTTCGTTAACGATTGGTAATAGACTATTGTCAATTAACTCATTGATTATGTTGCAAATATTATTGAAGCATGGTAAAAGTTCTCATTCTAAATAAGTGTAAGCATTTATTAATCGTTATATGGTATCGCGTACCTAGGTGGATCCCTAGATCTTAGTCTTACTTAATCATAAAATTGAAAATTCATTTTTTCTTTTTTCAGTTTTTTTATTTGGTCTTTAGGAACCTTTATATCTCTACAATGAAGCCAAAACTTATCGTAGTTAAAAAGGATATCAATATTAGTAATATTAGTATTGCTAATATTTAGGCTATAGAGGTTTCTGTTCTCCTTTAAAAACTCTAAATCTGAAATATCGAGCCCTTTGATCCCGACAACACAAACATTTTTTAGTGCTGATAAAGGGGAGACATCATTGATCTTAGTATCGGAAATAATATACTGAACTAAGGTTGAAATTGTTGCTAGAAAGGAAGCGTCACTAACCTGAGTTTCGCTACAATTAATCTTTTTCAGACTTGAATGATTTTTCAGGGGCGATAAATCGGAGACTTTAGTTTCGCTGATATTAAGGTCTTCCAATTTTTTAGTATACTGAACAAAGCAGATATCTGAAATTTTTGTTTCTTTAAGGTCGAGTTTTTTTATATTGATAAGTTTATTTAATATTTCTGTTTCATGGAAATCGCATTCAGATAGATCTAACTTTTCTAGAGCAGTTAGATCGGCTAATGCGGAGTAATCTTTTACAGAGGAGTAGTAACCGTATACAGTTAGTCGAGTTAAGTTTTTTATTTTTTTTAATGGTTCTAAGTTATCTACATCTACTTTACGTATTCTAATATAAGAAATTTCATTAGTTAGATAAATCAAATCTTTTGTTTGAGGCTCGTCATCGATTTTCAGGGATGCTCTAAATATCTCATTCCATTCAAAATCTAGGGAGTTCCACCAATCTGATAATTCATTTTCTTGTTCTAAAGAGATTTCAATCTTGTCGGTTAAAAAATTATATATAGTTTGCCAGATTTCTAAACAGACCTCTGGTACTTTATCTTTGTATTTCTCTAATTGAGAAACGGCATTTTTGATAATATCTTTCTTTTCACGATAATTAGATCGAAAAATTTTGTAGAACTTAAGTGCCATTTCTGGTTTCTGATTTATAAGTAGTAGAAGAGCATGGTTTCTCTGAATTATAGGGTCTGGAAGAGTATCTTTCATGACTATATTGCTTTGCTCCATGGCTTTTTGAAAATTTCCTAGAGCCATATAAGATTGAGAGAGAACTAAATGTGGATTTAGTTTAGATAAACCGATAAATTCAAATGATACATCCGTTAAAAAATCAACACATTCTTGATATTTTAAAAGTTCTAATAAAACTTTCCCCTCATAGGCAATAAGGTAATTTGACTTTGTTGAAGTAATAAAACTGGGGTGCTCTTTGATGACCTCTTTAAGCTGCGTGATTTTTTTTTGGGCTTCAGCATATTGTTCTTTATTAATAAGAACTCTAACTCTTTCAAGAAGGCTTGTAACTTTTTTTTCTACATTAGCCTCTTCTTTGGAAAGTAATATGTTTTTGAAATCATCTATTGAGTCACAGATGGTTTTAATGATAATTTCACCTCCTGCGATATCAATATCTACGATCGGAAGCTTATCATCAAATGAATCTACCGCTAAAAAAGTAAACCCACCTTCATCGTCGTAACCTTCTTCCGTATATTTTTTCCCAGTATAAGTACCAAAGGGTAGGTATCGGAGCTCTGCGCAATCATAAAGAAAATAATTTTCGTCGTAAGTACCTCCATCAAAACAATAATCAAGAAGATGGGGCTTGAAAAAAATTTGCTCGTCATAATTTTTTATTATTTTCGCATTAAACTCACGGGGGGAGTTGGAGCTAAAAAAATCTTTATATTTTTGAGGTAAAGATTTTCCAAATTTTTGTTCCATCTTTACAATATCAAACTTTTTCATTTAGGCAATCCTTAGTTTTATCTTACGGTTAAGACTTCAGTATTAAATTTTTTGACCTTTAACTGAAGGCTTCAACGGATCAAAACGAATACAATCTTCTAGACGTAGTTCAAGTCCTGTGACCGTGGCGGTCTGAATTTTGGTCTTACAATTCTCAAGAAAAGCGATATTTCCTAAACACGCCTTAAACCTATTGTCTTTATTTGAAGTGGGTAAAATAAAAATATCTGACTCAAACTGAGCATTAGATATTTCTCCAATTTCAATAACTGTGCTTTCTTTGTAGGCGCAAATATCCGTTAATTTGTTCTCAAGAATTGAACCAGGTTCAAAGATACCTACAAGACCTTTGTATTGAAAGCCTTAAAGTCACTAATGGTTGGCATCATGGTTTAAAAAAACAGCATCATTTGTATATTTTGAGCACTATAACATGTTGTTTAACAAACAAAAAATTAAGCACAATTTGTTCAAAAAATACTCATATCTAAGAAGTTTCTAGACCGAATTTATTCGCTGGTATTGTCTGGCGGGGAATTGATTTGAGCTTTAAATAAGGTGCCAATTTGCTCGCCTTTTACAAACAACTCAAAATTCTTTGAGTAACTGCCTTTAAAAAGCACGGTTGCGATCCCTTGACTGGTGGTTTTTATGGCGGCGTCTATTTTTGTGCGCATCCCTCCAGTTGCAATTTTATTAGTGGTATCTTTAGCAAGTGATGCTATTTGACCGTCAATCTTGTTGACCAGCGGGATGTGCACGGCTGATTTGTCGATATTCGGATCAGTGGTGTAGAGTCCATCAACGTCAGAACAAATCATAAACAAATCGGCTTCCATTAAAACAGCTACCATGGCAGCGAGTTGATCGTTGTCACCGACTTTCAGCTCTTCAGTGGCTACCGAGTCGTTTTCGTTAACGATTGGCAATATGTTGTTGTCAATTAACTCATTGATTGTATTACGAATATTGGTGCAACTTTGCGGACTCCTTAGGTCGGCATGGGTCATAAGGATTTGAGCGCAAGGCTCGTCAAAAAAGCGCTTCCAATTTGCCATCATTGCGTGTTGACCGATGGCAGCCATTGCTTGTTTTTGTGCGAGTGAAGGTTTTTCACCAGTATAGCGAATGTGTCGTCTACCAGCAGCCACGCTCCCTGAGGATACTAAGATTACTTGCTTGCCATCTTCGACGCACTGATGAATAAAGCGAGCGATAGGCAAGGTGTACTGAGCTGTGCAGCCAATGCCTGTTGGAGCGATTAAAGCTGAGCCCACTTTAATGACTATTTTCTTACAATCGTTATATCGCAAAATTTTAAGCCTGGTGTTTTTATTTGAAGGTATTTTTACACGATAAATTAGTTAATTACCATTGATGGCAAGTTATATAGCTATAGATTCTATTGCCGGAACTTTATACACGAGGCACTATTGAGACGCTTTGTGTTTGGCTTTCATAAAATCAGTGTGGGAAATATGTAATAATGAATGGATTTTGCGAATAAAGTGTTCTTCATGGGCGTCGAGTTTGCCATCGACGTAGGCAAGTTGCCATAGCGATTCGATGACTTTGATTTTTTCCGTCTGATCAAAATGAATATTGATGACGGATGTAAATTGATAATAGTCAGTTGATTCGTTGAGTTTTTGTGTCGCTATACCAATAAGTGCTTGTTTTTCATCCTTGGTTAAAGCGAACTGTTCATCGAGTAAGTGGTTGAGATGCTTTTTTTCTTCTGCTGTAATTTTGTCATCGATACGCATCATTTCGGTTAGTAATACTGCCACAGCTAAATGGATTGCGTGTTCTTTCTCTTGCTCGGTAGTTTTTTCTGGCGAAGCCAGTTTTTCAAAAAACTGTTTAATGGCATCAAGCATAAAATCCTCTCTGAAATAGTTGATTACAAAATGTTCAATTGAGTAGATCTGATTTCGAACCGATCGTCATTATTGATGTTATGATAGAATCTCCTCTGTTTCCATAATAATTACAGAATATTACAATTTAAAGTAACGAGAAAATTAATATGACATTCAAATTATTTCTTCGCAAAACACTATTTGGCGGTATCGTGGTGTTATTACCTTTGGTTATCCTAGGGTTAATTCTTAAGTGGGCTTTTTTCTTCGTTACCGATATGATTCAGCCTTTAACTGATTATGTTATTGGACATTTCTTTTTCCCTGAATTAGCTGCTGATGTAATAATCGTTGTCACCATATTCCTTATTTGTTTTAGTGTTGGAACGGTCGTTTCGACAGGATTGGGGAGGTGGCTACACAGTCACTTTGATCAATATTTGGTTAAATTGGCACCCGGTTACAAGTTGATTAAAGAGATTGTAGTACAGTTTTTTGGTGACTCAGGTTCATCGCCTTTTTCTAATGGTGAGGTGGCAAGAGTACAGTTGTTTGGTGAGCAATGTCCTACCACTGTTACTGCAATTGTGACATCAAAACATGCAGATGGTAGTTTTACTATTTTTATGCCGACCGGACCTAATCCGACCTCTGGGAATATTTATCATGTGCCGGCTAATATAGTGGAGCTTCGCCCAGAGATTAGCGTTGAGAGTATGATGAAGTCGATTATCGCTTGTGGAGCAGGGAGTGGTGAACTGTTTAAAAAACAATAGTATTTATTTACCTTTCAGCTTAAATTGTTATTTGATATAAAGGTAGAAATCGTCCTGTAATACTTTTGGATTCCTCCTTTCCGATTAGTTTCGCTCCGTTAGCTAGATAGAATTTCTCAGCATGAGGATCACCCTGAATTCGAAGTGTTTTTGCGCCCAGTTTGGTCGCTATTTTTTTTGCGTGTGTTAGAAGTTTTTTTCCTATTCCTTTACCGATTTTTTGTGGTTCTACAAATAGTGCATCTAATTCAAAGTCTGTTTTTGAAAGTTTTTCTAAGGTGTAGAATCCTAAAATAAAGTGTTCGAGTTCAGCAACAAAAAAGATAAAATTCTTGTCGTTAAATTTATTCTCTTGGATGGTGAGTTCAGCTTCGCAGCTTTTCATAAATTCCGGTAAATAACGCCAATAAGCTTTTGAACGTATAGCAAGTTCGCTCACCAAGTCTATTTCTGAGGATTTCATTTTTCTAATTATCATTTTATTAACTAGAGCTCTACGCTCATACTTTACTCGGATATCGTTAATCAATTTCTAATTTTCCAAACGAATGCTCTGCTATTGCCCATGATTGAACTTTATCATACCATAATGACTACACAGACCATAAAATTATGGAGTTTGTGATTAGTTTTATGGGCTAAGCTATAGAAATCTAATTGTTACAACACTTGTCTCACATCCAACAATCCTGTTAGTCTTGCGTTTAAGCAAATCTCTCGGACAAACACTATGCGCGTCGCTGAAATCCTATTAGTCGAAGCCCCTCATAAACCTGGAAATATGGCAAAAGTGCTCGGTGTTTTAGGCAGTTTAGATGTCACAGTTGAAGGTCTAAACGCAGTACGGCGTTTGGACAAAGACACTATCTGGGAGATCACGATTGAGTATGATGACACTCTCAATATTAACGATCTGATTGCGCAGATTAATCAATTACCCGAAACCTTGATGGTTGGGAAATCGGATCGGGTTTTTAATCGGCATAAAGGCGGCAAAATCCAAACGACTTCTCGAATAGCAATCAATTCCTTAGAAATATTAAGAGACGTTTATACTCCCGGAGTAGCACGAGTCTGTGAAGCGATTAAAGCTTCGCCAGAGAAAATCAAAGACTACACCAATATTCAAAATACTGTGGCGATTGTTACGAACGGGACGGCGATCCTTGGATTAGGTGATATCGGAGCTGAGGCTGGTCTACCAGTGATGGAAGGCAAAGCGGCAATTTTATCAGAATTAGTCGGGTTATCAGGTGTGCCGATTTTACTAAAAGAAAAAGACAGCCAGAAAATTATCCAAACAGTGGAAGCTATTTCACCCTCTTTTGGCGCAATTTTACTCGAAGATATCAAAGCGCCCGAGTGTTTTGAAATAGAAGCCGAATTAATCAAGCGACTCAACAAACCTGTATTTCATGACGATCAACACGGTACAGCCATCGTTACTTTGGCTGCACTATTGACGGCTACTAAACGTTCGGGTGTGAATATTAAAGACTGTATTTTCGGTCAAGTCGGATTAGGTGCTGCGGGGATTGGAATTTGCAATCTAATGCGCGATTACGGAGTAAAGGACGTTCTCGGTACGGATATTAATCAAGACGCGATGCAACGGCTAAGCGAACTAGGTGGGCACCCTGTAAGCTTGAATAAATTAATGCAAAAAGCGGATATTGTGGTTGCGACCACCGGTGTAAAAGGATTGATCAAAGCGGAGATGGTTAAAGACGGACAGATCATCATGGCGTTGACCAATCCCGATCCAGAAATCGAACCAAATATTGCGATTGAGCAAGGCGCTCGTTTTGCGACTTGCGGAAAAATAGTCAATAACATGTTAGCTTTTCCTGGACTGTTTCGCGGGACTTTAGATGCTGGAGTAAAAGAGATTACTCACGAAATGCGTATCGCCGCTGCTGAAACATTATCTGATCTTGCTAAGGAAGATGCGCTTGTTCCATCAGCGTTAAATAAAAGCGCTCATCAAGCTGTTGCCGATGCAGTTTATAAGGCGGCAAAGTAGTTTTGTTCCCCTCTCCCTTTCGGAATGCCTACACGGACGTCGGTAGTAGGGTAAAGCAGGAGCAGTTGCCGAGAGAGTTGCCAAGAGGGAAATTTATGAAAATTTTAAATAACGTCTGCAAAATGTTTTTATTAGTTGGCTTATTTTCGTTTAACCTGCATGCGGTACCACTCACAAAACATATTGTCGAGTCAGGTGGACACTCAATGGCGTTATGGCATAAACAACCAAGTGGAAAGCCTGATCAAACCAAACAAATTTTATTGTTACATGGAAGAACCTGGAGTTCATTGCCGGATTTTGATCTACAAGTAGAAGGTGAAGATCTTTCATTGATGGATAATTTGGCTAAACTCGGTTTTAGCGTCTGGGCATTAGATGCCAGAGGTTATGGTCAAACCCCAAGGGACAAAAGTGGCTGGAATACGCCCAATAAAGCGGCGAAAGATGTAGCCAACATTGTCCAGTGGATCGCCACACAAACGAGTCATAAAGTGACCGTATTCGGCTGGTCTTATGGTTCGATGGTGGCGCAATTAATGGTACAGCAAAACCCTGATCTGTCGAAAGCCGTTATCCTTTATGGTTACCCGATCGATCCTGAAGAAAAAGTAACCGTGTCTACTGTGTATAGCCACCCCCCTAAAGAAAAAAACACGGCAAAAAATGCGGCAAGTGATTTTATTACGCCAAACTCTATTTCACAAAAAGCGATTGAAACTTATGTTGCAGAATCCTTAAAAGCTGATCCTTATCGAGCTGACTGGAATGAGTTGCTGCAATGGGATCAATTAGATGCAATCAAAGTAAACATTCCCTTACTACTCTTGCAAGCTGAGCACGATCCGTTGGCTAAATCTGAATCTCATGCTCGATTTTTTATTCGATTACCCAATGCTAACAAACAGTGGGTGGTTCTTGCTGGGGGCGATCATGCGGCTTTGCTAGAGACTCCTAAAGATCGTTTGGTGCATTCGGTGAATGATTTTGTTGAGTGGTTGGGAAGGTAGGTAAGAGTGAGTCCCATATTCGAGAACCTTATATTGCTTATGGTGACAGAGATCTCGAACAAATGTTGATGGGAAGAAAAACATCACCTTTGTCGAGCTGCAGGGCAGGTGGTGGATTCGGATGGTGATGATTAGGGGGAATAGAAGAACGATTATTTATAATACAACATGCATGACCCCCATTTTCAACCTGATATAGAAAAATATTCAATTAGAAAGAGGTTACAAATGGAAAGTTTATACATAAGTCAATCGGTTGGAGTTGGCGGCAAAAACAGTCCAAATGATATTAAAGCGGTTCAAACAGCTTTAAATGCTCTTCTGCATTTAATACCACCAACAGGTAAGTTAATTGTGGATGGTAAGCTAGGCTCTAAGCCCACGGTATCTAAAACAGTTAATGCGATTACATTGTTCCAAAAAGAAATTGTTGGATTGACTCGCCCAGATGGCAAAATTGAGGTTAATGGAAAAAGCCATAAAAAAATCAGCGAAAAACTTCTCGCAGCATCGAACATGTCTTCTCAATTGCCAAACTCGCAAACTCCCACGTCCCTGAAACAGCAATTATCAGCAAGTATTGAGCAGGCTCTTACAATAGCTTCTTCAAGTTGGCAGTCAGTCGAAGCGGTACTAGTAGGAGAGTACAAGGAAACTCTCTTTGTATACGGCGGAGCGAATCTAAAACAAGTTCGCGAGATGCCCTCATCTGCGACAGTGATTGAACACGATGTAGACTTTTCGGATTTGGCTGAAGAATTGGATATTGATGATTTTGATGAGGAGCTAGCCGTACTAGTTCGAGTAGTACCGCCGCTGCTCAGCGCACACTTTTGCAACAAGACTGCAGCCACTTGGGGGGCTCCCGGCTTTGCAGTATCTTGGGGGCGCTATACAAGCGACAAGCAAGACATTACAGGAGAAGTGCTCGGAACTCTCTCGTCTGCGGAGATCCCAACCAGTTACGCTCAATGGCAGCTCAAAGATGCGTTGCTAAACAACGATCCGACGCTCGCACGCGAGCTGGTTGCTCAAGGTACTGATCTCAACAAGCGATCCCCCGGTGATGACGAGAGTGTTTGGCACTCACTGCTTCGAAATAGAGAAAACTCTTTGTATCTACGACGAAGCAATATCGACCAGGACTCAAACGCTCCTCCTCCGAGCATTGAAACTCTTGCAACGTGTATCGACCTTGGAGCGGATTTAGAGGCTAAGACCTCGCGAGGTGAGACCGCGCTGTTGATTGCCTGCGGGGAAATCGACACCCCGTTTATTAAACTCCTTATCGCGCGCGGGGCAGAGGTCAAAGTTGTCGGACGACAAGGTGCTCCTCTAACCAAACTCATGGGGCTGCCCTGGCATCCAGACGTACCGTTATTGATCAAACTGCTTTTGGAACAAGGTGCCGATCCAAGCGACCCCGATCCCGGTAGATGGAACCAACCGCCGCTTTTGCCCTGTGCGAGTTATGCCTACCATGACGCATTAGAGGTACTTCTAGCTCACGGTGCGGATGTCAATGCCCAAGACGACAATGGTCGAACGGCTCTAGGGCTCGCACTAGAAAAGGGGCACACAACCTGTATCACCTTGCTCCTCGTTGCCGGAGCATCGCTCCCAGACGCCTCCATTGCTGAGTTGATCCACGCTCATGAAGCTCATGATGCAAGTGCGTTTGCTCTAGCCTTAGAGCGAATGCAAGCGCCGGCATTAGCCGCTGTTTACATACTCTCGCTGGCACAATCTCTTGACTTAACGGCAGAAGCCTTTGCAGCTGGCACTCGCTGGTTGGCAAGCGATGGCTACCAGGCTGAGTTGATGACGAAGGTGTGTGAACTCGGGTTGGAAACAGAGTGTACTGATGCATGCTTCGATCTTCTTTCACTCACCATTGCCAAGGGATCAATGGGTGGCGCAAAAACTGACGCAGCAATAGTGACCTTAGCACGTCTCGGGATTCACCACGGATATGTTACGAAATTTTACCAGAGACTTATTCAAATGCTCGACCGCAACTCCGAGGACGAGTCCCGCCTCCTATCCGCTGCCTTGCACCAGCAAGCGGGCAACTCGGAAATCGAAACAGATGGAATTCGCTACGACGATCCGGTTATCGCTCACGCCCTCGTTTTCGAACGCGATTATTACGCGAGCCTCGCCAAAGATGCGGGTATCGAGTGTCCGCCTCCCTCGGCTAAGGCTATTTCAGAAGTGGCTAAGGAACTCATAGAGAACATCTCTCTGTGGCAGAGAAATGCCGAAGGAGAGTCCTTTAGTGCCCTCTACATGGAATGGCCGGGAGACGTCCTGAACCCATACGAAGGGGAGGTGCTGGCGACGGCTCTCACCAAGTGGATCTTCATTAAGGGGGCTCCGCGCATGGGAGGAACGGTTTGGGATGACACCAGCGCGGCGAACTTGGCTCCCTTTATTGAAGAACTACCGACGGTACCAGAAGACTTCGACATTGATGACCTGCGACGAGCGCAGCTGCTACTGGGGCTACGACTTGCTTGGATCGAAGCTGTCGCCTCGGGAAAATTTGAAGAGCTTGGTCTGTCTATACCAACGCTGATTGTTGCCGCCGAGCACGACCAAGATCGCAAGGCGGTGTGGACATCGAGAACTACCCGATCCTAAAACGTACTACGTCGGTTAAAGAGCTGCGGAGCCAAAAACAGTCGGTTGGTCATTGAATACCTGAATTCAGGTGGGGAGGGGCACTTCTATGATGTTAAAATGTCTGCCCTGGTAAGAGAAATTGAGACTTGTACCCGATGAAGGGCGCATGATAAATTCGCAAATTAATTTATTTTAAATAGAGACTGATTGTTATGGCATTTGAATACGGCTCAGATACGCTCGGAATAAAAAATCCGTTTAAATTTGAAGGGTTTGTGTTAACAATAAGAGGGCTTATTGTTACCGTTCTTGGCGTAGTTGCGTTGTTTTCGGTAAAAGAGTTAGTCACCAGCGGTGATAAATTGGCCGGTTGGCTATCTCTCGGCATTGGCATCTTATTGTTAAGCAATGGCGTTATCGCAATAGGAATAGGGCTTTTTAAGATGATGCGTTTCTATGTTGGACGCGGAGTCCCCGCTAGTTTGGCTAGAAATGTCGGTAAAAGCGAATCCCATATTCGAGAACCCTTTATTGCATACGGCGACAAAGATCTTGAACAAATGTTGATGGGTAGAAAAAATATCACTTTTATCGAGCCGCAAGGCTGGTTGGCGAGGATGCTTCACACCATCATGCCTAAGTTGTTATTTATGCCTTACCCAATTAGAAATTTAGCGCAAAAACTCGGTTCTGGGCTTGTTTATAGTTTACTTGCTTTTCTTTGTTACGGATTGGCATGGTTTTCTGGAAGTACAGGTCTGACAGAGATCAGTAATACCCCAGTACTTGATTGGTTAAGTATTTTGCTTGCGGGTTATTTATTTTTGATTTGGAGTCAAAGGCGCTCGCCACTAAAACGGCTTTTAACAGTCGCTCTTCAAGCTTCTGGTTCTGGTGGTATTGTGGCAATGATCGCTTTTTCCATTTTGGCTCCCGTTTCGCTTAGTTATATTCATCATAATCTTTTTGCGTTGCCTGAATTGCCGTTATCTGCCGGTAGTTATATTGCTTTTATTACGTTGTTGGCTCTGGTTGCTACGAGTTATGGTTTGTTTGTTGTTTTTATGCGCGCCAAACAATCGAATCCCGTAACGGAGGTATCAGAATTTAGAACGAATTGGCAAGAGAGTATTCATCCGCAAGAGATTTTTATTAATTTTGAAAATATAGTGATGGCGAATCGTCGTTACAGAGAAATCCCTAATCGAGTTTATCGGGATTTTGATGCGCAGTTAATTGAGCAAGGTAGTAATGACAAAGGAAAGTTTTCTGGGGAAATGGTGCAGGAGACTCAGCCGGTGTTTAAATCCTTATCTATTACGCCGTTTTTTAAGCAACTTAAAATAGCCGGTACGATTGTTGGTGAATCCTTGTTAGCGATAGCGGCGGTTTATTTTTATTTGGCTATTGACCCAGTGACAAAAATTTCTAGCGAGTTGATACCAGCAGTTGATGCACTTATTTATCCGATACTTATTTGGATTTTTGGGCAGATTATTAGTAATACTGCGCGGGTCTTTTGGTCGGAAATGCACTTTGAATCACTGATCGTTTATTTTCAATGTCATGGCACTTATTCTGAGTCTAAAGTAAGTACTGGAGCCAGCATTCATGACAGTACTCGTTCAGAAAATGTGGTGGTACGCTCTAGTTTAACGCCATGGATTTTGACCAGTAGTTTAAGGACGTGTTGTTTCGCTGAAAGTGGTAGCCATAACTTGGAAAATTATCGCCGTATATTAGAGCTGCATAAGGCGGATGATGATCTTGATAAAATAACTAATGAAATGCGGGAGTTTTTAGGAAATCGAGAAACCATTGCCGGAGTCAGTGAAAAAGATCTGGCATCAGCGAGTAGCATTTATCAGGTGAATCAGGAAACACGTTCTCAAAATGAACAGAATGCAATAGTGAGCGACAAAAAAGTTGAGCTGTCTGAGGAAAGGATTGCTGGTAACTTGGAAGGGCAGGTGATGGGTTCGGATGGTGATAGTCAGATAGAAGTTAATGACTAAATTTTGTACTCATTATTTCTTCCTCTCTATAAAATATTAGAGGCGACAACTAGTCTGACACAAGGGGCTATTGGAGTTTGCTATGAAGAGCTAATAAAAAGACTTATCGTCCACCTCAGGGCGTGTTGTTATACGTGTATTAAAACTTATAACCAATATTCAATGTTACAGAAGGTGATGTTTCTGTTTTACCTCTATCAGAGAACAGCCCCCCCTCATCTTCACGAGTAACACCAATTCCGGTTCCTAGAACAAACCCCGTTTCAGAAAAACCATTAAAGTGGTAATCATACGTAGCAAAAAGAAAACCATCTTCACTCCGTAGCACCTCCCATCCGATAACAAGACCATACGCATGTTTTGAATTTTGACTAAACGTTGTTTGAAAGCCAGCGGAAATCGCTCCCAACCCCAAAGATCCATAATATTTATTCGATTCTGTTTTATAAGAAAATTGCGCCCCTAAAACACCGCCATATTGTTCACCAAGACCAACAGCTGTCTCATATTCACCTGCAGAACTGAATAAAGAAACTAACGATAACGATAGAGCAATAATAAATATTTTCATGATAATCCTTTTAAAATACAAAACTAGAAGAGGGCTTCTGTCGGAACAGCGGAACTCCATATGTAGGCGTGTGCCCGATTCGACACCAACCATAACAGGATATTTCTACAAAGTATCAGTAGATGTGGACGATTGACATTTTTTGTAGAACATATGACATTATTCGAAGAATGAAACGCTGGCAAGGGAAAAACTTGAATCTCTAGGGGTTTTATTTCCCACCGCTTGCAGCGTAAAATGTATGGATGAGCGAGTGGATATTGAATTAAAACGAATCTGTTTGGAAATGGAGTTGCGCTATTTTAATGTTACAAAATTTAAGTGCAAAGAAAAAATTAGTAATAGATAGCCCCCTATCTAAAGTAGCAATAGCAACAAGTTGGCTACCTGATTTGGGATTTGTTAAAATGTGGTCACAAATAGAATACGGTGATAAACGCCAGAGTACAAGCAAGTATATTCTGTAAATGATTTTGCGAAGTGATTAGATAAATAATCCTAGCGCATTGATTGATTACACCAGCGCAGTTGCATCTATTTCAATTTCAAAACCGTGGTGAAGTGTTCTGGTTGGCACGATCACACGAGCGGGTTTGTGATCGGCAAAGACTTCTTTATATAAATTGTTGGCTTTATCCCACTTACTAATATCATCGATGTAAATCGTTACTTTTACGACGTTGCTTAATTTTGATTCAGCAGCCTCTAGAATATGCTTCAGGTTATCCAAACAAATTCGGGTTTGTTCTTCAAAATTTCTGACAATAGTTTTGTCGTCCGTCGATTTTATTCCTAATATACCGGAAACAAAAACAAAACCGTTTGCAACGACGGCCTGTGAATAATGCCCTTGAGGTTGAGGTGCCTTCGCTGTTTGAATAGCAGTTAAATTTTTCATAGGATTATTTCTTCTTCAATTAAAAAATGGTTCGATATAAAAATATTTTTAACAGGTTACCAGCCGTTAATTCTTTGCCAATAGTCCATAATTTTATTATTTTCGACAATATGATAACCACTGTGTGCGGATGCTGTCATGCAAGCATGATTAGGCAATATTCTCAAATGAGAACCAATTTTATATTGTTCATAATTGAGTGGCGAATTGTCGGTAGTAGTGATGTAACCATGTTCCTGATTGACGTTATCAAGAATTAAATTTGGAATAATATTTCCATCGAGATCGGCGACCAAACCATACTTGCAATCAAACTTTTGTGATGCAGTCGAGCGATCTTTTGACATAGCCATTCCGCCTGCATCGACAACGAGTCTTTTATTGGCGCTTGAATGACTAATAATGGTTGTTAATACCGAAAGAGCAATATCACGTCGATCACAAATGCCCAAGTTACTTTGAAAGAGATCTTGAAATACAAAAACGCCCGCTCTCATCTCGGTGACATCATATAAACTCCCTCCTACCGAAGCGGTTGGTGTCGATCCGACACTCACCGAATCACAATCGATACCTGCGTTTTTGATATGCTGTGCAGCTATACTTGCAAGTCTCCTTTCGTTAGTAGCTGCCTCCGAGATTGCTTCAATAGTTTGGCAAGAGTAACTTTCTCCCGCATGAGCAAGTACTCCTTTAAATTTCAAATTGGTAGTGAAGTTTGCTAATTTTGCGATTGAAACGAGTAAGTCTTTATCATGAGGGTTTACCCCAGTACGGTGTTGATCCAGATCAACTTCGATGTAAAGTTCGATTGGCTTTTCGGTTGTTTGTTCGATTAGAGCATTCACGCTTTCCAAACTATCAACGCAGATTGCAATATTCGCACCTTGTTTGTTTAAGTTATCTACTCTAGTTATTTTGTTGGCAACCATCGATACGGCGTACAAGATGTCCTTGATCCCATTTGCGACAAAATATTCTGCCTCCCTTAATGTCGATACAGTAAATAGATGTATATTTGATCGAGTAAAAAGTTCTGCAATCTGGGCACTTTTAGATGTTTTTAAGTGAGGTCTTAGTCTAATTCCAGAATTTTTGTAGCGTGAAACCATCCGCTCAATGTTATTTTGTAATTTAGTTCGATCCAGCAATAAACACGGCGTTCGGGACGAAAGTTCTTTGGATATTTGCATAATGAATATATTTAATGTGGTTATGTGTCATTTTATATTTGAGTGCAAGTATAAGTAAAAGATATCTTTATATCAAGATACATTATATAAAGGTATTTTGTGTTAAGTATATTGCTGTTATTATACTTAATATCTGTTTAGAACATTTTATGCAGTTTAGATTAAAATAGCTGCAGAACTTATTCAATAATTTGGGAAATAGGATCCATATTAAATCCCAATCATCGGTAAAGTAAATACTGGAAAACCTATGTCTAAAGACATCATTAACTCTTTAATTCAAGATTGGAAACAGCAAAAACCTAATTGGAGCATCGAGTCAATGGGCATTGTGGGACGATTAATGGTTCTAGGAAATTTATTAACTAAAAGAACTAATAAGAGACCTTTGCACGAAAGAGCAAAGTCAGATCAGAGATGTTATAATACCATTTTTCAAAAACGAATAAAATAAAATGGCTTGGAAAAATCTAAAACAACATTCATTTGCTGATAGCTTGCTAGTCG
>Ga0316204_10001511_pt1 | contig 62025 bp, 46 predicted proteins | sample 6monrhotite_MG_2_FD_205661 | JGI IMG/M metagenome (GOLD analysis project Ga0316204, IMG submission 205661) | Microbial mat bacterial communities from mineral coupon in-situ incubated in ocean water Damariscotta River, Maine, United States -... | ecosystem: Environmental > Aquatic > Marine >...
ATAACTGCGTAATCACTGATGCTTAACTTACCACGCTTTTTGGGGAAAAGGTGCGAAATATTAGAAAATTGATCTTCTGTTAATTCCATGCCACAAAATAATTTTTTTTATGTTAACACGCCCTAGTAATGAGCCTTAGAGCCTTGGTATAAAAGAGCTTCATTTATTGATGCTTAAATTTTGTGAAGATGGAAAAACAAGAAAGAATGAGAGAAAATGTAGAAAATGAGAGTAACAATAAAATCAAAAAGGTATTCAAGCGTCCATCCTGCCTCAATGCTAATGGTACATTATAATCCTGCTTGTAAATATGTAATTAACCTTCTATAGTTTAATTTAGGCAACAGAAGGAGAGTTTAGGGTGTCTATTGAATCAAGAGTATTAGCTAACAAAGCTTCATTAGAATCATTACTCTGGGTTACCGGAAATGATGCGAAGCCGAAGTGGGAAAAGTGAAGTTCATTAAATGCAGAACTAAAGCATGAAAATACTTTTGATTGAAGATGAACAAAGTGTGTCATCATTTATTAAAAAAGGGTTAGAAGAACAAGGAAATGTTGTGGTGCAAGCGTTTGATGGACTCAGTGGATTGAAGTTGGCAAGTCAGGATGAGTTTGACATTATAATTCTCGATGTGGTCATGCCGGGACTAAATGGAATTGAGGTATGTGATCGGTTGAGGAATCAACAAATGTTGACTACCCCCATATTGATGTTAACTGCTCTTGGAACAACAGATGATGTCGTTACTGGATTGGAGGCAGGCGCAGATGATTATTTACCAAAACCATTTAAATTCAAGGAACTGCTTGCACGACTGAACGCACTAGTCAGAAGAGGAACCATTGACGAAAAAAACAAATTCCAATTGTTAACGGTTCAAGACCTTGAGATGAACCTAAGGTCCAAAGAGGTCTACAGGGCTGGAATTGAAATCAACCTCACAGCCAGAGAATTCAAGCTTTTGGAGTATCTACTCAAAAATAAGAACAGAGTTGTGTCCAGAACCGATATTCTTGAAAATGTATGGGAGGTGGACTTCGATTTGGGCACCAATGTGATTGATGTTTATATCAACTATTTGCGAAAGAAAATTGAGCGCGATTTTTCATCCCAAATTATTAAAACCGTCATCGGAATGGGATATATCATTAAAGATGAGTAGATGAAGATCAGAACTCGGCTATCAGTATCTTTTTCTCTTATTGCAAGTGCTATTTTTATTGCGTTTGCATTTACCGTCTACCTATTTTCAGCCAATTACAGGCAGCACGACTTTCAGGAAAGACTCAAGGAAAGGGTGGTAATCACCGAAAAGATTTTTTTGGAGAAAGAATCTTTTAGTCAGGTAGAACTTGCAAAAATAAACAATGAGTTTCTTCATACACTTCCACAAGAAACAGAAGAAGTCCTGTTGCTTCAACCCGACAATGTCCCCACATTTAAACACAATTATCCCCAGGAGGTAAGAAGTAAACTGATAGCACAGAACGATTACGACTTTTACGATTCAGACCTGCAAGGAACCAGTAGAATATTTCAAGTTGGGGGAAAAGACTACCTGATAATCGTAACTGCTATTGACGAAGTTGGGCTTCAAAATTTGTCCTTTCTGAAGAATGTGATACTCCTATTGGTGATCATTGGTATTCCTCTGATTTTTGTTGGAAGTTTTATGATCACAAAAAGAGCGCTACTTCCTATTTCAAAAAAAATTGACAAGGCCAACACCATCAGCATTTCCAACATGCATCAACGGCTAAATGTGTATAATCCGAATGATGAGTTAGGAAAAATGGCTATTGCATTCAACAAACTACTGGATAGATTGGAAGCTTCTTTTGAGGCACAAAAATCTTTCATCAGGAATGCCTCTCACGAGATTAGAAATCCATTAACCACAATCATAGGAGAAGCTGAAGTTGCTATTAGCAAATCTCGAACCCAGGAAGAATATGTAGACTCGCTACAGGTCATTCTTGTTGAGGCCGAAACCTTAAATTCTACAGTCAACAACCTCCTGAACTTATCCAAGGTAAGTGCAAATGAAGAAAATATCCAATTTGAGCCGATCCAATTTGATTCATTCCTTTTTGATATAAAAGAAACCTTCAATTTTTTGATTCCAGAAAATCAGGTAACATTGAATCTATCCAGCGAAACGAAATCGGAATTATATACCATTTCTGGCAATAAGAATTTATTAGTATCAGCCATTGTCAATCTGTTTGATAATGCGTGCAAATTTTCATCTAACCGTCTGGTTGTTGTTTCATTAACAGCCGATCACAGCCAATTAACCTTGTCCATAAAAGACCAGGGGATAGGCATTATACCACAGGACATTGAAATGATTATGACACCTTTTTACAGAGGGAACAATGCCATAAAAATCAAAGGATCTGGAATCGGGTTATCTCTCAGTTCCAAAATCATTGACCTGCATCGAGGAAAATTGGAGATTCAATCTCAAATTGATGTTGGCACTGAGGTTCATGTTAAACTCCCCGTACAGTTGTCCTGATCTTCAAATTCTAATCTCCTTTTAATGTCCCTCTAATTCAGTTCTAATTCCGGCCTACTATCATTGTAGATAAATCAGTGTATCTCTATATATGGTAAGTGGGGCATCAGGCAAAAAAACAGGACCGTTTTCAATCATTAGGAATGATTTGCCCGCCAGTATTGTGGTCTTTTTTGTGGCGGTGCCGCTATGCCTTGGAATTGCTCTGGCGAGTGGAGCACCATTCTCTGGGTTAAATTCAGGAATTGTTGGAGGGATAATCGTAGTAGCATTAGATCACTTTTGTTAACAAAGGAGCTGTCCTCAATGCCTTGAACGAGCTACCAAGTGGGACATTTCTTACAATTGATATGAGCGGTTCAACGACCATAGATTATGACGTGCTGGAGATCATAGATAATTTCAAAACACATCGGATGGTAGAGATATTAAGGTAAAGCTTATCGACAGAGACAAGGTACAAACAGCGGGCTGCTGAAGCGTGTTGAACAGCGATTTTCCAAAAATTAAAACCGATAGTTAAAGAACGAATTTCGACTCCATGAAAGCTCAAGAAAATTATATAGGCTCCACTTTTATAGTCTTAATGGACTTTTCGGAAGCTTCCTATAATGCACTGAAATATGTGATTACCATCGCAAAAACGGTCAAGGGGAACATAAAAATAATTCATTGCGCAGACATGCGTGAAATTTTAGATAAGCACAATGCATTGGCATGCAAAAACTATATTGGCGATGAAACTGTTAAAATTAAAGCCAAGCTAAATTCGATTGTGGAGATAATTTCGGAAGAAAAAATACATGTCTCATCCGAATATTTTTTTGGGAAGTTCAATCTCAAAATAGGTGATTATCTAAAGGCTTTTCCTAAAGATATCGTGGTAATCGGGGGGGAGAAGACAATGCGAAATCCTGTGAACAACAAATTACACTTTTTGCTAAATAATCACCCAGGGCCAATTATGATTGTTGGGGCAGAGGCCAAATTTCATGATGATATTAATATCTCCTTTGCCTGCAAAGCTTCTAGCGGCATTAACCTAAATGAAGATTTCGTTATTGACTTGGCTAAACACGCCTCCTCATCATCGACCCTCTTATATGTTAGTACGCCAAATGATTCGCAAGCGACAGAAACTCTTTTGTCCGTTTCGAAAGGTTTTCAGGAAAGTGGCCTCAACATCCACTTAGAAAGCGCGAAAAGCAACTCGGTGGCGAAGGGAATAGCAGAACATATTTCTGAGACAAACACTGAATTACTGTGCCTCGGGAGAAGAAAAAGAAGAAACATTCTACAATATTTTTTTATCAATCAACATTCGACTCTTTCTGAGATTATCAAAAAAATCAACATTCCAATACTGATTCTTGGTGTTAATTCGTAAGCCCCCGGCCAAGTGCACCCATTAATAATGTAGGTCCGATCAGAATATCCTATTAAGGAAAAGTGGAGAAATTTTCCATTGTCTGTAGGGCTCTTTGATTTCTGTCACTGTAATAGTTTTTTGGTTGACCCTAACAACAGCCCCATTGTAAGTATTGCCTTCATATTCCCATTGTACTTTGTGGCCTCTTTTAAATGCGCTGGCAGCCGTGATATCTTCGATTTTTTCTAGCATTTTGATGCGATCAACGACCATTTCATTGAGACGACATAATTGCTCAATGGATAGTTGGCCCATAAAATCAGCACATTTGTTTTCAAACTTTTTCGGGGCTGGCTGGTCTTTTTTTGGCAATACGTGCATTTGTCATGATTTATGAAGTTATCAAATCGGCAAGAGCTCCTCCAATCGATTGGCCTTATGCTCCGGGATTCTTTGCAGTACATCCTTCAACCATTGATAGGGCTCCACCTGATTGATTTTACAAGTAGCAAAGAAGGAATACATCATAGCTGCCCGCTGTGCCGCAGCATGCGAACCAGCAAACAAATAGTTTTTTCTGCCCAGAACTAATGGCCTAATGGCATTCTCGATGCGATTGTTATCGATCAAAAAGCGGCCATCAGAGGTGTATCGCCTGATCCTGGTCCAAAGGTTGATTGTGTAATTCACAGCCTTTCCAATAGGGCTTTTAGGAATATGGCGGTGTTGATTTTCCTGTAGCCAGTTTTGAAGTTCATCCAAAATGAGGAGGGCCTCTTGTTGGCGAAGTTTATGACGACCCTCAGCACTGAAGTCTTTGGCTTTTCGCTCAATGGCATAGAGTTGGCCGATCAAACCCAGGGCATACTCCGCCCGTGCCCGATCATTGTCCAGGGCCTGTTCGAACTTCCTTCGGGCATGGGCAAGGCAGGCCAGCAGGGTGATTTCTCCCTGGGTCTTCAGGTTGTTATATACCGCATATCCATCGGTTTGCAAGGTGCCGTTAAAGTGTTGCAAGAATTGTTCGGGTCCTTCTCTTGCCCGGCCTGGCTGGTAATCAAATAACACCAGCATTTCTTCTGGTGAGCGATATACCCAATGATAGCCCGTATGGGTCGCTCTTTTCTTATTGGAGTCCAGCACTTTGATTGGTGACTCATCTGCTTGCAGGTAATTGCAAGCCAGCACCTTCTTTTGTAAGCAGTGGTAAAGCGGTTCCAATAAATCACTGGTGGCGTTGAACCAACCGTTGATGGTAGAGTCGCTTAACTCAATGCCTGAACGCTTGAGCATTTGGATCTGCCGGTAGTAGGGCAAGTGGTCCACATATTTACTCACCTGAATATGGGCCAGCAAACCGGCTCCCGCATTGCCTTTGGGAATGGGAAATGATGGTAGTTCTCCAATCACCACTCCTTGTTCTTCTTTCAGTGCGTACTTGGGCCGTACGATTCTTCTGACAAAAATACGTCCTGGGTGATACTCTAAAATCTCGGTGATTTCTTCTCCGATCTTTTTGCTACCTAAAGGAATGTTGTCCGGTTCGATGGTTTCTTCAACCCGAGGAAGATGGGCTGGTAATAAAGCCCGAACTGGCTTTTGTTTGTTTGGCTGATTGGAACTGGATGCTGCTTGCCTTTGCTTTTTGTCTTTGAGCTGGCGCTGTAGCCCTTTGAACAAAGCCAGTTGTTGCGGGTTGGTGGCAACAAAGCGTTCGCTGCGACTGCCAAAGACCAACCGTTTCAACTCGGCCAGCTGTTGCTTGAGATAGTCGTTTTCCTGTTGCAGTTTTTCAAAGGCTTGCCTGGAAATTACCTCTTCTTGAATCGGCTCTATGGCAGCATTGCTCTTCACCAAATGAAGATACGGGCCTTCATGCAAAATCACACTGCACTATCTGGATAAGATATCAACAGGCTCCGGTGAACGGTATCGTTTTCTGCGCTGGATATTGTGCAGACTCAATCCATCAATGAGCATCACTGTTTGGGCATAGTCCAACCCAATGCTTGAATAGCTGCTGTCGTAAGTGGGCAACTCAAAAGTGCCGCCTTCCAGGCGTTTGTAATACAGCGTGTAGCCACTTGCTTGCCAATGCAACAGCTTGATGCGGTCCCTGCGTTTGTTGATAAAAACAAAGACTGTCCCATTGCGCGGATTGCTTCCCAACTCGTTTTCAACCAACCCACTCAGTCCATCGAAGGACTTGCGCATATCACAAGCCTGGCTGTACAACATAAATCGATGGCTGGCTGATAGGGTGAACATATCAATACAGGGTGATAAGGGGTTTCAACAAAGTCGCGTCCAGGCTTTCAATCCGCAGCTTTACTCCGTTGGGGTATTCCAACTCAACCGGAACTGGTACTGATATCAATTGTTCCGGTTCTGTTTGCAGTGACAACCCAACAAAGCTTTTGCTCTGGAAGGCCTCTGAATCATTCTTTTCCAAAGCACGCTGCTTCTGACGCCAATACTTGAAGGTGTGAAAGGGTATCGTTTCTTGTTCACAATATAAACGTTGGCTCAATCCACTTGCTGGCCACTCAGATACTTTGCCCTTGATGGGGTCCTTCTGTTTTTTTCCGCTTCTGCTCATGAAACAAACCTACTACGGCCTGTTTCATAGGGCAAGATGTGGATGGCCGGGGACTTACGAATTTAGAATCTTGATAATGTGATAAAGCCGAAACGAAGAAGCTGGGATACATCCGTGAAACATCTCATTCGTCTATGGTGTGCTGACGCTGTTCCTACTGAATTGTTGCGTAAAATCCCCAGTAGCTGTGTTTCCAGATGGAAATATGAGTCAAATGAAAAGTATGTTGGTTGTGAGCTAAACAGTATTGCCAAAGAGAAATTAGAATTGATCCAGGACTTCGCCAAAAGCAAAAATGCTCAGCGAGTTTTTGTTGCTTATGGGAGGTTAGTGAATACGCTGGTAACCATTGTAACAGAGGCCAAAGAATATTCCAAAATGATCCGTCAGGTCAAGGAAAAGGTGGTAGAAGTAATTGATCAATGCAGCCAAACTCTTTCCGTTTCAAAATGCTTGAAAGTGTTTCGTATTTCCAGCTCCACCTACCAACATTGGCTGGTCCAGGTTAAGGCTAAATGTGACCCCTCCGCGTTATTACTTTGCAAACGGAAGTACCAAAGGAAGCATAGGTTGCAATAGTCCTTCCGCCATAGCGTTTAACCCCCAGTATTTTCCTAAAATCAACAATAGACATTTCCCTATCAAAACTACAAAATTGCTGCAATAACCACCATTGAGAGGAAGTTTTCGAAACTTTTAACATTATATTTGATTATCTAATAGTTAGCGGTCAGAAAAAAATGAAAAGCACTCTTAATATAATATTGGTTTTAACATTTATTCTTGGTTGTGCACATAACACTGAGAAAAATGAACAAGAATTTTCAGACCAATCTGATATTATTGAAGATTCTAAGAATGAAATTTCTGAATTTGAACAACAAAAGAACGTTAACCAAAAAGAACTAAATATTGATATTGAAAATAAAAAGACATTTGAAAAGGAAATGATCAAATGGAGTGAGTGAGAAAAGAAATTGCTAGATGAATGTTTTCTTCAAGTTCCAGATACATCTGTAATCGGAATATGTATTTCGAACCCTAAAAGCGTAATGGAGATTTTAGGTTCAGACATCAAAATGGGTGGAGATGGTAGGTTTAGATTTTTAACAAAAGATAAATCTCAGTATCTAAACTTAACAGTTCATCCAGCTTCTTACCTTAATCAAGTGAGCATTTTTGAAGTTGGTTATCAAAAAAACAGCGATGATAATTACGACAAATTATTCGAACGAAATTTGCAAACAAAACTCTGAAAACAGAAAAAGATATTAAACTTGGAATTTCTAAATCTGAGTTGATTTCTAAATTAGGAGATTGCTATGAAACCATTGATAGCACTAGTTCAAAAACTACTGTTTTGTATAGAATTGAAATGCCTCAAAAGACTATGAATGATTTTTTAAATAGGTATAATATGCCAATTTATTATGCAGAGTATAATTTTGAAAACGCATACTTAAAAAGGTTTGAATTTGGATTTGAATACCCATAAAAAGAAAACCGAACCGCTAACAATGTATGAAAATAATAGCCAAGACAGTTGTAAATTCAAGGGTCGTAGCCCTCTTCAACTTTCGTGCAGTTTGACAGAAAAGCGCTACGCAGTCGGCTACTATTCTTATACTCAACGTTATGAGCAAGCTAACAGGGCGAAATAAAAACATCACTCAAAAGATTAAAGAAATAAAATGGAGAAGAAACAATATTTATGGGATTTGTACACTGCTAAGGAAGAATATAATTCGACTTTGGTAGACAATTTTAATCGAAATCCGTTTTGGGCATCAAAAAACAGGGATATATTTTCTCCTAAAATTTCGGAATTCTTATTGAAAGAAGGGCTTAAACCATCTTATCCTGAAAACAAAAAATTTGCTATATGCTTGACACACGATGTAGATATTTTGTTTAATGACACTACTCGAAAACAATATTTAAAGAAAGGTGTGAAAGATCTAATAAAATTAGATCTAAGCGGATTTGTAAAGACCTTATCAGATAGTACTAAAAGAAAAATCATTCCAAACTTTCATATTTCTGAAACGCTGAAGCATGAACGTAAATATAATGCTAAATCAAGTTTCTATTTTTTATCACTGTCTAAGGGTGAACAAGATTATAATTATGATTTAGCTGAAATATCTGATGTATTTGACCAAATCCGCGAGAATAATGGAGAAATTGGCTTACATGGAGGACATGAAGCGTACGATAACATTTCAAAGATGAAACAAGAAAAAGAAAAACTAGAATCGATCATTGGAGAAAAAGTACATGGTTATAGAAACCATTATCTAAGGTTTCAAACACCTTCTACATGGCAACATCTTGATAAACTGAATTTTATATATGACACAACCTATGGCTATGCAGATTGTGTAGGTTTTCGGAATGGAATGTGTCATCCATTTCAGCCATTTGATTTAAACGAAAATAAATTCCTAGATATTATTGAACTTCCATTGATAATTATGGAATTTTCGTTAGAGCAAAGATATATGCGGATAAGTGAAAGTAAACAATTTGAATTTTGCAAACAGATGATTGATACTGTAGCTAAAAATAATGGAGTCCTTACATTATTATGGCACAACACGCAAATGCAAGGACAACAAGGTCAACTTTATAATGCTATTTTAAAATATGCATATGAACAGAACGCTTGGCTTACAACAGGAAACGAAATTGTAGATTTCTGGAAAGGGAACAATTTTCACAAGAAAACAAACGAGATATTAAATAAACTTCGCGAATTTTAATTTCTTGAAAAATTATCCAATAGACTTATTAATTAAAACTAAATTTTCATATGAATCCTAATTTTAAGTTGAAGCAAATTGAAAACAACGAAGATATTGAGTCTGCTATTTCCTTTTTAAATGAAGTTCTTCCTCACAAGGTTGATGAAAGCCTTTGGGAATGGGAATTTAATTCATTCCCTAAAGATATAGTATTAACCATTTTTAAAGACGAAAACACAACAGTAGGTACTCAGTTTATGCTTCCGATTAAAATAAGTATCAACAATCTAGATTTACTAAGCGGGAAATGTGAAAACAGCTATTTTAACACTAAATACAGAGGTCGAGGTTTATTCCCAAAATTATTTTCATTTGCCGAAAACCTTACAATCGAGAAAGCCTATTCATTTCTTTGGGCTTTTACACCAGCAACCAAGGTCTATGAAAATAAATTAGGATTTACGGTTTTTTTAGACGTCATGCATAACTTTTCTCTACTAGTTGGAAAACCTGATATTATTCGTATTAAATCTTATACGAAAAACACTAATAAAGCATACTTAAAGTATAGTTACAAACTAGTACAATACACTTTATTCAAGTTTAAGTATTATTTCTTTTCTATCAGAAACAGATGTGCAAAATTGCTTCCCAAATATGAAGTCAAGAATGCGCCAAACTCATTTGACGATATTGATCAACTGTATAGTACTATAAAATTAAAGCAAAATGATTTCGTACATATTAAGATAGATGAACCATATTTAAATTGGAGAACAAAAAATAATATTAACCTAAACTATGTTTCTAAATACTTTTATAAAAATGGAATATTAATGGGGTATTATTTTTTGGCACTAAAGGAAGATTCTGGAAATATTTCTGACTTTACGTCCTTAAATAGTGAAACCGCGAATGTTATGATATTTCACATCTTAAACGAAATTTCAAAGAGAAACATAGTAACTCTTAACTATTTCGGAAATGTTGACAATCAAATAAACCAAAACAATTTTATGCTATTCAGAAAATTTGGGGGTAAAATTGTAATCAACAAGGGAATGCCATTTGTTTTTAAAAACAACTCTAATCACAATTCCAATCTTAAACTAGTTAAGAATTGGTATCTGAATGGCATGTGGACAGAAGGTTTCACATTTTAATTCATAAAGGCAACTATATACTTGTTGGACTGGGGTGAAAAAGGGAAAGGCTACTTGCTTCCCATTCCACCAAGGAACCGGGCAATTTGGGAGTGTCCGCTCAACTCTGTCTGAGGCCCGTGATTTAGCAAAAATCACGGTATCTCTAAGTCCAAAATCAATCTGTCCCCAAATTTAATTTTTAATTGTTGGACTGTCAACGCCCAGTTTTGCAACGTAAGCCCCCGGCCAAGTGCACCCATTAATAATGTAGGTCCGATCAGAATATCCTATTAAGGAAAAGTGGAGAAATTTTCCATTGTCTGTAGGGCTCTTTGATTTCTGTCACTGTAATAGTTTTTTGGTTGACCCTAACAACAGCCCCATTGTAAGTATTGCCTTCATATTCCCATTGTACTTTGTGGCCTCTTTTAAATGCGCTGGCAGCCGTGATATCTTCGATTTTTTCTAGCATTTTGATGCGATCAACGACCATTTCATTGAGACGACATAATTGCTCAATGGATAGTTGGCCCATAAAATCAGCACATTTGTTTTCAAACTTTTTCGGGGCTGGCTGGTCTTTTTTTGGCAATACGTGCATTTGTCATGATTTATGAAGTTATCAAATCGGCAAGAGCTCCTCCAATCGATTGGCCTTATGCTCCGGGATTCTTTGCAGTACATCCTTCAACCATTGATAGGGCTCCACCTGATTGATTTTACAAGTAGCAAAGAAGGAATACATCATAGCTGCCCGCTGTGCCGCAGCATGCGAACCAGCAAACAAATAGTTTTTTCTGCCCAGAACTAATGGCCTAATGGCATTCTCGATGCGATTGTTATCGATCAAAAAGCGGCCATCAGAGGTGTATCGCCTGATCCTGGTCCAAAGGTTGATTGTGTAATTCACAGCCTTTCCAATAGGGCTTTTAGGAATATGGCGGTGTTGATTTTCCTGTAGCCAGTTTTGAAGTTCATCCAAAATGAGGAGGGCCTCTTGTTGGCGAAGTTTATGACGACCCTCAGCACTGAAGTCTTTGGCTTTTCGCTCAATGGCATAGAGTTGGCCGATCAAACCCAGGGCATACTCCGCCCGTGCCCGATCATTGTCCAGGGCCTGTTCGAACTTCCTTCGGGCATGGGCAAGGCAGGCCAGCAGGGTGATTTCTCCCTGGGTCTTCAGGTTGTTATATACCGCATATCCATCGGTTTGCAAGGTGCCGTTAAAGTGTTGCAAGAATTGTTCGGGTCCTTCTCTTGCCCGGCCTGGCTGGTAATCAAATAACACCAGCATTTCTTCTGGTGAGCGATATACCCAATGATAGCCCGTATGGGTCGCTCTTTTCTTATTGGAGTCCAGCACTTTGATTGGTGACTCATCTGCTTGCAGGTAATTGCAAGCCAGCACCTTCTTTTGTAAGCAGTGGTAAAGCGGTTCCAATAAATCACTGGTGGCGTTGAACCAACCGTTGATGGTAGAGTCGCTTAACTCAATGCCTGAACGCTTGAGCATTTGGATCTGCCGGTAGTAGGGCAAGTGGTCCACATATTTACTCACCTGAATATGGGCCAGCAAACCGGCTCCCGCATTGCCTTTGGGAATGGGAAATGATGGTAGTTCTCCAATCACCACTCCTTGTTCTTCTTTCAGTGCGTACTTGGGCCGTACGATTCTTCTGACAAAAATACGTCCTGGGTGATACTCTAAAATCTCGGTGATTTCTTCTCCGATCTTTTTGCTACCTAAAGGAATGTTGTCCGGTTCGATGGTTTCTTCAACCCGAGGAAGATGGGCTGGTAATAAAGCCCGAACTGGCTTTTGTTTGTTTGGCTGATTGGAACTGGATGCTGCTTGCCTTTGCTTTTTGTCTTTGAGCTGGCGCTGTAGCCCTTTGAACAAAGCCAGTTGTTGCGGGTTGGTGGCAACAAAGCGTTCGCTGCGACTGCCAAAGACCAACCGTTTCAACTCGGCCAGCTGTTGCTTGAGATAGTCGTTTTCCTGTTGCAGTTTTTCAAAGGCTTGCCTGGAAATTACCTCTTCTTGAATCGGCTCTATGGCAGCATTGCTCTTCACCAAATGAAGATACGGGCCTTCATGCAAAATCACACTGCACTATCTGGATAAGATATCAACAGGCTCCGGTGAACGGTATCGTTTTCTGCGCTGGATATTGTGCAGACTCAATCCATCAATGAGCATCACTGTTTGGGCATAGTCCAACCCAATGCTTGAATAGCTGCTGTCGTAAGTGGGCAACTCAAAAGTGCCGCCTTCCAGGCGTTTGTAATACAGCGTGTAGCCACTTGCTTGCCAATGCAACAGCTTGATGCGGTCCCTGCGTTTGTTGATAAAAACAAAGACTGTCCCATTGCGCGGATTGCTTCCCAACTCGTTTTCAACCAACCCACTCAGTCCATCGAAGGACTTGCGCATATCACAAGCCTGGCTGTACAACATAAATCGATGGCTGGCTGATAGGGTGAACATATCAATACAGGGTGATAAGGGGTTTCAACAAAGTCGCGTCCAGGCTTTCAATCCGCAGCTTTACTCCGTTGGGGTATTCCAACTCAACCGGAACTGGTACTGATATCAATTGTTCCGGTTCTGTTTGCAGTGACAACCCAACAAAGCTTTTGCTCTGGAAGGCCTCTGAATCATTCTTTTCCAAAGCACGCTGCTTCTGACGCCAATACTTGAAGGTGTGAAAGGGTATCGTTTCTTGTTCACAATATAAACGTTGGCTCAATCCACTTGCTGGCCACTCAGATACTTTGCCCTTGATGGGGTCCTTCTGTTTTTTTCCGCTTCTGCTCATGAACAAACCTACTACGCCTGTTTCATAGGGCAAGATGTGGATGGCCGGGGGCTTACTTTTTAAATATTGGGTAACGAGTGAATAAAACAATCTGTTTTATTTCCCTTATGTCCAACCGAAGTTAGTTGATGAGTGGGAAATTATGAAATGGAGATGTAGGGTTGCTTAAACCTGAGTCGATAAAAAAAGAGTTGGTCGTTTAAATTTACGGAAATGAAAAGAGATCAAAAGTTCGAACCACCAGAAAAGCCATGCCATCCCTGAATTTGAGGCCGAAAGTAGCTATTTCCGATCCAGTTAGGCCAAAAAGAAATAGCTCAGTAAAAAGTATAGAATCCCCAATTCAAATTGAAGAGCCAGATTGAAATAAAACGAGAGTGAGTGCGAGTTTTGAGGAAAATCAGTTCCGAGTCTTCGCGCTCTCGCACTCGCACTCGAAACTGATTTGTGGGCTATACTGGATTATCAACCTCCGCAAAGCTCCGGCTGATGATCCTTTTGGGGTGGTGACAGTCAAAAGCCTTTTCTACCGAAAAGTCTAATTTTTTGATTCCCTGATACTCATTGAAGCGCAGCTTCATTCGCATCCAGAAACCAAAAAAGCCTTCGCAAATTTTGCGAAGGCTTTTTTCTGTGGACCCTAGGGTCGAAATTTCGAACTTTTCTAATCCAAGATATTCAACTAATAATGAGCCTCGGAGCCTTGGTGTAAAAGGGTTTCATTTATTAATGCCTCAATCTTGTGAAGATGGAAAAACAAGAAAGAACGAGAGGAATAGTAGAAAGTGAGAATATTGATGAAATCAAAAAGGTACTAAAGCATACCGCCACAATGGTATTTATCAGGTCCAATGGTCGAAATTTTGAACTTTTTGGAGGGAGGATATAAAGAAAGTGTTGAAAGCAGAAAACCTTCTGGTACCGACCGGTAAGGAAATGTTTGTCTTCATTGAGGTGCCGCCAGAATTGCACCTGCTCTTCGGGAGGCGGGAATCCTATGGTGCGAATTGACCAACTTCATCAAACTATCAGAGAGAAAACTGAAGCCTGGTTATAACGGAGAAGTTGCTGTGGCCCGCGCAAATTTATTATCCCGCCAGTACTTCCTCGAACCTCTTTATTTCATCCCATCGGCACTATAAAAGCCAACCTTGCCCGGGGTAGGACGTTATCATTGTTATGAGGACATCCTTTAAATGGATTGCTTTGGGTTTATGCTGGTTGGGTGGTGTCACAGTTTTTTCTCAAACCAATTGGGACAACTACGAGTTGTATGGCACCAGAGATCGAATATCGCATGAAGTGGTGTTGTCCATTGCGCAAGATCACCAGGGATATTTGTGGGTTGGCACTAAAAACGGATTAAACCGCTACAATGGTAGCTTTTTTGAACCGGTGCCGGTGCCATTGGATACAGCCGGCCCACTGGTGGAAGCCATCTATGAAACGGTCTACTGTAGCCGTTCGGGGCAGCTGTGGACGGGAACCCGCTCGGGAATTATCAGTCGTTATGAGCCTGCATCTCGACAATGGGAAATCTGCACGAAAGAGCCTTTGGCTGAGTCGGTCACCTGCTTTGGGGAAGCACCGGATGGATCGGTGTGGTTTGGCGGTGCGGAAGGCAGTTTCGGCCGTATTGATAAAGTGTCGGGAAAGACTGAAACCATCGGGCAGAGAGCAGAACCAGTTCGAAATATAGCAGTATTTGAAGGCCGTGTAGTGTTAAATGACAATATTCTGTTTAATCCCCGGAACGCAGTTTGTCCAGAGATTGAACGCGGCTATCCTGTGATCTACATCGGGAATGATAGCCAGCAGGTTCTGTTTGCGCAAGCCAACAATGCCATTCACATCTTACACGATACCGTGGTGAACAAGATCGCGCTTCCGGCCACCCAGCGTAACCAGGCCAATCTGGTGCAATGCATTACCCCCGAAGGCCACATGCTGGTTGCAGGGGCGGGCATGGTCAGTGGTTTTGATGAAACAGGTAAGCAGTTTTTATCCCTTCCTATCAGTGATACACCCAACCAGGAAGAGATGCACCTCAATGTGGTTTTTCAGGACCAGTCCGGTGTGATTTGGTTAGGCACGAACTCAGGGCTGCTCAAAATTGATTTCGACAAATACCGTTTTTTGAAATGGTCTGCCCGCAATGGCTCCCGATTGCTAACGCACAATTATGTCCGATCCATCCAGACTGACCGGGATGGGGCCTTGTGGGTAGGATATAAACTGGGTAGCGTAGACCGAATTGAAGTTGAAAAAACCACGACTTTTTCTTTTGGTGGGGAGGCTGCCGTTGCGACAACCAATTGTGTACATCAATTGACTTCCGGTCAATGGCTGTTTGGTTGCAACGAAGGACTTTTTGTCCTCAATTCTCTCAAGGGAGAATTGATTCGTCCAGTTGAGTTGGGAGGTACTGCCGTTGGCATCTGGTCAATATACGAGGATAAGGGAGGATTGATTTGGGTGGGCACACACCTGGGAGGGCTCCTGATCCTCAACCGGAATTTGAAATTGCTTCATCGATTTCGAAACAACCCGCACGATCCGCATTCGCTTTCAAACAATTCGGTGTGGGATATTTTCAGGGATTCAAAAGGAACGTTGTGGGCAGGTACCGATGGTGGATTGGATAGTGTGGAGGTGAGATACAAGGCGGAAGATGGTGTAACCGGGAGAAAACCTGCGGGTGACCCGAAGATGGAGGTCTTGTTTCATTCCATAATGGATGACCCTGTATTTGATGGGATTGGTCAGGAGATTTGGAACCTGATTGAAGATGCCCGCGGTCGTTTGTGGATAGGGACTACTGATGGAGGTATCGCTGTGTTTGACCAGGAAAGGCATACCATCAAACTCCTCAACCGGAACACTGGCTATCCTTTTACATGTGTGAGCGGAATTAGTTTCGACCGTTTTGGGTTTGCCTGGGTCAGCACCATCAACGGATTATATCGCCTGGATGAACAGGATAGTCTGGTGAGCAGTTTTGCGCAGGGCAGTGGGTTGATGAGCAATGATTTTAATTTCAAAGCATCCGCGTCAAATAGCAATGGACATCTATTCTTTGGTTCCAAGTTGGGAATGGAGGAAGTTGACCCGGAGCGGTTTCTGGGAAATGATTCGATACTTGGAGAGCCGGTGATTTATCAACTGGATGTGTTCAACACTCCGTTCCGGCATGACTTGCGGAATGGAGATACGGTGTATTTGGAACACAACCGCAATTTTCTTCGAATTCATTTCTCTTTGCTAGATTTTAGAGATCCGGGAAATCATAAATACCAGTATCGCCTCGTTGGGTTCGATGCCCACCAGCAAACGAAAGATGCGACCCGGCCATATGCAGAGTACACTAACATCCCACCCGGAACCTATCCTTTTCAACTGTTGGCCTCCAATGATAATTTCCTCCGAAATGCGAAGGGGATGGAGATTACCTTCATCATCACGCCCGCATTCTGGCAGCAGATTTATTTTCAAGTGGCTGTATTACTCATTGTATCAGGAGGCCTTCTATGGTTAATTTTATGGAGAGTAAGGAGCTACGTACTTCGTCAAAATGAAAAAGAACGCTTTCAACGCGAATTGGCAGAGATGGAACTAAAAGCGTTGCAAACGCAGATGAACCCGCATTTTATCTTCAATGCACTAAACGCGATTCAGCATTATGTGCTGCGCAACGATATTGAAAAGGTGAACAGCTATTTGGGCAAATTTGCCCGGCTTATGCGGTTGATTCTGGAGTCTTCCAAACACAAATTTATTCGATTGAGCGATGAGATTTCTTTGTTGGAAGTCTATGTAGAACTGGAGCAACTGCGTTTTGGCCACCACTTCGATTATGTGTTTGAGGTGGGTGAATCGATGCAAATGCCAGAAATGGAGATTCCGTCATTGTTTATCCAGCCGTTTATTGAAAATGCGATCAATCATGGGTTGATGAACAAAAAAGAAAGGGGCTTGCTAAAAGTAAGTTTTCGGGAAACCGAAACCCATATCCATTGTACGGTGGACGACAACGGAATTGGGAGAAGAAAGAGTTTGGAATTGAAACCAGCAATTGGACAACACCGGTCGCGTAGCATGGAGATCATTGAAGAACAAACCATTCGTTTTCGGGAAGAAGGTTTGCCCATCGAGGTAGAGTTTGTAGATAAATCCCCCCCAGAAACGGGGACTGTGGTAATTATAAAAATTGCAAAGGAACATGTTAAAAACAGTAGTAGTTGACGATGAACCCTACAGCCGCGAAACGCTGAGAGGGTTGCTTTCCAGGTATTGTGCAAAAGTTGAAATAGTCGGAGAGGCGGGTGGGGTCCCTGAGGCAAAGGAACTCATCCTGGTAGAAGAACCCGATCTGGTCTTTCTCGATATTTCCATGCCGGGAGGCAGCGGCTTTGACTTGCTGAAACAGTTTAACCGGATTGAGTTTGAGATCATTTTTGTGACGGCTTACAATGAATATGCACTTCAGGCCATCAAAAGCTGTGCATTGGGTTATCTCCTCAAACCTATCCAGATTGACGAACTGAAAACAGCAGTGGAGAAAGCAGGAGAAATTACCCACCTCAAAGATACCAAATCCCGGTTAGACCAATTGCTCCGAAACTTGGACCCCGTCAATGCAAACCAACACAAGATCGCCATCCCAAGCCAGCGAGGACTGGACTTTATCTTCCCGTCAGAGATCATTCGATTGGAGGCGGATGGCAGCTACACCCGTATATACATGAACGATGGTCGCAAGTTGACAAGTACCTGGCATTTGAAAGCCTATGAAGGCCTGCTGTCTTCGTCACAATTCTTTCGGGCTCACCATTCACACCTCATTCATCTGGTTCACATTGTGGAATACCATAAAGGAAATGGCGGCTACGTGGTGATGAGTGATGCTTCGGTTATCGATATTTCCAAACGCAGGAAAAAGGAATTTTTGCAGCTTTTTGAGTTGCCGGAGTAAGTCCGTTTGTTGCTCCTTCTTGCCCATTTATTTTCCAAACTGCTCAGTTGTGGCGGCTAGGTATCTTCTGTTTGCAGCTGCAAACTTTCATCCGGTTCACCGGGTACGTATCCATCAATACAAGGAAAATGGTGACTATGCCATGCTGAGCGATTCCTCTGCCAACAACATTTCCAAACGCAGGAAAAAGGGGGCTTTGTGGCTTTTTGAGGTTATCCGAATGAAGCAGCCCATTTCTACTCCTTGAGCATTTATTTCTCAATCTTTCCTTGTACCCTTTGGTTATACACCAGCTTAACGACTTTATTAGAGCTACGAACTTGCATCAGTTCTTCTACACCCATAATGATTTGACGTAAAACAGAACTTTGTAAAAACGGCCTGCAAAATGACTGCCTAAGGAAAACTGGGCTTTATACTTTAGGTTGGACGTAATCCAGCAATCCTTACATAGGTGATTAATTTTATTCGCCACCGGCAGGGCGTACCTAAAGTTCGCAACTACCAGGCATAAAATCAAAACCTGACTAATCCTGTTTTGACAAAAGAAAAGGGATTGTCTCACACGCAGACAACCCCTTTTTCGATCTAACGGGGACTTTGTTAGAATTTCTGAATCTTTTGCACAAGAGTTTCTCCCTGAGTACTAAGTTGAACCACATAAACTCCCTGGGGTTCTTGTTGTAGGTCCACAACGAACTGTGTACCACTGGTGAATGTTCGCTCCATCACCAGCCGTGCATGCAGGTCATAGATTAGTACAAGCACATTTTCACCCGTTTCATTCCCGCTAGCGTCACAACCAATGGTGAATACCCCATTCGATGGATTGGGGCAGATCAGGTAAGCTATTGGTGATGAATCATCGTCATTGATCGTGGCATCTGCTTCTTCTCCCTGGCGTTTGAAGGCCAGACAACTGGTGCATAAACCTGTTCGGGCCTGGAAAAAAGCGCCTTGCTCAGCCTCAAACGGAGGCTCCAGGGTGACAGATTCACCTGCTTTGAAATAGATTTCCTGTCCAAGTGGAACGGTTATCCAGCCTGAAGATGGGTCGCAGACAATATCGAAGTGAACAGCAGTCTGTGTAGGTAAAGAGCTAGTAGCGGTCGTAAAGTATTTATTGTCTGGACATCCACGTACAACCGCAAAGGGGGGAGTGGAGGTTGCTGACTCGGGGATGCATTCATTAATAGCCTGTACGGATATAGTTCCATCAGTTTCCGGGTGCGGTTCAACCGTAATACTACTTGTGCCATGGCCACTGATGATATCCCACTGAGGCGGCAATGTCCAATTGAATGCAATCGCACATGGACTACCAGTAACAGTATAGATAACATGCGATAAGTCTGCACATTCGATCATTGTAGGACCTGAAACACCAAACTGTGCTCCCGTTAATTTGTGTATTCGTGTAACTAAACTCGTAATAGGAACATTCCTACTACCAGGATTGCCACTGGTATCTGTGTAAGAGAAAGTAACCGTACATGACACCCTACCATCCTCACAGATATTATCCCATTTGACTGATACTGTTGATCCGGTATTGCATGGGGGAGGGAATCCGTTACAAACACCATCTTCTATGGCCCATACAAAACCAAACGATGCGCCAGACGCAAAATCAGCAGGGCGTGGAAATGCTGGTAAAGAAAGAGTTGGAATTTCATAATTTGCGATTTCCTGGGCACAAACCTTATTAGGAGGGTGCGGATCGATGCCTACACGTTGGATATTAAACGTTTGAGCATGAAGAGACTGAGCCAGACATAGTATTACCAATACCACGAAAGATTTTATGATAAGTGATACGATTGTTTTCATGGCTTATCGATTAAAGGATTCCTTGATTGTCATCAGTTCAGAGGCCAATTTCTTGTTCTCTTTTTCCAGTTGAATCATGTATAGTGTAAGCTCTTCTATTTTGGAAAGCAGCAGGGCATCCATTTTGGCAACGTCAACACCTGATTGAACAACCTGCTCTGCCGAGGGAATGCCTGGAAGGTGATTGTTTTCCTCAATGTAGTCGGCAACACAATCCAATGCCATTAGCTGATAATCATCACTAAACACGTAATCAGACCAGTCAAAGGAATTTTTAACTGCCACGCGAAGGCGTTCAGCCAGGATGCCTTCTTGTACATAAAGTCGGTAGTCTCCGTCCATGTCCATATTTAGATCCCCTATTCCTACCTTACCATTAGCAAGAATTCGAAATCGCACATTCTCATCATAGTTGTCGTTGGTCGAATTGGACTCAACCTGGAAGATGGGAACAGCCGAAAACTCATAGCCTCCTTTGAGTCTTAGCACTCGTCCATTTCCGGCCCAGTTTCGAAAGCTTGCAATAAAGTTGGTGTTCATGTCAAGGGCAGTATTGTTCGTGCCCCAGACCTCAAACAATGCCCGGGTAGATTGATTCACAGACGTGTGGCTATAGGGTGTGCCTACATGAGTAACCCCGTTGGCGGTGACCCCAAAGGAGGTGTATCCCAAGTTTTCACTTTCAATTTGGAATTGGTATTTATTAAACAAGTTGAAACTCTGATTAGTAGGTTTAATAAGATGTAACTCGGCTACGGGACTACGTGTTCCCATTCCAATTCTTCCGTCTTTGTCAATGTGGAACACCGGATTGTTCACAACTACCGATGCAGGCTGGTAATCAAACGAAATATCCAGGAGTGGATTGTAAGGAGATTGTCCTACCGCGGTCTGGTCGCGAAAGATCAACAAGGCTTCTTCACCTGGATCGATATCAGTAATGTGCAACTTGGCAGTAGGAGCTTGTGTACCTATTCCAACACGTCCCGAAAATTCAGTTTGGGTGACGATATTGGGCGAAAGCACGGGCATATTGATCCAACTATCATTCGTTGTGTCAGGTTGAGCAAAACTTGCTGTGCAAAGCAGCAAAGAGCCTACTAGAAAGGTTGTTTCCTTTTTCATGGTAATTTGGTTTTAATTTTTCTACTCTTTTTTTTGGGCTTTTCGGCATCCACCCGATGCTGGATCCTGGTACCGGAAAGTGAAATTGCAGCTACTCCAGTGCGGCTCTCGGGATTCTGACGTTCATTCCTCGAATATCTATATTTGATCAAGCTGCTACCAGGCAGAAGTTATAACTGGGGAGAATTTTGGAACAACCGGTGGCTTTGAGTTGATAACTGAGCAAGCAATGAATTTGATACTCTACTAGTTATTCAGGTACCTGTTTGTTGATGTTCTTTCCAAAGCTGTTTGGGGCTGTATAGGAGGAGGCAATAATTACAAAGGAGGACATAACTGAATTTTGCTTCTCTGATCAACAGTATCTGATTGAAACAGATGGCAGTTTCATCAACATTTGCACAATAGGTGGCTGCAAATTATTAAGACGACCCAATAAAGCCATGTTAGGCCGCCCTTCCCAGGTGCTAAGTGCCACAGAGAAATGTCTCACTTTTTTTGTGGCACTTGCCAGTTTTATGACCGGTGCGGCTTGTTATGATTTATTTTTTTGAAAACGAGAAGGAGTTGTCTCAAAAGTCGGGACAACCTGTGTCCTCCTAAAATAGGTTGACAGTTTTTAAGATTAATTAATTGAGGCCTGGAAAAATATTCTTCCAGGCCTCCAAATATAGGACGGGCGACACTCTCTTCCGAATTACCTCTATTCAGCGGTTCTGGTAAACATATGAAATGGATAAATAGGAACCCATTTTGTGCAAATTTTGTGCAAATGAAAAAGGCTCCAAGCGGTTGATTGCTTGAAGACTTTACCACTATTTGTAGGCTATGCTGGATTACCGCCCTCCGCAAAGATCCAGTCGATTAGCCTTTTGGGGGGTAGACAAGACAAAGCCCTTTTCATCCAAAAGTTCTTCTTTGCAGTTCCCTACCTGCGGCAGGCAGGCTCCTCACTCGCTGAAATTCCGATGAATGCGGAAGAAATAGAATAGGAGCGAATGTGAGCCCCGAAAAAGTCGGGACAGGCGCGAGCAACGAGAGGAAACAGCAAGAGCGCAAGCTCCTCATTACCCGGATCTCGCGCTCTTGCTGTTTCTGTGGGCTATACTGGATTCGAACCAGTGACTTCCACCCTGTCAAGGTGACACTCTAAACCAACTGAGTTAATAGCCCGTTGGGTCGGCAAAAATAAACAGATTCCTTAAAACTCAGCGCTAAAGAGGAGATCTATTTTGCAGGGGAGGGGATAACCCGTTGTTATGGCTGCTCCGACTTCTTTTTTGCCACTTTTGCATGCTTGATTTCTGGTGGGAAATCGCGCAAGTGTTTGGCTCGTTGATCCACGCTACTGTACATTTTGTAAGCTTCTGCTCCCTGTATCCAGCCTTTTTTCTCCATTCGTTCCACCGTTTTGCGTTCGTAGCTCAAAGAAGAGCGAATCGCCTGTCGCGTAGAAATGGCTTTGTACACATCCGGGTTGTTTTTGCGCAGGTTGCGCACAAATGTTTGTCCGTGGATGCGGTTTTCGTTGATTTCACTTTCAATCAATTCAAGGTGTTTGACCTCTTCAGGATTACCGCCTCGTTGAATACTTTCAACCAGCTTCAGCGCTTCGGCTTGTGCTTCAATGAAACCAACGGCACAATCATAGCTAATGGTCAATCGGTTGAGCAGCATGCGTTCACAATGCCCACCAACTAAAGGCAGCTTGGATAATTTCTCCAGTAGGGCAGGAGTGTCCCAAGCCTCCTCCAGGTCTTTTCGTTCCGCCAGGGAAACCATACCACCAGCGTCCAACACTTCGCTGATACCGTCTGATAATTTTCGCACCGCAGTAGGGCCCAGTAATCCATCCTGGAACTGATGCCAATAGCTGCTTTTCTCTTTCTCAAGAATGCGTCTGCGAATCTCAGCAATGGTTTCCAAATCCTTTTCCGTGCTAGCTCTTGACGCTGGGATCTTTGGTAGGTAATCCGTTACCTCGTTGAAGTCTGCGTTTTTCATGTAGCGATCAGATTTGATGCGCTCCATCTGATTTTCAGAAGCCGTACGCAGGTGCTCGTAGGCGTTGCGAATCATCAAAGCTTTTGCTGCCGGTACCTTGGTGAGGCCAAGTCCGTTGACCAGAAATTTAATGGTCGTAGCGTTTATCAACAAGGTCAAAGTCACAATGCCCGCTGTGATAAACAGAAATTGATTTTTGATTTCGGCAGGGATGTACTGATCGTCAACGCCCGCCACAATGAGTGCCAATGCCAGGCCGATCGCTCCGCGCAGGGCACCGTACCAAAGCACATAAGCTTCTTTCAATTGCAAACCATAACCCGATTTTCGCATAAATGGATACAACACCGTGATAACGATGATGCGCACCACGTGTATGGCCACATAAATCAATCCGAGCAGCACAAAATCGTTGACAGAGAACACACTGCGTTCGGCAATAACCACGCCCACAATGAGGAAAATGAGGCTGTTGGCGATAAAACCTGCCAGTTCCCAAAACTCATGCATGAAATGCTCTACTTTGGGGCTAATGCGTGATTTACCCACACCACTCATCACCAATCCCAGCGCCACCAGCGCCAATACACCCGACACGTGGAAAGTGTGCTCAGCAATGTAGAAGGTGAGGTAAGCACCAGCAATCACCACACTGATTTCCACCATGGCATCGTTGATCACCCGTTTGAGCCAGGCCAGCACGATGAAACCGATGATGAGCCCAATGGCCGTTCCACCCAACGCCACCCGGAAAAACTCGAAGAAGGGAGAATTGTCGCTCGCAGCACCAGTCATACCCAGGAAAAAGACCATAAAAATCACAATGGCTGTACCATCGTTCAGCAACGATTCGCCCTCAATCAAGGTGCCCAGTTTTTTACTGGCTCCTAAATCTTTTAGCAGTGCCACCACCGCCACGGGGTCGGTTGCACTAATCACCGCTCCAAACATCAAAGCCATGGGCCAGCCCCAGTTGTCGAAACCAACGCCCATATACTGCAAACCCATCACAAAAGCTGCGGTGAGCACCAGTGCAATCACAATGCCCGGCACTGCCAGTAAAATGGCATTGGAAGCTGATTTTTTAAAGGTGTGCACATCCATGGCGAAGGCCGCCTCAAAGATGAGGATGGGTAAAAACACATACAGCAGCATGTGTGGGTCGATGTTGGCCGCCCAATTAATGGAACGGCTGATGGAACTCACGTCAATGTGCAGTGCACCGATGGACCAAATGTCAAAATACCCGAGGCGACTGATCACTCCGGCACCCAAGCCAATGAGCAGCAGCATCACCGTAAAAGGAAGCGGACTTTTCTTTAGGAAGTGTCGAATGGCAGCACCAATCAGCAAGGCTATAATGATAAAGAAGAGTGGGTCGGTATTGTTTTCATGGCCACCGTGGTCTTCGTGGGCAGCAGCCTCGCCATGGTCGGCAGTGGGGTGCTCATCCTGTGCTGCATGTTCACCCTCAGAATCCTGTACCAATTCAGTAGGCGTTTCAACCGGGGCTTCCAGAGCAAGCGAGTTGGCGGGAATGCCGCAAGATAACACTAGAACAAAAGACAGCACCAGCAATGATTTGCCGCTGAATACAAGTTGCTTTAACGTGAACATGGCGTGAGTTTTTTCAATTTCAAAACAAGCGTGGCCGTTCTTTGAGAGCTTCCCGAACCAACTAAACCGCTACAATTTAACTATTTCGAACTAGAAAGAAAATCAATCAAAGGGTGGGAAGATGAAATTGGAAGAGTTGAGAATCAGGAAGATGTGTCGGTAGGCTTCTTCGCCAACCCGTGGATGTTTTGGGCAGCAAAAGAGTCTGGAAATTCTTCAATACCCGGAAATCCAAGACGAATGTCACGGCCGTTTGAAGGCACGTAAGCCGTTTTGAAAAGGTAGTCCCAAATGCTGAGTGTGAGGCCAAAATTAACACCAGAAACGCCTTTTGGGATGTCGTAGGCGTGGTGCCAAATGTGCATCTGAGGGTTGTTGAAGAAGTACCGCAGTGGCCCCAGATTCAACCGGATGTTGGAATGGTTGAAATGGCCGGCAAACAGGGTAAAGAGGTGCACATAAAAGAAGTCATCAATTCCAAAGCCAATCATCGCCAACGGCAGGTACTCCAGGCTTCTATACACCACATTTTCCATCCAGTGGTAGCGGAGGTGGGCCGCAAATCCCATTTGTTCTACCGAATGATGCACCTTGTGAAACTCCCACAAAAATGGGACTTTGTGCAGCAATCGGTGCACCCACCAATGAATGAAGTCTCGAATGAAAAACAAGGAGAGTAATTGTCCCCACACCGGCCATGAATCAAGGTGAACGGCCACCACGTTTTTAAACCCGAAAACTCCCAAAAAGTCTTTGAAAAGGTTCACAAAAACATCGGAAGCCGCATTGTAGATAATCAATGAAAAGAGAAAGAAATTAAAAAACATGTAGAAGGCATCCAGCCAGAAATCTTTGCGCAACAGCCGCTGATTCTTGCGCCAGGGGGCAAAAGCTTCCAGTCCTAAAAAAAACAAGGAGACCAGCACCAGCCCATAGAAGTAGTTCTGCCAAAAGGGCTTGTAGTCATAGTTAAGCGTAATCTCATCCAGGAGATACTGCGCATAACCTGAATAGGCATTGACAACGATATCGATGTATTCTTCTAACACTGGGTCAAAAATACAATTTTGTTGGGGCCAGGAAGGTGACAAGCGTCACATCATGCAGATTGTTGAAAAAGTACCTTACTGCCACGTTTATCATATGCTTCTGACCATTTTCTTTGTAAGAGAATTTTTAAAGGCCGTTATTTATGAATTGCTCAATATTCCCTTCGTTTGAGCAGTGGAAAAACAACTATTTCGCCCTATTGTTTGCCGCAATTATCCTTTTTAGTGGGTCTTGCGCCAGCAAAAAGGAAACTGTTTCTACTGCCAGCACCGAAACCGAACCAACCACTCCTCCTGTTGAGAGAGTTGTTTCCATCGACCTTTGGAAAGACATTCCAGAATCGAAAATTGAAGTGATAGGAGAACGCAGGATTGTTCCCTCGCGTTACCGAACGCTGCAATTGGATTTCGAAGCGATGAAAACCCAATTGGCCCAGGCCCCACTGGAAGGCAAAGAGTCGCGTAAAAATCCAAGGCTGCGAACAGAGATCCCGCTGCCAGGAGGTGGCATTGCCGTTTTTGAGATTGTGAACACCCCTACCATGGCGCCTGAATTGGCGGCTAAATTTCCAGACATTAAAACCTTCGGTGGGGATGGAATAGAACTCGAGCCGGGGTCCATCAAACTGGATCACACCGAAAAAGGGTTTCATGCACAGATATTGCGCCCGAATGCTACGATTCTGATTGACCCTTATTGCGAAGGGAATACAATGTATTACATCGCTTACTACAAACGGGATCTGAAAAATATCGACAAAGTGAACGATTTTAACGAATAAGGTTCGTTCTGGATAGATGAATGATTTTCAGGCAGTAAATATTCTTGAATAGGGATTGCAATTCCCGCCTCTTCTTCCCGAATCTTTTGCCTTGCGCTCTGAGAAAAAATGATTAAGATCGCAAGCTCCTACGCCTAACTTAAATTGCCTCTTAAGAATGAAAAGACTTGTTTTATTTGCCTTGGGTATGTTACCCATTGTTGCTTTAATGGCGCAATCGACTGCCACTCAAAAGAACTTTAATTCCTGGACTGTTGCTGACCAAAACGCTGTTCAATTAAAAGGGGAGCAGTTGATTGTCCCTAAAAAGTTTGGATTGTTTCAGTTTGAACGAACGCAATTACTGAGTTTTTTAGAAGAAGTGCCCATGGAATTGGGGCCCGTAGCGATGGCGCCACAATGGCAAATGGAAATACCAATGCCTGATGGCAGCACGTCCACCTTTGTTGTAGCCGAATCGCCCATCATGGCGCCTGAGTTGGCCGCAAAATTTCCGGAGGTCATCACTTTTCGGGGACAAGGTGTTGATGACCCAAATGCAACGATTCGACTGGATTTGACACCCGCTGGTTTTCATGCCATGATACGTTCTCCGAAAGGTTCCGTCTTTGTAGATCCATACAGTCGTGACCAAACCGATTACTGCATTAGTTATTACAAAAACGATTTGCAGGCTGATCCTTCCGATTATTTTATGGAAGGTCCGATCGAGGAGTTTGAAGACGAAAGTTCCACAGATGAGCACACACAACAGGCTGTTGGCACAAACAATGGAGCAGATGCGCAGCCTTCTGGAAGTCAGTTGCGCACTTATCGTTTGGCGGTAGCCGCTACCGGAGAGTACACCCAATTTCATGGCGGCACAGTGGCTGGAGCTATTTCGGCTATCATTACCAGCATGAATCGGGTCAACGGCATTTACGAAAATGAAGCAGCCATTCGCATGGTGCTCATTGGGAACAACGACCAAATTATCTACACCAATGGATCGACCGACCCCTATACGAATGGAAGTGCTTCGGCCATGATTGGAGAAAATCAAAGCAACATCACCTCGGTTATCGGCAGCGCCAACTTTGACATCGGTCATGTTTTTGGAGTAGGTGGTGGCGGGTTGGCCTCAGTGCAATCACCCTGTAAAAACAACTCCAAGGCGCGTGGCGTAAGTGCCATCAACAATCCCATTGGGGATGCATTTGATGTGGATTACATCTGCCATGAAATTGGTCACCAGTTTGGTGCACGACATACCTTCAATGGCAGTGCCGGAGCTTGTGTGTCTAACATCACCAACAGTTCGGCCTACGAGCCAGGAAGCGGGTCAACCATTATGGGGTATACCGGCATTTGTGCACCGCAAAATCTTCAAAATTTTGCTGACGACTACTTCCACACCAACAGTTTTGACCAAATGGTGAATTACAGCACCAACATGCAAGGAAACAACTGTCCGGTTATTACCAATACAGGCAACAGCGCTCCAGTCGTTGATGCTGGCACCGGTGGTTATTTCATCCCCATGCAAACGCCTTTTGAATTGACCGGTTCTGCAACGGACCCCAATGGCGATCCAATGACTTATTGCTGGGAACAGTTTGACCTTGGACCACAGGGACATCCAAACCTTCCAGTTGGCAACGCTCCTTTATTTCGAACATTCGATCCCGAAACGGACCCTACCCGTTTGTTTCCTAGATTGGTTGACGTGCTGACCAATTCGCAGTCACTGGGTGAAATCCTGCCTGCGACATCGCGCCCACTCAACTTCCGATTGACCGCACGTGACAACCGCTCAGGCGGTGGAGGTGTAGATTATGATCTCATCTCTTTTAACGTGACCGACCAGGCGGGGCCCTTTTCAGTGACCAAACCTAACACGGGCAATGAAGAATGGACTGCAGGAGGAACCGCCACGGTGGAGTGGGACGTATCCAATACTGACCTGACTCCTGTAAATTGTCAGACCGTTAATATTTTGTTGTCCATCAACTCTGGTTTTACCTTTCCTTTTGTATTGGCAACCGGAGTGCCCAACAATGGCACTGCCCAGGTTTCTGTGCCCGATACACTTTCATCAACAGCGCGCATTCGAGTAGAAGCAGCAGACCATATTTTTCTGGACATCAGCGACAAAAGCTTTTCCATCGTTCAGCCTGAAACAGACATCCAATTGAGCAACCTCGTGCCCAACACCTCCACGCAATGGCAAGATAGTTTGACGTCATTTTCAGTGCTGGTCTCCAACTTGGGTGGGTCGGATGAAAGCAATTTTACCATTTCATACGAGGTGGACAATGCTTTTACCGTGACGGATATTTTTAATGGTACGCTCGTTGTTGGAGATACTGCAACACACAATTTTTCCACACCGTGGAAGGCCAATGAAAGTAGTTTAGCTGAGGTGTGTGCTTTTTCTTCGGTTGTTGGCGATGGCAATTTGACCAACGACACAACGTGCCTTTCCTTTAATTCCATTGTTGGCCTGGATGAGCCAATAGTTACTGAGCAATTGGTGCGTTCGGTGTACCCTGTTCCTGCCAACGACCAACTGCATTTTGTTTTGGAGGATGCCGGTGTAACAACTGAAATTGAACTCTACGATGTGTTTGGACGAATTGTCTTGCAACAAAAAATGGAGACTATAGCGAATGTAAAACAGCGGTTAACATTGAACACAGCCTCAGTTGCGCAAGGGATATACCTTTACCGATTGTCCACAGCAAATACCACGTCTACTGGGAAAGTGACCATTTCCCGGTAATAACTGAACATAAAATTGATGTGAAGACCCTTGCATAAAAAGTAAGGGCCTTCTTTGATTCTTACCAGGCTTTATTTTGGGGCTATACAGCGCATAACAAAAGATGAGGAGGAGTTGGTAGTCTCCTTAATGAGGCTGAGAAGGAGTAAATGCGAATTGCCTGCCCCATTGTGTCGGGCGTTTTTAGCGTGCGAAACGACTAGGTATTGGATTGCTAGTTGCAGACATTTAAATTATTTTGAACCTTATTGAAAAATCTAGCGTATATATCCGTCCTGCCATTTTCAACAATCCCAGGAGCGTTGTTTCCATTATTAATTCTTGGCGGATTAGAGTAGATTGAAGCACTTAGATGAGCGTTAGCCCTCAAACGTCTGTTCATCCTCCCAAAACACGGATTCATCCGCTGGTTCGTATTAATTACGTTCCCAGGATTTCCGGCTACTTCGCCATGGGGGGAATCGTCCTCACGGTTATTTATGACTCGTCCAACTGGATTCTATTAGGCCTTCTTGCTTTGTATGCATTGGTTTGGCCGCATGTTGCTTATTTTTTGGCCAGCAGGGCGAAAGACACGCGGAAGGCAGAGTTAAGGAACTACCACATCGAAGGATTTTTTAGCGGGTTCTGGATGGTTGTTCTCTCTTTTAGTCTGTGGCCTTGTTGTGCCATTGTTGTTGCAGGATTTGCCAACAACATTGTTACCGGAAGTTTTAAGATGCTCGGCAAAACGCTCCTTTTTGTAGGAATTGGCATTGCGTTGGGATGGGCTACGTTGGGATTGGAGATTAGCACCGAATCGACACCATTGACTTCTTATCTAAGTGCTATTTTCATTTTAGGGTATAACACCCTGATTGCGATGCAAACCTTTCGGAATGCGAAATCACTTGTGAAGCACAGGAAAGAGTTGAAGGTGGCAAACGTAGAGATTGGCGAACGTTATACCATGGCTGAAAGGGAAATTGACGAACGAAAAAAGGTAGAGCATGAATTGCTGCGTGCCAACGATGCCTTGAAACGGTTTGCTTACAGTGTATCACACGATTTACGTGCACCCTTGCGCAGCATGGCCTCATTGATGCATTTTATAGAACAAGACATCAGCGAGGAGTCGCGCAAGGCCACAGCAGAGAATTTTCAGGTGCTCCATGGACGTGTGAAACGGTTGGATGGACTGATTGAAGGAATCCATGAATATACCATGGCTGGAGAAGGTGGAGACAATGAATTGCTGGAACCAAAAAAGGTGATTAACGAGGTTCTGGACAGCATGGAACTTCCTGACCATGTAGCCTTAACTGTGGATGATGACTTTTCTCCTTTGAGGTTTAATCGGGCACAACTCGTTCTGATTTTGGAAAACCTGATTAGTAACGCGGTAAAATTCAACAACAACGAAAAAATCATCATTCACATCGGTTACAAGAACCGAAAGAACATGCACGAATTTCACATCCGCGATAATGGAGAGGGGATACCCGAAAAATTTCACGATCGCATTTTTGAAATGTTTCAGGTGCTGCACCCGCGTGATGAAGTGGAGGGGAGTGGCATTGGATTGTCTATCGTGAAAAAGATTGTGAATCAGCACGGAGGTGAAGTGTGGGTGCAATCCTCAGCCAACGGTGGCTCGGTGATTTACTTTACCCTGCCCAAGAAAAGTCAATAAATCCTTCTATTTACCGACCTCTAAGGTCAACAACAGTAGCTGTCCATGCTTCAATTGTGGGGATAGTGCTAAATTGCGGTGTGTATTTACAGCGCCTTTATCGTCCCACGAACCTTCTGGTTGCATTGCTTTTTGTGGTGTTTCCTGCCTTGATTGGTCTGGTGTCATTTGGTGTTGGCTTCAACGGACTTTATGGTCAGGATGGTTTCGGATACATTCAATTTACCGAAGCCTGGTCGCAGTTTTTTACGACCGGTGTCAGAGGCGATCAGGGATTCATTACCTGGCCTCCATTGTATGCCATTGTTGGTGCCATGGCCCACGTTTTTCTTGGGCTGAATGTGCAATTGTTCTTTCAGGTAAGTTCCTTGGTGCTTTTCGGAGCAGCGGGGTATTTTCTCTACCTCACGGTCAAGCGCATGCAACTACTTTCTGAGCGTTCGGCACTGTTGTTGGTCGGACTATTTTTCATGTGCTCTCCCTACATGATCAGGCAGTCTACGCTGGTGATGTCTGATTTGCTGTGCGTCCTCCTCATCATACTCACTTATTATCAGTTGTTGCGGTGGAAGCGTGGAGGTCAATTCAACCTCTTATTGGTATTTGTATTTGCGGCCCTGGCGGTTCTTACGCGTTACGGGGCATTCTTTTTAGTCGCAGCACCATGTGGATATGCTGTCTACGCTTCACTAAGACAGAAGCAATATTTGATCCTGGCATTGGGGGTTGGTTTGGGATTGCTTTGCCTGGTGCCCTTGTTGGGGGCCAATGTGCAAGGCGGAGGCACCTTTGTTTCACATCCTTTTCTAAACTCCTGGAACCCCCTCAATTTTTTCCGTTCCTCTTTCACGTTGGATTCCAGCACGCAGCAGTTCTCATGGCCCAACATCGTTTTTGTGGCTTCTTTGTTTGGGCATCCGGGTTACCTGGTGGCAGGTTTGCTGTTGCTCCCTTTTTACAAACACATTTGGTTGCAGCGAAATTGGTTGACAGGGGTGGGTGGTTTATCCATCTTGATTTACCTGTTTTTTTTGGCTGGAACACCGTTTCAAAATCCACGTTACCTGTTGTTGGCTTTTCCGGTATTAGTGCTCTTACTGCCACCTGCCTTGCATGGAATTCAATCTTTTGTTTCGGAGGCCAAATGGCGAAAGGTTGTTGCAGTTGCGGCCATTGCGACCATTGTTCCGGTTGCAGGGGCGCTGTCCATTTACTCCATCCGCACCATCTGGACCTGGCACCAGCAGGAAAAACAAATTGGTGCATTCTTACAAGGGCCTCCAAGAACAATTTACTCCTATGGGCTGGATGTCTCTTTACGCTATTATGCGCCCAACCACACCTATTACAGTTACCACGAGACCCAGAACCGAAAGGCTGATTACAAGCGGGGAGACAATGTCTTTATAGATAAATTTTCATTGGAAGGAGAGCGAAAGAATCAATTGGTTGCAGAGGCATGGGAGCATTTAGAAAACAACTACGAACTGCTGCCCATTGGTGAATTTGGTGACAAGTGGACCCTCTACATGGTAAAGGGGCCGCTCAATTAATTGACGCTAATCAGCCCGGCTATATTGGAAGAAACTCCAATCCGGATTCCAAACTCCTGATAGGTGCCATCTTGCCAACCCGTAACTGCTTCTACACGGAACAAACGAAAGATATTGTCAAGGCTGTAGCCAACTTCCCAATAGTTAGGAGAGTTGCTGGTTTTTAAGTAATTGGCAACAAAGCTCTCCTTGATACCCATCATGCGCAATTCAAAAATTTGCGTGAACAGAAACTTTCGAAACTGGTAATAGGTGTGCAACGCAGCATATTGATTGTCGGTGCTGTAGGCGTAGTAGTCCAACAACCGGTAGCTACCCTCAGGCGAACTGATTTGCAGCAAGGTTTGATTGCCCGGAAAGTGTTTAAAATCCATGAAGCCAGTGGCGTTGTTGTTGAGGTAAGTACCAGCATAGGTATTGACGCGTAAAGTTCCCCGAACCCCAATTTGCCAGAGGTATTGGAATCCAGCTTCCAATCGGTCAAAATCCACATCACTGGAGGCTACGTCTTTGATGCCTTTGTTGTAGCTCAATCTAAATTCTGGGGAGGAGCCGGGTATTTCATGCTTTTTACCACCATATTTTGAGTACTTCAAAAACGGGCGGTATTTTACATCTACATTCAGTAACAGAGCCTGGTGCAGGCCAAAACCCGTGGGCCCTTCAATATTCACCGGAGTGTTGGCAGTGAAACTCCTGTTCTCCGAAGGGAAAAAGACGTTGCGGGCGTTGTTGTACAGTTGTTGCCTTTGCTGCCACTCCACGCTGGATGCTACAATCATACCGTCTGTCAGCTGTTGGGAATTGGAAACTTTGACGTAATCCTTTTCAAAGATTTTGAGGTAATTCTCTTCAGCGAAAAGCGTATAAACCGTGTTGATGAATGGATGAATGGCATTCGATTCATTAAACTGACTGATGTACCGTCCGCCTTCTACGTTAAAACTACCTTGTTCTGCCTTGCGGCCATATTTGTAAGAAGTCTGCAGTTTACCAACCACCTTTTCACGGGCGAAAGCATACCGGGCACTTGGAGTAAAGATTAGTTTTTTGCTATCTGCATAATGACGGGTGTAGGTTAATGCCATGTCAAAATGATATCCCTCCACCGTATTGAAGTTAGCTTTGGCAAAAGGGGAGTGGTACTTCAAACGGCCCTTTTTTCCAAGCCTGGTAGTGTATCCAATCAATATCTCGCCCAGCCCAAATCCGGTAGATATGGGAACTGAATCCCGTCCTTCCCGTTCGGCAAGTTGAACTACTGCCATGCTATCCATTTTTTTATAGCTGCTGGTCTCCTGCTCATTTAGAGGCACTGGGCGGGCTGTAGCCCAAAAAGCAGAATCATTTTCGTATACATTTGAATCTATGGTTAAGTTCATTTCCCCAATGACATCCGGTTCTTTTTCTTCCTTTTGTTCCGCTTTTTCATAGGTCTTGAGCATCTTGCGCAACGATTTTCGTGTTAGCTTTTGTTGGGCATCGAAGATGTTTTTTTCCTCTTTGCCAGTGGGTTGATCCCGGGAATTTTTTTCTTCCTGGATCAGTGCTTTTGCGAGTTCTTTATCGATTTTTTCATCCACCACCACCAGTTCTATTTTCAGATCAGGGTTGAGGGTGATTTTGTAGTCACTTACCGTGGCGAGGTATTTATATTCGCCACCAAATCCCAGCATGCTGCCGCTTATTGTAAACTGGTGACTTACTGGTAACCATACCGATTCCTGAATGGGTTCATAAATTTGGCTAAGAGTAAATTTGATGCCTTGCTTGTAAGTAATCAAGGTGAGGCTGTGGATGCTCCATTGGTGCTCCACCACATAGAGATACCCATCAAATACATCGTCTCCCCTGGAGCGCGGCATGACACGTATTTTATTGATTTCGCGGCCGTTTTCATAAAAGACACCATCTAACCGAAAGCGGTAATAGGCAAAAGCACGCGGAGAAAATGGAGAGATGGCTCCGGCCACCTCCGGGTGGTAGAAACTACCTTGAATGAAGCCAGTGGTAAAATTGGAATCTGGTTCACCAACGGTTCGTACCGACAATACATGTTCTGTCACTTTGTTGGGACGCTCGTAGGTAATTTGACTGATGGATTCAGTCAGGAAAAGGGTGTTGGTGTCAATGCCCTCTTTCTCTAATTGCTTGCGCAGGAAAAAAGGCGTGTTTTTTAATTGACTCGTCCCTTTAACGTAAACTTTGGAAGTATAACTATCCAGCTGTAGGGTGTGGTACTTGCTTTTGGCAATGGCTTTGCGCATGATGGTGTAGGCGGGGTCTTCTGCATCGGCAGAGATTTCGGCAGTGCGCAGTTGATAAACTACAGGAGCTAGCACCACATTTAGTTCAACGGTTTCAGAACCCACGGTAACCTTTTGGGTGATGGCTTCATACCCCATGAACTGAAACAGCACCTCGTAGATACCAGGCTTCAATCGAATCTGATAAAGTCCTTGCGCATTGGTGGTAATGCCCGTTTCCAGCTGGCGAATGTAGATGGTTGCAAAAGGGAGTGGTTCGTTTTTGTCATCAGTTACAAGTCCTTGAAGGCTTTGACTATGGGCAGAACCAACAACTATGAAGAGTAATACAATGAGTAGGTATTTCATGCAGCGAAAGCAGTTATAGCAATTTGAAAGGCAAGTTATCAACTTAAGGCGTTTGGGGGACAAAAAAGTTACAAGCGGCAAAAAGTCAATTATACTGTGCCTTTTTTTTGATTTAGACGGGTCGATTCGGGGGAGGGTTGTTCTGGTTGAAAAAATAGCGAAAAATCGGGGTTTTATTTTTACGCTATAGAGGTCCGTGAAACAAATGCTTCTTTTGTTGCAACTAACTCAGGAGTTTATGCGGTTGAGGTAACGCTTGATGGTTGTGTAGATACTTCTGTGTGTTTCTATGCTGTGGCTCTGGGAGTAGATGAGCCTACGACCCAATACTTGCTATCAGTCTATTCTAACCCATCGAGGGGAAACTTTATGCTTGATTTTAACCGGGCTGTAAGCAATGCCCAGATAGAAGTTCGAAATATGGTCGGACAGGTCGTTTATACCACTTCAATTTTTGAGGTATAGTCCGAAGAAATTCACTTCGACCAAGCCAGTGGAGTTTATTTTCTGCGGGTTGTTGCTGATGGGGTCGTGCAGGAAAAGCGGTTGCTGTTAAACGAGTAGGAGCAAGCTCCCGGTTACTCCCATTTTTTGTACCATTTGGCCATTGTCTGCTCCGCAGGTTTTTTCTGTGGGGTAAAACCGATGGCAGGGAAGTTGCTTCTTTTACTGGCCGCTAATTGTTCGGGTGTAGCCATGGACAATCGTGGATGCCATTTCCAAATGAAAAAGCCGTCCACCCATTCTTTGTCTGCAAATGTTTGAAACATGGCCTCGTAGCAGCGTTGTTGCGTTAAATTGGAAGTGTCAGCGTAACTGGCACTTCTCCTATCAGGCCATTCCCAGGGTTTGATGGCTGCATCTCTGGTGCTTTTGTAGCCAACCTCAGTAAACACGACTTTTTTTCCGTACTTGTCAGACACCTTTTTAATGGCCTTCACATGTTCTTCCCATCCAGCTTTCAGCTCTTCGAGGGAAGGGTTTTCTGATTTGGTCAGCGGAAAATAGCCTTGGATGCCAATGAAGTCTAAATCGTCCCAGAAGGTCAAATCCTCATATTCTTCGTAGAAGTTAGCTGCATAGGTAATTTGACCACTGTAAACTTGGCGGATTTTTTTGATCAGTGCCCGCCAATCATCCGGCCGCTCTTTAATGCTCATGTGCAGTTCGGTGCCGATGCACAAAGATTCCATGCCGGTTTTTTCTGCCAGTTCCGCGTAATGCAGAATAAAGATGCCATAATTCTCAAACCATTTCTTCCAATCTTCTTCAGAATCCATGCTGATTTCAGAACGCCATTTTCCTTGCCTTCCTGTCATCCAGAGGTGGGGCTTCAGCATTGTTTTGATGCCCTTCTCGTGTGCAATTGATGTCGTGTAAGACAGCCCGTGATCCAACTCGCCCCAGAGGTAACCCGTTTTGAAGCTCATGCCAATTTCAGGCTTATTGTGCGCATCTTGCCAACCAAAGGGAGTTTGCGAAATCCAGTTGACACTCAATTTTTTGACCGGCACCATGCACTCGCCACCCAGGGAATCACTGGCAGTCCAACAAACTCCGCGCATGGAAGGCGATTTGCCAGCAGGTGCTGCCAATGTAGCCATGTTGGAGGAAACCGCAGGTTGATTCAGGTCACCAGTGCACATGGTGAGAGATAAGCCAGCTACGCAGCAAAAAATCCAATGGGTGGTTTTATGGGCAAAAGAAATAACGGGCATTCGTTGCTTTTTGATGAAGGGACAAGTTACCGATTATTGAGAATTTTTTGACGTGCGTTTTGGATTGTTGTGAAAGATTTAACAAATTTTCACTACCCCGTTAAACGCCTGTCCGGAGGAGATTTCCACCTTTTGAATGGTAGGAGAGCTGAATGAATTCAAATTGATTGGATGCCTCCTGGTACACATTGCAGCCATCAATCGGTTTGACGTAAAGGTGCAATGTCATGGAGCGGTCGGAATGGACGTTTTTAAGGCGGTGAAACCCCATTTCATCATTCATGTAGGAAATGGCTGATTGAGGCATTTGCTGCTCTTTTAGCAGCTTGATACCTTTTGGATTGTCTTTCGTTTCTTCAAACAATTCCTCCTCAATTTCGCCTTGCACCACATAAACCCAGCATTCCTGGTCGTTGTGACAATGCACAGGAGTTTGTTGACCCGCTTCCCAGCAAAGTAAGAGCAACTCGTATTCATCGGTAAGGGCAATGCAATTGCGGGTGTAACGATCAGCAGAATAAAAAGTGTATTGACCGCATTCCGGTGGAGCAATGGCTAACCGTTGTCCTAATTTTTTAAAATCATCCTGGTTGCATAAGTCGAGACTTTCAACGAGTTCCTGGATGGTTTTTATTTGGTTTGAATCAGCCATAAAAGGGGGATGTCCGCAAGATAACAGAAGTTTGGGCTACAGCAAAAAAAGGGGAAGTTCAAATTTCAGGGCAAGCCTCTGTTGAACTTGACTGGATGGCTTTATCAATTATTCCAGAACGACCCGATGCAAGCTCGATTGACCATTGATTGTCAATCGTACAAAGCAGATACCCGGTGCTTGATTAGACAAGTCAATTTGTTGCTGGAACCTTCTATGTATTCAGAGAAGAATATGTCGGTGCATTGTGCTTGCACGCTGTTAAATGAATTGGATAAATGATTTTATGGTATGGGGTTGAGCATCAATATCTGGTGGGATCAATTTACTTATATATGTAACAAGCTCTTCAATAAAATAAATATCCAACAGGTTTTGAATACCTTATAATGCAATGGTTTCCGAAAGGATTCAATACCTGAACTTTTTTTCGTGACTTCTTTTTGTAAATTGTCTCGTCTAAAGGTAAGTTGATGCTGTTTCTACCTTTCTAAGCCCCTCTTAGAGATAAGGTGAATCGATACCATTTCTGAAGTGAGCAATTTTACTCTTCCAGTTACTCCTGGTGCCAGATATGGCTGCTTTAGATCAACGAATTTTATCAAAAAAATTAAATTACTGCTGTACACCATCCTTCTCTAATTCTCATCCATTATTCCCATAATTTATGATTCGAGTTTTTATCGTTGAGGATAACCAAAACCATTTAGCAACTATCCAATCCAAAGTGCTGGATTTAGGTTATCAAGTTGTAGGTACTAGCAATAACAGTATTCAGGCTTTGCACCGTTTTCAGGGCGTCCCGATAGATGTTGTATTGATGGATATCAACTTAAACCTGGATGAAGAGGGGATTGCTTTGGCAGGTAAGATGAAAGCAAGGTCAGACGTCCCTATTATTTTTGTCACGGCAATGACGACTGATCTCATTATCAAACATGCCATTGAGGTGGAACCTTCTGGCTACCTGGTTAAACCGATAGACCCCGGAGAGCTGAAAGCCAATATTGAACTAGCGGTTCAAAAGAACAAAGAGGCCAGTCCAAAAACGAACTTAAACCAGGAATATCTAACTGTTCGGTTAGGTCAAAAACTGCAGAAAATTTACTTTAAGGATATCAGCTATTTAAAAGTCGAGAGCAAAAACTATGTGACCATAGTGGATAATCAAAAGAAAAAATCTGCGGTAAGAGGTTCCCTGAAAAAATTATTGGACTCAGTGCTACCGAATTCTTTTTTGAGAACGCACCATAGTCATGGCATCAACCTGGCTTATTTGGAATTCATTGATGAATCCACGCAAGAGATCCATTTATCGACAGGAGAGTTTATTCCCATCGGAAAGATGTTTAGAAAAGACGTCTACCAACGCATGAATATTACTTAAAATCAATATTTAGTCGGGTGGAGATTAAAATTATAGTTTTTGGTTTGATACTTTTCTTCCAATCCTCACAGGGAATGGCGCAAGAGGAGGCAGTTGATAGGCAAGTGGACCAATTCGAGTTGAGCCTGGAGCGAAAAGCGGACAGTTTGAAAGGCTTGACTTTCGATGATAAACTCGAAGAAATCAAGCATGTCCGCAACATTATCCGAGTCTACAGAGATCTGAATATTGACAGTGCATTGGCATTCTCCAACAAGGAATTAGCGCTTGCGCAGGATTTGGGAGATATGAATGAGTTGGCCATGGCACGACTCAATGCGGCCAGCATGTTAATTCAATTGGAAAGGGATGCGGATTCAAAGAATCTATTACTTAAAAATCGAGCAGAAAGAAGCGAGATAAACGACACCTTGAAGGCACTGACCGAATCAGCTTTAAGCAATGTATTTATAAACACAGGGGAATATGATAAGTCCATTTTGGCCAGCCTTGCCGCTGCCAATGCTTTTGAACAATTAAACGATAGCACCAATGCGGGGTTTTGTTACATTTCATTGGCTGAGATTTATGCTTTGGTTCTGGATAACCATGAGGAGGGTATAAAACACATTGAAAAAGCCATTCTGTTTTTAAGTGCTCACGGAGCCCCAAAGGAATACTTAATAGCAGCGCTGTTAACGTATGGAGAGCTGAGTGTCATTCATGAAGAGTATGAGGTCGCCTTGCCCAAATATTTGCAAGCAGAACAAATCGCTATTGACAACAATGACTTTTGGTACTACCCCGATATTTTGGTCGGTTTGGGTAAAGTCTACTATTTCAAAAAGGAGTACGAAAAATCCATCGCTTACCTTCAAAAGGCCATCGAGCAATCATCAGTTAATGATTCGAAGATGATTCGGGCATCGGAATATTTGGGCCGGAACTACATGGACCTGGGTAAACCCGCAAAGGCAATTTCCCATTTCAAAATATGTGTGCAAAATGAATTGACCCTGCAAGGAAGGAATCGGTGCAGGGAATATTTGGTTCAATGCTACCAACAAACCTCCGATTACAAAAAGGCATTTGAGCTGCAACAAGAAATAATTGTCAGCCGCGATTCAATCAATGAATCGAAACAGAAGGAGAAAGTGACTGAAATTATAGAAGGGTATGAAAATGAAAAGAAGCAGTTGCAAATAGAGCAATTGAGAAGCGAAAATTTGCAAAAGGAAAACTACATTACCCAGCAATACTTTGCCATTTTAGGCATAGTGGTACTGTTTTTACTCCTGGGTATTGGGGGGTATTCCTGGTTAAGAATCAGGCAAAAACTCAAAGCGGGCATTGGGGAAATGGAGAACGCGCAACTGCGTCAACGCTTTTTACGCATTCAATTAAATCCGCACTTCCTTTTTCACGCACTTAGCTCCATCGAAGGCTATATTTATACCAATCAAAAAGAGAAAGCAGCAGCTTTTCTTCGAAACTTTAGCAAGTTAATGCGCAAAATACTGGAATCCTCCGATAGGGAGTTCATTCCGTTGGTGGATGACATCGAGATGATTCAAGAGTACATGATTCTGCAACAGTTAAACAGTGAATTTAAGTTTGACTATAGCATCAACGTGTCTGATGAACAGGTTGTTGAAACACTGAAAATACCTCCCATGCTCATTCAACCATTTGTTGAGAATGCGATCTTGCATGGGGCGCTGAACGCAAAAAACGGTATGGTGACACTGCATGTTACCTTAGAGAATGACCGGCTACAAATTGCAATTAATGACAACGGTCCAAGCTCTATAAACAACTTGCGCAAATCCGGAGCATTGCACCGCTCCATGAGTATTGACATCGTTAAACAGCGCATCCGCCACCTAAGAGAAATCGATGGGATAGAAATTCACTATTCTTTTTCCACGGCTTCGGATGGACAGGAGGGGACGTCAGTAGTTTTGGACATTCCTCTAATTTATAAACAACACTTTTCCTGATAATCAGATAGAGAATATCACAATTTCAGTTCGGTATACCTGTTGAGTTACTGGTAACAAGAGACCTGGAAATAATAAATGAGAAGGAAACAGGAAAAAGCCATGACTTTAGGATGGAGGTTTTGAATAAACAGAAAATTCAGTAAAAAGTAGCTGCGAACAATGTACAAAGAGCATTCGCTTGTTATTCTTTCAAAAATACATCAATCAAGTTACTACCAGTTAGATCTAACTGTTACTTCAACCCACCCCGAGTTGGATTAGAATTTTAAAGCAACTTTTATTCGTAATGGTTTTTTGGAATAAGTGAAATTACTCAAAAGTCCTCCCATGGTCTTCTCTGAAAAATCAACCAAAGTAGCGGTTCTTTCTTCGGCAAAACCCAAATGTCACTCAGGAAAGGAGGTTCTTCCTCACCAACCGTTCGGTTATCCTCATAAGCAGCTATCCTCAGATATGAGTTACTAAGTTTGAAGTAATACGTGATAAACGGAATTGTTTCAATGCCCAGCCAGCGCACTTCCATGCATTTCTATTTTTCTTAAGAAAAACCTGAAGGGGATTTATTCTCCTTGTATTGCCTGTTGCTTATGTGTCGGCATTTTAAGGTTACAGCGAATCGTGTGCAGGAGCATTGCCCTTTTTACGAACGGGCGGTTTCATGGGAGTGGGATAGGATATAAACTAAATATGCAGGTCTCGGTAAGTCGAAGTTTATCCCGAACGAATCTTTAGCAAGTTTCTTGACCATTTTGAAAGCGCTTAACATGAATTTACTAGAGAAAATAAGATTAATAGAAAGAGTCCATGGTCTTATTACAAGAGAGGGCACCGGTTCTCCTGCCATGTTGGCGAATCGTCTAAATATTTCTGAGCGCAACATTTACAACCTGATAAATGTCATGAAAGAAATGGGAGCACCTATCTATTTCTGCAAAAGCAGGAACAGCTATTGCTATGAAGAAGAAGTTCGGTTTTCTTTCGGTTTTAAGGTGAATGACGGGGTAATTTATGTGTGAGAAGGCTCCCTTTATATCCCGTTCTTGCAGTGTTGAGTCTTATTTTACCCACAGAAGGCTGCGCTTGACGTATATCAAAACGATGTTCTGGACTGTACCAAAAATCAACTGTCACTCAAGCCTTGGCCTTTCGCAGCAATCAAAGTCTAATTAGTTCGACCAGGAACTAATAATTTCGCAACCACTTGATCGCAACAGGCCTAAAATGGGACAACGGTTGTCCACTCGTTTTCCCAACTCCTGGGCATTTTTCAAACTAATGTCTCCAGCCACAACAGCGTTTAATCTAACTTGCTTGTAGCTGCCTGCGGAGCTGTCTTTCATCCCCATGAAGCTGGCCAAATCCAGGTCTATTTCAAGAGAGATGTCGATTTTGCCAATTTTTAACGAAAGTTCTTCTGCGACTACCTGGGCTTGCTCATTTTGGCAACCTGCCAGGGATGCAGCGAAATATTGCATGGGGTTTGGACCGCTATTGCTGCCTCCGTCTTCGACTGATTCATCCGAAACAATCGTCCATTCCGTATCGGTAATAGAGGTTGAAGTGGGCCAGCCATTGCCTTGAGCTGTAGCTTTAAATGTTTCCAGGTGCTGATTTTCGTCTGCCATAATAGGTTTTTAAGGGACAATTGCGTCCAGTGAAAATTAACACTTTATAATCGGCCAGATTCGCATGAATGTGATATAAATCAAATTAGCGCGATAATTTTGAAATGGCTTATTCCAAGCAATCGCACCCACAAGTTTCTCCGTTGGCGGTATCAATTTGGTCTTGATTGACCGGAATGAAGGAGGCTACTTCCAACCACATTGGCTTTTACGGACTTGAAATCAGGCAGTACCAATTATTTGCTGCAAGGAATCAATCGGTTGGAACAAGGAGTTTTCCTTTTTCGATGTTTTGCGCTTCAAGGTGAGCACGGGCCGGGAAGCTTTGTGCGCCATATCCTGAGCGAGGTTGCCATTCAACAGGTGATAGAATTTCGTTTCCAACCCGGTCGGAATAGCTAAAACATCGGCTTCAATGGATTGGGTAAAGTATTGAATACCCTCTTCAACGGAATAGTCGTTGACTATGTTGGTCGTGTAATTACGCAATTGAAAACGGTGAGCAAGCCTGGTCATGAGCCCCATGCTTTTTTCTGTTCGTTGGAAAAAGCGACCAGGTGTATTGACATGTAGCAGGTGAACGCGTGAATGAAAAATATTGGACAACTCAAAAACCGGCACAAATGAGTGACGCGCTGCTTTTTCAAAGGTGCTGGCAAAAACAATGTTTTCAAATGACAATTCGGTGTGGTGTTCCTTTAACACGAGGCATGCACAAGGTGAATTGCAAATAAGCTTTTCGGTATTTGTTCCCTGTACGTAGGAGCCAAGCGTGCTGGATTTGTCGTGTGATCCTATCACCACCAGATCGGCATCAGCAAGTTGACTGTTTTGCATCATTTGGGAGACAGAGCAATCGGCAAGAACCAGGTTGCTGACGTTTTTTAAGGCCAGTAAATCATCGGTTTGCATGATGCCTTCCAGTTGGTCCAGGATATAACGTCTTATTTTGGTTTCTTCTTTGCTGTCGATGGTCGGCTCCATCAAATTGTAAATGGGGCGTTCATAGACATGGACCAACACCAGTTCGGCCCCGGTTTTTTTGGCTATTGACGCTGCAATTTTTGTTGCATTTGTTGCACTTTTTGAGAAATCGGTGGGTACTACTATTTTCTTCATTTTTTGGATTTATCTTTCTTTAGTGAGTTTTTTTGGCTGAGGCAAAAGCTGCTTCTATCTATAGCTGCGTCAACTTCTGGTTTGATGCCTGCGTTAGCTTGAAGGGATTAAAGTGAAACATTCGTGATGGCCCTGAGCGGAATCATCTGCCCACCCTTCAGAACTGCGTATTCCCGGCCGGTCATTAGCACTCGAGTTTTCACTTTCAATAAGCCTCTTTTGATGCTTCGAATAGTGATGGTAACTATATTGCTGTTGCCTGGGATTGATCGGGAGTACGAAGCTGTCAGGCGATTTCTTCTTTCCATGATTTGTTCTTTTGATTTCAGTACTTCATCACGGCTGAAATTCACTTTGTGTAATTCCTTTTTGTCAATTAGTAATGTCGTTGATTGATTGGTCATAGTTTTAGGTTTAAAATAGTGATACATGATAGATTGCACCGCAAGAGCAGTATCCAGAGATAGTTGGAGGGCGAAAGCAGGAGAGGAGCTAAAAAATGAAAAAACTTTTGAAGGCAATCCTGGGGGTGCAAACGGCTGTAAGTTTAGCGGAAGATTGTGGGAGGGTATGTTTGCAGGATTGTTTCATATGTGTTCTGTACGACACAAATATATGAAAAATTAGCCAATATTCCAAATATTCGCCATTTTATTGGAATTAAATGGCGATTTTGTGCGCTTTTTGAAGTATTTTTTAATACGAACGTTTATATTCTATTCACTAGAATATATTTTGAATGCTCGTTAAGAGAAGCACTTCTATTGGTTCGATGAATCGGAATTGGATAGGATAGGCGAGGCATCAATACTCTCAGCACCCATGACTTTAACAAGTAAGTCAAGCCCATTTTTAATTTGGTCTACCTGTCCCGGAGAAAGTTTTGTCAGCTGCTTGGCCAGTCGCTCCTGAAGCAGGGGAGGTGCATGCTCCAACACTTGGCTTCCGGCAGATGTTAAGGTGAGGTAAGTGATTCGTTTGTCCTCTTTTTTAGGGAGTTTGGCTACAAATCCTTTCTTTTCCAACCTCCCCACAATACCTGTCATCGTGCTTGAATTAAGCTGAAGATAGTTGCGTAGTTCCAGCTGAGAACACTGGTAGTTTTCGCTTCGACTGATGAAGATGAGGGTTAAAAGCTGGGGAATGCTCAGGCCGGTTTCTTTCTGAATTCGCTTGGAGTCGAGGTTGATGGCGCGGACCACTTTTCGAATTGGGATTAAGATATCTGTAAAGTCCATGTATTAATTATGTTGTACAGAACTAATATATAATTTTTTTGATAGTTAGGTTGGCAGGTACCAATAAAATAGCTTTGAAGGAGACTATGATGCGTTTTTTATCCAAATTACTACCAGGAATTTTTCACAAGCAGAAGCCGCGAATTGGTTTGGCTCTGGGTGGAGGAGGAGCTTTGGGGGCTGCGCATATTGGCGTTCTGAAGGCTTTCGCGGAGTTGAACATCCCCGTTCATGCGGTAACAGGCACGAGCATTGGAGCATTGGTAGGCGGGCTGTATGCTTTTGGCAAAAGCTGTGAGGAATTGGAAGAGATTGCGCTTGACATGAGTTGGATGGAGGTAGCCGGGATAACCTTGTCCCGTTTTGGCATATTATCCAACAGCCGGTTATATGATTTGGTCGGAGAGCAGTTGAACGAAGTGCGCATTGAGAATGCCACGATTCCATTTGCGGCAATAGCCACCGACATTGCTTCGGGCGAGAAGGTTATTCTCGATTCTGGTTGGCTGCACGAAGCAGTGGCCGCAAGCACCTGTATCCCCGGAGTTTTTGTGCCAATAGAACTAAACGGCCGCATGCTGGTTGACGGGGGAATCGTAGAAAATGTACCGCTTTCCCCCCTGAGAGGCATGGGAGCTGATTTTCTCATAGCGGTTGACTTAAATGGCAAATGGGAACCACAAAGGCCGGAAGGTATCATCGATGTGTTGAGCAACAGTTTTCACTTTACTTTTCAGGCCGCAACCAATGCCATCATTCAGCAAGCGGATTTGGTGATTCAACCTGAATTGACCGGATTTGGCAGAACGGACATGGGGAATGCGGAGGCACTGATTGAGGCCGGTTACAAATCTGCAATGGAGGCCGTACAGGGGCTTAAGAGGCTCAAATGACCTGGAGTTGGTGCTTTTAATTAGTGGGTAAAAAGATTTTGCCCACTTTTGTAGGACTCCAGATTTCATGAACCATGTCGGCCATGTTCTAAAAAGAAATAACCCCCAAATTGTTTACAACTCAAAGTGATGTAGAACACTGCCCAATCAGGTAGAAGTACGCTAGTCTGAGAGTAACCCACGTATTAATACCTGCTTTTCAAATCAGGGGTATTCCCTCTGTTTTTAACCCGGTTCCTTTACAATCTTTGAATGGTCATCAGCGCACCCTTGACTGGCGGAATCTGAAAAGCCTTACGAGTAGGAAAATACGGTTAAAAATCTGCAAAACAATGAAAACCAAGACCATCCAAATGTGGTAAAAGGGGTTACGCGCTTGTCACATAGCCCACACTATTTCTGCATCACGATTTCGCTCTCTGGACCGATTGGTGGGAGCAATCACCACACTATTGTCCGGCATAGTAGCCACTTCAGTATAGTTATCACTATCCAATTCTGGTAGTGAGAACATGGTGCTCATTGCGGGCTGTGTGAGTGTATTGGCTACCCTCTTTTCCGCTTCCTATTCCTTCCTGGGATTTGCGGAACTAGCCGACCGGCACAAGCAGGCAGCAGCCTCCTTTGGCGATCTCAAGCGAGGTTTTGAAATTTCCGGTTTGGGAGCCGGAGGGGATTTTGTAGATGACAAGAAGCTGTCTAAAATCAACCACATCTGGAGCGAGTTGGAGAAAAAGGTTCCTGCGATTCCTCAAAAAAAAATCTACCAGAACACAGTGGCCGGTTTGGAGCAAGAATCTGTGATTTCGGTGCCTCCTTTCTCCTAATTGGAGAGGTAAGAAAGAACCCGCAACCAGGCAAGAAGAGGAAGCCTCAGACTCTACCGTGCTCAATTGGCGGGCACAATGAAAATGATCCCTGGACGGATTGAAAGTTGAAAACAGCAACCAACCGACAAGATTACCCCACATCACCCATTTTAATCGAAAAATGCATGAAGCTTACAGCTGAAGGAGGCGATAAAACCGATTTCGAAAGCCCACAGATAGATTTCAATGCAGCGTGAAAAGACCGTAAAAGGACAGGAACTATAGGATTAAAGTGCAGTAGCAAAGCTTGGGAGCACAGGACTGTCAGCAAACAGTGCTGGACAATTAGAGCGTTCCAAGGTATACCCCAATCCAAACAAGGGCACCTTTCGTTTGGAGGAGCCACATCCCGGAAACCCGGTCACTCAGTACGTGCGTATTTTGTGATGCACGGGGAAGGGGTGTGCTGGAACGCCCGCTGACGCAACTGACAACGCATTTTGATCTGTCCAATGAACCCGTTGGAGTGTATCAATTAGAGCTTCAGTCTGACGGCAGGAGGGAAGTACACCGTGTCATCGTTATCCCGTAACGACAGTTGCCGCATGAGAGGACCGGTTACGTCTGGAATTTGCAAAAAAAAATAAATGCAGATTTTAAGGTACTAGTACCACCCTTTTTGTGGCCATTTCTCTGGGAAAAGGAACACTGATAAAATAAACTCCTTTGGGAAATCCGGTCAGTTCGAAATGGGCTTGCCCGGTTTCGTTGGAATGCAGCTGTTTCACAATGACTCCTAATATGTTTCGCACAATGATCGGAGTGTTGGGAGGGATTTCGCGCAGGTAAATTTGATCCGATGCCGGGTTTGGGAAGAGTTGAAATGACTGTGGAGCTGCTGCGATTTGGCCATTTGATGAAATCAGGGCGGTTCTTTTTCTATGAATGGTACCCCTCGCTCCCACAACATAAATGTATTTATCGGTCAGTGCTGCCGCACTGAGGTGTTCTGGAAAGTAAGCTTCCAACTTCCAGTTTACGCCCAAATCATAAGATGCCATAATTCGGTTGACTTTACCGCTAAAAAGGGTGTAGTAGATGTTACCTGTAGGTTGAATGATATCGCTCACGGTTCCAATTATGTCGATGGTTTTTATGGAGTCCCAGGTATCGCCCCCATCAACACTGCGGTAAAAAGTGGGAACAAACAAGCTATTCACAGCAAGTAAAGTGTCTTCACCTACTGTTCGAAATGCTGAGAAATGGTGTTGCAAGGTGCTGAAGGGGATTTCACAACAGTTGTTGTACAAATTGGCAATTTCCGACCACGAAACTCCGCGGTCTTCCGTTCGAAAGATTTTTTGAGGATCGCTGTTCAGGTGGGTGTGATCTTTCTTCCCACTTTTATAGGCTACCGAGGCATCTTTGAACCAGAGGTCAGCAGTACTCATGCTCAGAGTATCCTGAACGATGTCCCAAGTCAATCCGCCATCATCGGTCCCAAAAGTATACATCGTAGTATCATTGTTAATACCAAAGCGACACGTCATTGTACCTTTCAGGGTATTGTCAAACATCAAATGGAAATCAAGAAAAGCCGGCCGACTATCTAGAATACCAGAACCCATGATTTCAAAATCACCCCTTTCGGGGCCAGACTCTTGCCAAGTCGTACCCCCATCGCTTGTTTTAAAAACTCGTAGGTAGGACACGTAATCCGCAGAGGAACCTTCAAATGGCAATTGTATAAGGGTACTTGAATCAATTTCCTCTGCATTGACCACGAGCCATCCAATGTTTTGATCAACATAAAAGATGTCAAAAGCTTTGTCATCTATAACATTGTAAGCGCTTTCAGCAGGCATTGAAACCGATTGCCAGCTATCTCCTGCATCATTGGTCTGCCACACCATTGGGCCTTCCCCTTTTACATATCCATGTTGATTGCTTGTGAAATGGACTTCGCTCAGGCCGAAAAAATCATCCACCTGCACTGTTGACCATTGTTGATTGTTGGTGACCAAGGTTGCCGAGCAAGGAGGATTGCTGGTGTCAATGTTCCAGTCTGCCCAAGAGCCAACAACTGTTTGGTCTGCCACAGATCGCAGTTGTTGTGCTGTGACTGCCGAAAGACTGCTTGGCTTCCAGGCTCCAGCTACACTTTTATGAAAAATAGCGGTATAGAAAACACAGGCAGCAAGATAGGTGCCTGCCAGGCTAGGGTGGCTGCCGTCATTGTTATACAGTTCAATTTGCGGATAATCATTGAGAACCTTGCGCCACGCCTCACCAACTGGGGCCACTTCGGCTTCCATAACTTCGGCCAACTCCAGGTAGTTTTCCGTTAGGTGGTCTTGCATTTCTTCATAAGATTGCCCATAGGGGCTAAAAGGAAGGTAGATGCCGTTGCCATCTTTTCTGCCCCAGGTCATATAAAACATTGTTTTGCGGCAGATGTCGCTGACCTTTGAGCGGTGATTCAGCAGATCTGCTTCTGGAAAACTCCAGTGTTGATGTTTGGCAAAGCCCGATCGCACATTGGCCAATTTAACACTTTGCTCCTGTAGAATCATATAATCATAGGTCCCGGCATCAATTTTTGATACCGTGGCATCAAGCTCTGTGTGAAAAGCCCATTGGTAGCCACCAGGAGTTGATGTCTCGTAGGAAAATTGGTTTCCCTTGGATGCGGCAATGTCTTGTATCATTTTTGGCAAGTTGTTGTAAGAGGTGTAGCTATTGCCAATGAAAAGAGCTGATTTGTTGATTTGAGGCTTTCCTGTTAACGCAAGTAGAAGCGCCAGCAGGAGGAGAGTGAAGTTCTTCATACCAGTAGGATACAAAAATGGGTTTGTTGATTGCTTGGAAGTAAAGCAGGAAGTTTTTTTAGAATTATCCAGTTCTGTATTTTTCGTTTTTTTCTTCCGGTAGTTGAACAAAACCTATGACTTTGGTTCGCGGTTCAACCAACAACTAAAGCCATGCCGATAATCATCCCTATGGTTTCTTTTTGTTCGGTTGTGTTGGTGGTCGAAATTGCGAACTTTTTTAAATGATGATATTCAACTAATAATGAACCTCGGAGCCTTGGTATAAAAGGGCTTCATTTATTGATAGTTATCTTTTGTGAAGATGGAAAAATAAGAGAGAAGGAGTGAAAAAGTAGAAGATGAGAGTAAAGATCAAATCAAAAAGATATTAAAAGATCTTGCCACAATGGTATTAATCGGAGGTGTAGCAATAATGGTTTTAGTGTATTCTTCGAAATTTTTCTTTGATGCAGCGGCACATATCGTACGTTCTTTTAAAAGGTTATTTGATTGGAAACCAGCTAGATATTGCCGGGGGGCAAACGGAGGACGTAACTACTTAGACACTTACAGGATACTTTAAGTGGAAAAGCCTGTGCATTGAAAAAGCGTTTGCCCAAAATCAGGTCAACAAGCTCTAATTATCCTCAAACGGTGAACGATTTTCCTCTATTTTTGGATTACCCTCCCTAATATTGTCCCGATGAATTGATCGTGGCAATCCTCACTTTGCCCGAACGAAATGATTTTACATCGTACGATTATTTGGCCATATTGTAGAAGGTCAAAGAATTAGTAATGTCGCTGCTACCACTACTGTTGCAATAATTCTTCTTTTGCTTAATGGTCCTCTGGCGCAAGCACTCATTGATTTTTGAGGATTATCTGATTTCCATAGAGGAATTGGTGAGGAATGTCTCGGAACCAATATCATTCCATTGTCACGATGACACCATGATACCATCGATACGTTGTCGTCACACCGTTTCTTAAAGTTGAATAGTTGGACTACTTATAATCGAGCCAGGATTGCTTTTGATACCCATCTTCTTTCAATACTAAAGCAAGCCGCCCTGATAAATATTGATGCAGGAAGTCGTCTATCAGGTGTCTAACAATTTCCATTTCATAGGGTGAAAAATTGACCAGGGGCCGGCAATTTAATTAGGAATCAGTATGTCGGTGAAGATCGTGGATGGCAACATTCCCGACAACGTATTTTTACGCAATTTTCCGAGAGGTATGTACAATGGCCCGTTACCAAAAAAATTGTATAAGTGTTCCCCAATTACCAACCATTCAATCGTATTTCAGGTGACTTCGAAAACTGGTTTTTTGACATTGATAATATGAATTCCCTTTTATTTGGCTTGCCTGAAATTCAACCATTAATTCTGGATCAGTTCAGAAAACCGATCCATCACTTTGAGCCTAATCACATTTTATCAACAATATAGATTGCGTATTTATACCTAGCTATTTAAGATGAGATGAAGTTAGGTAATGAGTCTTTTGACCTAAATTATGCCTATAAAACAGGTCTCACCACCCATTTCGATTGGAATAGGTCATTTTAGGTGGAAGCAAGTGAAAAAAAAAAGGCTATATATTGGTCATTATTTTCTAATCCTTAATAACTAATTAAAATATGAAAAATTTAGTAAAAGTGCTTTCAGCTTTAATGTTAATTGGAATTCTCGCGGTGCCATTTTCACAATCCGCTTTTGCCAATGAGGAGTTACCTCCCGAATTCTTCTTGTACACAGATGACCCAGGTGAATTTCATCAGTTGGTGGATTTGCAAATATTGACTCCTATGGAGTTTGATGAAATTATGAATCAAGGTGTAAGCATCTACACCACCACAACCACCACCACCACAACCACCACCACAACGACCACAACGTACTCTATTAACTCTGCAACGATGCTGGTTACAATTGATTATATCCAGGGATATAATCCTTAATAAAGTAAGTTCGGTTTTGACAACATAATCTGTTTCAAGATTCACCAAATCAGTGCGTTAATTGCTAATTCTTACAAGAAGACTAGTAATTAACGCACTTTTTAAACCTACCAGATTAGAATGGGAACATCACAATTACCTTTAAACATCCGGAAGAAGATTATCTCGATAGTGTTATGGGTGATTTTTGTGATTCATTTCTCCATTGTTTGTGTGTTTATAGCGCCTGAGAATCCCGTCTCGAAAAAGGTCCAACCTTTCTTGCTTTCCTATTTTCAATATTGCGAACAAACCTGGAAAATGTTTGCCCCCCCGCCTGACTATAACACCAAGCTATATTTTCAATACAGTAGAATTATCAATGGCAATAGGGAAGAAACCATATTTTACGATGTGATTAAACCGTTCAATGAGTCTAAGGTTAAGCACAGTACAGCACTGCCCCGCATTTCTCACTTTTTATTCAATTGTTGCCACAAGTTGAATCAAATTCTAAAAGAAAAAAAGCAACAACTAATACTGTTAGAAGATGGTGATGAAAAAGTGTCACATCAAGAGGAAATATGGGAACAGTTGGAAAGAACTACCTATCACTATGCCCTGATGCATTATGGCGAAAAATTTTACCATCAGGTAGATCCGTGGAAATCTTCTGGCGATGGCATAGGGCGAGACTCTATCTATTTTAGATATCGAATAGTACAGGTGCAATTTCCCAGTTTTGAAAGGCGAGGCTTAGATTTTTACGATTCGAAAAACTGTTACATGGCCTTCTCAGATAGTGACTACCACATAATTAATACTCTTAATGCTAATTAAATTTTTGCAGGAACAAAGGACAATCGGTCTTTCCATTTTTAGAGTGCTACTTTCTGTATTAATTATCAGGAATGCGCTATCATATTTGCCGTTAGCGAATACTATTTTTGGAAAAGAAGGAATTGCTCCGTTCGTAATCTATGAAAGGAGCTTCCATGGTATGTTTCCCGGGGTGCTTTATCCTTTTGAAGGAGTCTGGGATGCAAAAATGTTGCTACTACTCACCATTGGTCTTGCCTTTCTTTTTTTGCTTGGAATTGGTCGTGGCTTCACAGGAATGCTGCTTTGGTTGTGTCTGGTTATCTTTTTTAAGAGGAATATATTTATTATGGACGGCTCAGATAATGTGATGATGGTAGCTCTTCCATTTCTATCAATTGCGGAATCCTATAACTACCAAACCATCAAGTTTAATATCAGGTACAAGTTCGGCTTTTGGAAAAAGCCGGTTTTCCAGTTTATAAGAGAGCAAATCAGAACGCTGGCTCTTTTAGGGTTCTTACTTCAGATAGCATTGATTTATTTGTCCACCGGAATTGAAAAAGTTTTATTAAGGGAATGGCAAAGTGGCACAGCTTTATATTATGCTTTGCGTTTAGAGGAATTCATCGATTCATCGTGGAATATTCCCCTTACTCAAAGTGCCCTCTTTGTGTATATAGGGACCTATGCCAGCCTTTTATTTGACTTGTCTTTTGGGATATTAGTTTGGTTTCGAAAACTTCGCTTATGGATGGTGCTATGGGGAATCTCATTCCATGTTGGAATCTGGTTTTTTATGGGATTAGATGCATTCTCGTTCATTATGATATCGACCTATTTTGTATTTTTCACAAACAATGAATATATTATAGGTTGGAGCTTTATTAAAGCAAAATGGACGGGCAAAAAAACTAACAATGAAGCAAAAGAAAAATATGCTGCATGAAAAGAGTACGAATGCCCCTTTTCCTCGGTTAGTATTATGGCTCATTCTAACCACAATGCTTGTCCCTATTAAAAATAGCAAAGCCCAAAACTACTCTACATTAGTCGACCCAATAGTTCAAAAATATTTAAATGGAGATCCTACCGGAATTGCCATTGGGATCATTCATAAAGGAAACGTTCAAAATTTTTATTTCGGCTCTGCTAAAAGCGAAGGACCCTATCCCATAGATGCCCAAACTAGATTTGAAATCGGTTCCATTTCAAAAATTTTTACGGCCCTGTGTCTATCTATTTTGACAGTAGAGAATAAAATAAACCCTGACGATAGCCTGGTCACATTCTTAGGGCCAGAAGTTCTTACCAACCCGGAAGCTAGAAAAATTCAACTGGCAGAACTGGCTACTCACACCAGTGGACTGCCGCGTCTACCCATAAATCTCGAAGCAAAACTGTGGATGCATAGGAAAAGACCTTATGAACGATACAGTAGGAAAAAGTTACTATATGGACTTAATCGTACCCATGTTATTCGAGATAAACAATACCGATACTCAAATTTTGGAGCTGGTTTGCTAGGCCAATTATTGGCAGACCAAATGAATACTTCCTATAATCAGATGATCCAAAATAAAATTGCGATTCCACTGGGACTTACAGAAACGAATGTCCAGGCCAGTTTGGTTTTGGCTGATGGCCATAATATAAAAGGGAAGGCAGTGCCACATTGGGAATTTGAATCTCTTGCAGGGGCGGGGGCAATTCGATCAAATTTACCAGAAATGATGCATTTTTTGGAAGCCAACATAAATGCAGGCCAACAAATGAGAATACTCGATACGGCACTCATTTATATGCAAAAGCCACTTGTCAATGTCAAAAATGGACTTAAAACAGGTTTAGGCTGGCATTTTATTCCAATACATCACTTTGAATTGATTTGGCACAATGGAGGAACAGCAGGATTTTCTTCATTCATTGGTTTTGTACCAGAAGAACAAACGGGAATAGTTGTTCTTTCCAACAAAGCTGACTCGGTTGATCCGTTAGCCATTGAAATACTGATTCAACTTCTAAAACCGAACAAAAATGCAACCCAAGAATCTCAATAAAAATTTACCCAAAAATTTGGTGTTATTTGATGGTGTTTGCATGCTGTGTAACAATTTTATCCTCCAAATAATAAAAATGGATAAAGAAAAATCGCTGCAATTTTGTGAATTGCAATCTGCAAAAGGCCTTGAACTTTTGAAAAAACACGGTTTGGCGGTCAACGACTTCGAGACTATTTATTTCCTTACTTCAACCCGACTATATGAAAAATCAGATGCAATATTGATGGTGTTACGAGTAGTTGGGAAACCATGGTCGTTTCTGTCCATTTTCCTCATGACGCCTTTGGTTATAAGAAATTTAATCTATGATCTAATAGCTCAAAACCGCCATCGTATTTATTCGCCAAGAAAAACATGCACACTCCCACAGAAAAAATATACAGAAAGAATTTATAGGTAAAACATGGACTTGCAACAAAATTAGTGGAGGGTGCCTGCATGGAATGGTATGCCTTCTCCACGATTTTTACTGGGTCCAGGCTGGTCATTTATAACCGATCCGAGCCAGTATGAGTATCGACTAAGACTATTATACCGCCTCCCGTCAATGGAAAGCGCATCTCCATTGCCAATAACCAAGTTGCAAACGAGGATTTATTCTATGGTTAACCTCAAATGATATTCTTCCTCCTCAGGCATACGAACCACTCGATTCTTCTAAAAAATCAGATTCTGTGGTTTTTTCAGAATATTGAAATTTCGAACTTTTTTCGGTCACAGAAATCAGAAGAACACGGCCTGCAAGCTGCCAATGGGGTCGGCTATTCAAGTTCTCAGTTCCATCAACTTTCAACAGTAAAGGAACCTCCCAAACTGTGATAATGTCTTGAACGCTCAACGGACATTCCAAGGTGTAGTAAGAATCTCAACCGACCATGGCCGATGCCTGTTTCAACGAGTAATCTCAGTTTAAGGCACAAGAAAGCCACTCTAAAGTGGCCTCTTCCTTTTGTCGACTCTAGCGTTAAAAGTTCGAATTTTTTTGATGGAGGATATTCAATCGATAATTGGCCAGGGAGTCCCCGCAGAATAGATTCTTTTTGAAAAAAAAGAATGACAGGAGTTTAATCGCTTTGATTTATTTGTCTGCATATTTTCTTAACCCAGCGTAGTCATTTGTTCACGTTAAATGAAATCATTTTTTTGATTTTATCCCCGCTCATTGCCATTTAGTCGATGCTAAATTACCCTGTGTGGCAGAATGGAAACATTGGAATCGTATGCCTCGTATAATATAAGTCGGCATGCCTAACGGTCAAGCTGTCCCCTCTTTTTTTAACCAGCGCGAATCTAACTATGTCCATCCACATTACCTACACCAGATCTGTCCAATTCGTACTGTTGATGTCCTTGTCGTTTTGGGCGGTAGATGCGATAGCGGGGCATCGGGCGGGAGGCCAATTTACCTGGGAATGTATCGCTCCCAATACCTACGTTATTAAGTTCAACCGAATTATTGACTGCGCTCACAACCTCGATGATGAAACCAAATATTGTTTGACTGGCTCATTGGCAGGGGACCCAAATAATGGAACGTTCACCGTTGATTCGGCTTTCTCAATCCCTCATCCCGTGGCTTTTTGTCCTTCGACCCCAACTTGTGGAGGAGGAGCATCTTTGAATTGGGTGACGGAAGTAGTTTATCTGGATACCATTGTATTGACACCATTCAGTCCCACGTATTTCATCACATACTGCGATGGAGGTGGCCGACCAAATGCCGACAATGCCAACGGAGGCTTTTATGTAGAGGCGTTTTTCGACACCTTAGTTCCCTGTAATACTTCTGCCCAACCAGGTATCTACCATGATATATTTTACTGTGCCGGAGATTCAGCTGTCATCACCAACAATATCACTGATCCAGATGGCGACTCGCTGGTTTTTAGATTGGATGCCTGCCTTAACGGACCCGGAAATCCTTTGAATTACAATGCTGGCTTTTCAGGCCTCAATCCAATGACCTCCACTACCGGCTGGCAAATAGATAGCTTGGGCAATATGTACTTCCTGCCCCCGTCCCCTCAAAAAGGACATGTCTGTTTAGTCATTGAGGAATGGCGAAACGGAGTGAAAATTGCCGAAAACACCATGGACATGCTCATTCATGTGATTCAATGTGAAGGCAGTATTCCGGCAACAGAACCTTCGGTATCACCTACCACCGTCATCAACGATGGATGTGTGGGAACATTGGTCGCTTTTGGTTATAAGGAATCAAGTATCACCTGGACTTCTGTCAATCCCATGCCCGTTGGTACCTACGATTCTTACCTGAGTTGTTTATCAGGTTGTGACACTACCATGGTATTGGCCCAACCGGGTTTCCCACCTTTTATAGATTTTGAAGTTTGTGGCAAACCGCTGGAGGGTTGTGATACTTCTGTTGTTTCTTGTGATACGGTTAGGGTCTTTTTTAATTCCACGCTACTGGTAGCCATTGCACCTGCAACACCAACAGTTTGTTTTGGTAGCACCGGAACTACCATTACAGCCAATGGAAGTGGCGGGACTCCACCATATACTTATAATTGGAGTACCGGAGATACTACCCAATCCTCCTTTGTTGGAGTAGGGACATATTCTGTTACCATCAGTGATGCGACCGATTGTCCGCCCGTAGCCGATACGATTACGGTCACCTCCTTTGCGTCAACTATTACAGCGAATGCCGGGTTGGATACCTCTATTTGTGTCGAAAATTTGCCTGTACCTCTATCAGGGAGCATAACTGCTGCGAGTGGAGGAGTCTGGGTTGGAAATGGCAGTTTTAGTCCCAACGATAGCAATTTGGCTGTTACTTACACCCCAACTCCAGGAGAATTAACTGCGGGGACAAGTGACTTAATTTTAATCACCACCGGGAATGGTTCTTGTCCCGCAGATACTGATACGGTTTCCATCACTTACTTGAGTTTTGATGGAACCCTCAATCTGACAACCACCAACATCACGTGCAATGGGGCAGCCAATGGGGTTGCTAATGCGAGTGTTACCGGAGGAACTGGCCCATTTACCTTCACATGGAATTCCAGTCCGGTGCAGGTTGGGGACAGTGCAATGGGTTTGGACACTGGTAGCTATACGGTTATCGCCAGCAACGGAAATGGGTGTATTACAACCTCTCCTTTTATCGTTACAGAACCCCCTCCTTTAGCTGTATCCATCACCGGACAAACCAATGTAGATTGTAATGGAAACAGCTCTGGATATGCAATTGCTTTGGGAAACGGAGGAACTGCTCCATATAACTATATCTGGTCGAGTGGGTCAAGTCTTGATACAGCCAATAGCCTCACAGCTGGAACTTACACCGTAAGTGTAAGCGATGCCAACGGGTGCGGACCGTTCATGGACACAGTCCTTATCACTGAACCCCTACAATTAAGTGTCTCCGTCACCGGTCAAACCAACGTGGATTGTAATGGCAATAGTACTGGATCGGCTACTGCGGCAGGAAGTGGAGGAACTACTCCTTATGCTTATGCCTGGTCAAGCGGAGCCGCAATTGATACGGCCAATACCTTACAAGCCGGAATCTACACTGTTAGTATAACGGATGTGAATGGTTGCGGGCCGGTGATTGATACAGTTCTGATTACACAACCCCTTCCTTTAAGTGTTTCCATCAACGGACAAACCAACGTGGATTGTAACGGTAATAGCACCGGAGCGGCAAGTGCTGTGGGAAGTGGAGGAACGGCTCCTTACGCTTACGTTTGGTCAAGCGGAGCGGTGATTAATGGCGCCAATGCTCTGGCTGCGGGGACCTACACCGTCAGTATTACTGATACTAACGGCTGCGGACCAGTTACCAACACCGTGATTATTACCGAACCGTTGGCATTAAGTGTCTCCATCAACGGTCAAACCAATGTGGATTGCAACGGTAACAATACCGGTTTAGCCTTTGCCGCAGGTAGTGGAGGTACTGTTCCATACACTTACGCGTGGTCCAGTGGGGCGATCCTTGATACAGCCTTTAACCTGACTGTTGGTACTTATGTTGTAGGCATCACAGATACCAACGGCTGCGGACCGGTGATGGATACTGTTCTCATCACCGAACCACCACCATTAAGTGTCTCCATCATCGGTCAAACCAACGTGGATTGTAACGGCAACAACTCGGGATCGGCTTTTGCCTTAGGGAGCGGAGGAACTGCTCCATATAACTATATATGGTCGAGTGGGGCAAGCCTTGATACAGCCAATAGCCTCACAGCTGGAACTTACACCGTGAGTGTAAGCGATGCCAACGGGTGTGGGCCGGTCACCGATATGGTAGTTATATCCCAACCTTTAACGCTCGCAGTTTCTATCACCGGCCAAACAAATGTAGATTGTAATGGGAACAACACCGGATCGGCCAACGCAGCTGGAAGCGGAGGAACATCGCCATATGCCTATACCTGGTCCAGTGGAGCATTTATCGATACTGCCAATAGTCTGGCAGCTGGGACTTACACCGTGAGTGTGAGCGATGCCAACGGGTGTGGCCCAATCACCGATACGGTTGTGGTCACTGAACCTCTGCCTCTCTCAGTGTCTATTTCTGGTCAAACCAATGTGGATTGTAACGGGAACAGTACGGGGGCAGCAGGTGCCTTTGGAAGCGGAGGAACTGCTCCATATTTCTATAGTTGGTCCAGCGGAGCGGTTATTGACAGTGCTACGGTTTTAGCTGCCGGAACGTATACCGTAAGCGTAGAAGATGCCAATGGCTGTGGCCCGGTTACAACCAACATAACTGTTAGTGAACCTCCGGTATTGACTGCCTCCTTGCTGGTAACCGATGTGAGTTGCTTTGGTGGCAATGACGGGACAATAACTGCTTCTGCCGTTGGCGGAACTCCAACCTATTCCTACAATTGGTCGAGTGGACAAATAACATCAACGGCTGCCAGTTTAACGCAAGGCACCTACAACGTCACTATCACCGATGTGAACAACTGTAGTGTGACCATCCTTGATACAGTAACAGAGCCCTTGCTTTTAAATGCTACCGCTTTAGGAGTTGATGTGAGTTGTTTCAATGGTAGTAATGGCACAGCATTTGTCAATGCAAGTGGTGGCACGGGAGGATATGCCTACCAATGGTCAGGAGGACAACTCATCCCCAATATCACGGGACTTGCGTCAGGGGCGTACGTGGTCACTGTAACCGATGGGAACAATTGTACAGATTCTGCCGGTGTTAGCATTGCTCAGCCGGGACCTCTTCAGGTTAATGCGCTTTCCGATGATACCATTTGTCCCGGTGATTCAGCGCTAATCACAGCTGTGGCCAGTGGGGGCAATGGTGGATACGGATATTCATGGGACCAAGGCATTGGACCAGGGCAAAATCACTTTGTCCTGCCATCCGTCAGTACCACATACAGCGTCATTGCCAATGATATCTTAGGTTGTCTGAGCCTACCCGACACAGTAAGAGTTGAGGTCAGAGTAGAGAATTTTGATGCACTTTCCCTGATTTCTTCAGGAGATATATGTATTGGGGAGTCTGCTGAAATTTCAGCCAATTACAATTCAACGAATGGCTTCTCATTTGTATGGAGTAATGGATTAGGAAGTGATTTGGGGCCTCATGTTGTGACTCCGTCTGGTACTGAGATTTATCATCTTACGGTCACCGATGTATGCGGAAATATGATTTCCGACTCGATCGAAGTGGAAGTTTACCCTTTACCAGATATTGATCTTCCCGAGATTATTGCAGAGGGGTGTTCCCCATTGCAAGTGAACTTTGAAAACATGGATGCAGTCAACGCGGGTGATCAATACCTGTGGGATTTTGGTGATGGGACTTTTTCTACAGAAGTGGAACCGACTCATACATACGTCCAATCGGGTTTATATGCTGTCTCATTATTTGTCACCTCTTCCAATGGATGTGTCAATTCAGGTGGAATAAATCATTGGGTGAAAGTTCTTCCCTCACCCGTTGCTGACTTTACTGCCAATCCCAACAAGACAGATATTCGAAATCCATTTATCCAGTTTACTGACCGTTCCACCTCGGCAACGGCTCATTTTTGGGACTTGGGTGATGGTAATACTTCCATGCAAGTGAGTCCTTCTTATGTTTACCAGGACACCGGGACGTATGAGGTGACTTTGATTGTTACCAACGATACAGGATGCAGTCACCAATTAACCAGTGAAGTTCGCATCGATCCCTATTTCACCATTGAAGTTCCGAATGCGTTTACACCCAATTCTCTTTTTTCATCAGGTGGGCTTTATGACATGAACGCCCTGGACAATGATGTGTTTCACCCACATACCGTGGGCGTAAGGAACTATCAACTACTAGTCTTTAACCGGTGGGGTGAGCAAATTTTTGAATCGTTTGAGTTGGAGCGCGGATGGGATGGTTACTTCAAAGGTAAACTGAGTCAGCAGGGTGTTTATGTATGGAGACTGGACATTAAATGGAGCAATGGACAGGAATTCTCCAAAGCTGGGGATGTAACTCTTTTGAGGTGACCAATGATTATTATTTAATAGGTCTTCATACCGAATGAAGAGAATGCTGATTATTAATTATACCTAAACATATTCGAAATATGGGGCGACTTTACATTTTAAAAAATAGAATACGCTGGAGCCTGATAGGAGTTCGCGAATTATTTGTCCTTTTTTCCTTGACATTGACCTTTTTTGCCAATGGACAGGACCCTCAATTTTCACAATTCTATGCGGCACCGTTGTATGTCAATCCCGCATTCACTGGAAACACCCCCCAAGGAAGAATAACAGCCAACTACCGGCACCAGTGGCCAAAGATTTCTGGGGCATTTGTCACTCAAACAGTTGCCTATGACCACTACATTGCAGACATGAACAGTGGCTTGGGACTGTCGATGGTTCGGGATCAATCCGGTACGGGGAATTTGGGGTTTACCAGTTTCGGGGCTTCTTATGCCTACCGGTTAGCCATCTCTCGAAAGCTGTTTTTGGGCTCTGGTTTTGGAGCCGCCTATGTGCAGCGTTCTGCTAATTTATCCGACTTCAAGTTTAGCGACCAAATTGTGACTGGAGGAACAACCTCGGCTGATGGAGTTCAAAATGACAAGATTACTTATGCTGACCTTAACTCTGGCTTGGTTTTGTATTCTTCCAGATTTTGGGTTGGAATGGCCGGACAGCATCTCAATGAACCCAATGAATCCATATCAGGAGATAATAGTCCACTGCCGATGAAGTTTTCCGTGCATGGCGGTGTATTGATACCGATTCAAAAAGCGGCAAAGAGTCAAACAATAAAAAGTTTGACGCTGGCCGCCAATTACAAAACGCAGGGAAAATTTAACCAACTCGATCTAGGTGGTTATTACAACCACCAATCTGTCGTTATGGGTTTATGGTATCGCGGTATTCCCTTGCTAAAAGGAGCCCCAGGTTATGCCAGCAATGATGCCATCATATTTCTGTTGGGTTATCAAACGGAGACGTTTAGAGTTGGCTATAGTTATGATTTTACTGTTTCCAGATTGGTGACACATACGGGTGGATCACATGAATTGGCAATTGGCTTTGAGTTTGCCTCGAAAAAAAGAAGAAGGCGCGTGAAACATGCCCTTATTCCTTGTGCGAAATTTTAATGGGATCAGGTCCAGTGTTTATCATGTACATTTTCTGCTGATTCTATTTAGTTGTTCCTGAACAATCTTATATTACGCTGTTTTTCAACACAGTGTGTTGAAAAAACGTCTTTTTTCCGTGGTTTATATTGCAAGCTATTGGTTATCTTGAGTGTAAAACCTTGCAAAAAA
>Ga0316204_10001512_pt1 | contig 62008 bp, 67 predicted proteins | sample 6monrhotite_MG_2_FD_205661 | JGI IMG/M metagenome (GOLD analysis project Ga0316204, IMG submission 205661) | Microbial mat bacterial communities from mineral coupon in-situ incubated in ocean water Damariscotta River, Maine, United States -... | ecosystem: Environmental > Aquatic > Marine >...
AGGGAGCCAATCACACGATCGTCAACTCAGTCGCTCAGGCGCCGACACTGGTCGGGATCGGACGCGATGTGTACGCTCGTCGCGTGGCGATGTCGGGTGTCGATCTTCGCTTGTTTGAGGACTAGTCCGATCCGATTTCGGCTTGAATGGGGAGATGCTCGTCTCCCCATTCCAGGCACCGATGCACCGAGCCGCCTGATGGCCTGGCTCCTGCTCATTCTCGGCGGCTTGTTCGAGTCCTGCTGGGCAGTCGGCATCGTCTACACCAAAGGCTTCACCCGCCTGTGGCCGACGGTGTTCGTCATCGTGACGCTCGCGATCAGCATGTGGCTGCTCGCAGTTGCCGCACGCACGATTCCGATCGGCACGGCCTACGCGGTCTGGGTCGGCATCGGTGCCTGTACGACGGCGATCTACGGCCTCTACTTCTTCCAGGAAGACGCTTCGCCCGCTCGCATCGTATTTTTGGTGCTGCTGATCGTCGCGATCGTTGGCTTGAAGTTCACGGCGAAGTAGCAGGTTCGCAGCCCTCCTACCTTGGGCGACAATTGGCGGCTACGCTGTTGGCGGGCCATTGGCCCCAACCATGGCCAAGTCCAAGAAATCGACCCGCTTCAGCCACCGGCACCTGTTGGCCCTCGGCACGTTCCTCGTGCCGTTGATGGCCCTTGCCGTGCTCGGCTGGAATGAGCTGCAGCGCAGTGGCGACATGGCGATGGCGTCGCTCGACCGTGAGGCGAATCAGTTCTTGAAGCGGGCGCAGGAGGCGATCACGCACAGCATCGATCTGCAGGTCGGCGAGGCGATGGCCGCTTCGCGCGAGTTGCTGCTCGATGACACCACCACGCGCAACACCATCCGCCTGCGCGAAGTGAACGGGGTGGAGCCGTTGCTCGACATCTTGCTCATCGACAACCAGGCGGGTCTGGTCTGGCCGCCGCTGCCCTCAGTCGACATCAACTTGCCGATGGTGAGCGAACCGACGCAAGCAGACGGCAACACCTACCAGGCACTGGCCAAAGCCGCCGTTCTGATGAAGCACGGCGATTACATGCCGGCCAAGAAGCTGCTGAACCACTCGCTGACGGCGCTGCTCGAAGCCAACCCGCCAAGCGAAGACGGTCACCGGGATCGCTCGGACCTACTCGAGACCGAGATCCACGTGCGCATGGATCTCGGCGCCCTGCTTCGCTACGAGGGCAACAAGGTAGGTGCCCTCAAGCACTACCAGGAAGCCTCGATTGCGTCGCGTTATCTGCGTCGCCGCGAGCGGCCCAACCTGAAGATCATGGCAGATGTCGCGATCGCAGAACTCGGCGAATCGGAAGACCAGCTGCAGATGCTCAAGGAGTTGGCCGAGGGCAATTATGACAGCGCTACCAACGGCATGACCGGCGCCGTTGCCGACCGTCTCGCCGAGCGGTTCGAAGCCGGCGATCCGCGCCTCGAACAAGTCGAGCGCTACCTCAACGAGATCGAGCAGCTGAGCGAAACGCGCTCATTCGCGTCCAAGTACACGCTCGTCCTCAAGTCCCGCTTCGTCGAGTTCCTCAAGCCTTGGGACAACCTCGATCCGCCGACATCCGAGCATCGGATCGTCCACCGACTAGAAGGCGACCCCGCGATGCTGGCGTTCCGACCGGCAACGGAAGTGGAACAACGACGCGAAGACTGCAGCTTCGTCGCGTTGCACTTCAATCTCGATCAGCTGATCGCACCGGCGCTGGCGACGATCACCGCGGACGACATCGCGTCGGCGAACTACGCGTTGTCGATTGCCGACCCCAACGGGGAGCCGATGGTAACTCCCGAGCACCCCGCGCCAGAAGGCTACGACGCGCCAGAAGTCGAAACCAAAGACGGCCTGACGCTACGCGTCCTGCCTGCCAACCCGGGACAACTCGTCGCACAAGCACAGTCGGCCAAGACCAAACGAACGCTGCTCGTGTTGACGTTGGTCTTGACCGCGCTCGGCGGCGCCCTGTGGTCGTGGCGCTCGGTCTCGCGCGAAGCCGAACTGGCCAACCTCAAGATCAGCCTCGTTTCGCGCGTCTCGCACGAACTGAAGACGCCGCTCGCCCTGATCCGCATGTATGGCGAGACGATCGGCATGGGCCGCGTCCGCGACGGCGACCAGGCCTCTGAGTTCGGCACGATCATCGCCCGCGAGTCCGAGCGCCTGACGACGCTGATCCAACGCATCCTCGACTTCTCGCGCCAGCAGGCCGGCACGCTCACCTACAAGAGCGAGCCATACGACATCGGCGAACTACTGCGCACTACCGCGTATGCCTACGCGCCCCACCTCGAAGAGAAGGGCGTCATCCTGATCGATAGCCTGCCACTCGGACTGATCGTCTCGTGCGACAAGGACGGGCTGGAGGGCGCCATCGTCAACCTGCTGGAGAACGCCACCAAGTACGGCTTCGAGGACGTCGACGAGCACGAGGTCGACCTCCTGCTGCAGAAACAAGGTGATTACGCCGTCGTCGAGGTCCAGGATCGCGGCCGCGGCATCCCCGCCAAAGAGCACAAACGCATCTTCGAAGGCTTCTATCGCGCCAGTAACAGCGGCGAAGTGCGCGGCGCCGGCCTCGGCCTCGGCATCGTCCTGCACTTCGTTCGAGCGCACGATGGTGACATCGAGGCATTGCCACGAGAAGGCGGTGGGACGATCATGCGACTAACCTTGCCGCTCGCCAAACGTAACACCACCCCGCCCTCCCAAGCGCCCAACAGGACCCCAGGAACGCCCACGTGAGCACCTTGACTGACACCCAAATCCTCGTCATCGAAGACGAGCCGGATCTGCGAGCTGGCCTGCAGCACAACCTCGAACTCGAGGGCTACAAGGTCATGACCGCGGCCGACGGCCGTGAAGGTCTGCGCCGCGCCCGTGAGGGCCAGGCCAGCCTTCTCCTGCTCGACTTGATGTTGCCCGAGATGTCCGGCCTCGAAGTGCTAAAGCACCTGCGCGACACCGGCCACGAAACCCCGATCATCATCATCTCGGCCAAGGGCCAGGATCGTGACAAGGTCCAGGGTCTCGAACTCGGCGCCGACGACTACCTGACCAAGCCGTTTGGCCTGAGCGAATTGCTCGCGCGCATCCGCGCCGTGCTGCGCCGCACCCAGACGGGCGCCAAGGCCGGCGCCGGCAAAGACACGGACGTCAGCGGCGTCATGCGCTTCGCCAACCTCACCGTCGACTGGCGCCGCTTCACGGTAACGCGCGACGACACCGAGGTGCAGCTGTCACGCTACGAAGCCGAGATCCTGCGCATGCTGATCGAGCACCGCGGCGAAGTCGTCAGCCGGCAAGACCTGCTGCGCAAGGTTTGGGGCTACGTGCACCTGCCGACGACGCGCACGGTCGACAACCACATCGCGCGCCTGCGCAAGAAGCTCGAGACCGACGTCGAGAACCCGGTGCACGTCGTCACCGTTCACGGTCTCGGCTATCGCTTCGAATCGACGCTGATCGAGGAGACCTAGTCCCATGCGCCAGAGCCTTGTCATCGCTGCAGTCATCGCGAGCCTGTTCGCCCAGGCAACGACCGCGCAAAACACGTCGCGTCGCCAGCGAACGGCTGCGTCCAAGGCGCTGCACAAGGCATGGCTCAAGGAGAAGCTCGATCTCGACACGAGCGGCGCTGCGGGTGGTTACGACGCGACGATCAAGACCAGTTCGAAGAGCATGCCAGAGCGCTGGGTCGCACTGGCGCGCCTCGAAGAACTCGGCCGCCTTGGGGTCCTGACGCCCGAACCGAACTCGCGCCCGAGCCAGATGCCGGGGCCCGTCAAGGAGGCGCTGACCAAGCTGAAGGAGGCGATCCCCTACAAGGGCGTGCTCGCCAACCCGGACAAAGACGTCAAGCTGAAGCCACTGCGCCCGGCGACGCCGCTCGTTATCGAGTGGGCCGCCAGTCAGGTCGAGCCAATGCTCTTCGAGCGCATGAACCAGGATCGGCGACGTCGACAGCGCATGCGCGTATCGCCCGAGATGCTGCGGCGCTGGCACTCATGGGATGTGCTGCGCGTCGAGCTTGAAGGCAACCGGCTCCAGGCCGCACGACTGCGCAGCTTCAACTTCGCCAACTGGAAGACGCCCAAGATCAACGCCACGCCTGAGGCCGTTCTCGCGAAGGCCTACGAGCGGCTCACTGCGTGGATCAAGGAAGAGCAATCCTCTCGCCGCCGCACGACACTGCGCGACTTCCAGAAGGGCCTGAAGAAGGAAGCCGAAAAGGGCGCTGCCAACGCGGTGGCGTTCTTGCAGCGACTGCCGCTCTACGGCGAGCGCCTGCTGAACGGCAAGCCTGCGACCCCGAACGAGAACAAGTAGCCCGCTACTCGTCGCTCGCGGTACATACCACTCCCCAGGAAGGGAAGCAGTGGTGCGCGCCATCGCGACTCAGAAGAGCGGGGCGCGCGATTCCGGCCAGCCTGTTGGCAAAGGCCGGAAGCGATGCCAGCTTAGTTGCCGGCGGGGACCATCTCGCCGGACTCGGCGTCGGTGCCCTTCTTGGCGGCCCACTTGTCGAACGGGGTGCCTTGGTAGATGTCGAGCGGCGCGACCTCCGGGCCGTGCGGGTGCAGCTCGGCCGGGCCGTAGAGCAGGCAGAGCGGCAGGTCGACGAGATGCACGAGTCCGTAAACGCCGTGCTCGATCGCGTGGTAGAAGAACGTGAACGGGAAGGCGACGACCTGGACGGCCGCACCACTGCCCATTCCGGAGCGGACGCTCTGCGCGGTTTGCAGACCGTCGGTGGCACCGCCGTAGACCATGAGGACCGGCGTGGCGACACCAAGGGTGATGTCCTTGCCGGCACGGTTCAGGGTGCCACAGGAAGTGAGAGTCATGGCCGCGAGGGCGAAGACGGAGATCAGGGCTTTGCGAGCGTTCACGCTGGATACCTCGGAGGGACGGCCGACGCCAGCCGACCAACGGGTCGACCATGCAATCGGGAATAGGGAGATTCGAAGGGGCTGTCTCGGCACGAGATGCAAGCGCATGCCTCGCCCCCCGGCAAGTCTCGCGACGCAAAAACCCGACGCCGTCGGTCGGCTGGGCGCAAACCAGACGGGTCGGGCGGAAATGCCCGGGCATGGGACTTGCGCTTCGGATCCGCCCTCTGGCACGCTGGATCGCTATAGTCCGGGATCCCCCCCGCCGAAGAAGAACTAGGACGAACCTCAGCCTGCTGCCCCGTATGCGCCCCGAACCGACCGCCAGCCCGATGCGAGCCCGAACCGCCTTTTCGGCCCCAGGACTGCCTCAGAAGAGCTGGCTGGCCGCCGCTGCCGTCGGCTTCGCCCTGCTGGGAGCGCCGGCCGTGGCCCAGATTCCGCTGCCGGAGCCGGCCCAGGTGAATCCGCTGGTGCCCAAGCCGGTGCCCAATCCACTGCTGCCCAGCCCGCTCACGCCAAAGCCCCAGCCAGGCCTCCAGCAAGACCCGCTCCGGCCCAAGCTCGAAGAGCACAGTTATCAGGGCGGCTACAGCAAATCGCGCAGCCACGAGCTGTTCAAAGCCTGTGACGGCAACAGCGACGACCGCCTCGACATCATCGAGGCCACCGACGCGTTCGACGTCCTGCACTCGGCCAAGGATCACGACGGCTTCGCCCGCCTCGACACCGACCGGGACGGCTTCATCACGTGGCCGGAGTTCGACGCGCGCTTCAAGAAGGGCCTCGAAAACGGCGGCACGTTCCGCGTCCGCACCTCGCGGCCGTTCGTGCTGCCCGATCCCCCGCCGCAACCGCTGAGCCCGCTGCAGAAGTTCATCCGTCTCTATGACAAGGATGGCGACGGCGGCCTGTCGCCAACCGAGATCACCGACCTGCTCAAGCAGACCGGCTTGCCGGTCGACCTCGCGGGAACGCTGCTGAAGTCGGACCTCAACAACTCGGGCACCATCGACGAGCCAGAACTGGCGCCGTGGTTCCAGGCGCTCAACCTGCCGACAGTGGCCACGCCCACCGAAGACACTGGCGGCCTGCGCCAGCCGTGGCTCGATGCCGACGCCAACTCCAACCAGGCAGTAGACCTCTTCGAGCTCAACGTGTTGCTGCGGCGCATCGACCCGGCGCTGTTGCGCTGGAGCAAGCAACTGCTGGCCAAGTTGGACACCGACGGCGACGGCGCGCTGAGCGCGGCCGAGCTGGCGGCACTCGATCCGCCAGAAGTGGAAGTTCCTGTCGGGGGCAAGAAGCCCGCCGCCGGGCAACCTGCCACAGGGAATGCTGGCAGTGGCAAGCCGGCAACAAAGCCGTCTCAAGCGCCGCAGCGCTAGCGAGTTCCTGGCCCAAGGCGGGGAAGTGCGGTACGAAGGCGCCATGCAGCGCGTCCACCGAGCCCGTCGCCCGTTCCTGCTCGCCAGCACCATGCTCGCGGTCACGTTCTCCGGACTGATCGCGCAAGAGCCGGAGGCGCCACAAACGGTGGCCGAGCGCACCAAGTATCAGGAGACCTCGCGCGCCAAAGACGTCGCGCTGTTCATCGACAAGTGCGTGACGCTGTCGCACGGCAACCGCCTGAGTGTGGTCGTCGGCGGCAAGTCGCCCGAGGGCCGTTCGCTACTCGTCGTCAAGGTCGCGCTGCCGGACCGGGAACCTACGGGGCCGCACCTGAAGGCGCTCGTGATCGGCAACATCCACGCCGGCGAAGTCGAAGGCAAAGAAGCCGTCCAAGAACTGATCCGCGAGTTCGCTTCCGGCAAGCACACGAAGCTGCTCAAGCAGTGCGACGTGTGGTTCGTGCCGATCTACAACCTCGACGGCAACGAAGCGGTCAAGGTCGGCAACCGCCGCGGCCAGAACGGCCCGGACGCCGTCGGCCAGCGCGCCAACGGCCAGGGCTTCGACCTCAACCGCGACTTCGTCAAAGCCGAAGCACCGGAGACGCGTGCCCTGCTCAAGATGTTTCGCGAGTACGACCCGCACTTGTTTGTCGACCTGCACACGACCAACGGTTCGCACCACGGCTACCACCTGACGTATGCGCCGAGCTTGTCGCCCAACCTCGACCCCGGCATCGATCGTTTCGGTCGCAAGCTGCTCGAGTTGTCGCGCAAGCAAATGAAGAAGCGCGGCTTTGAAGTGTTCGACTACGGCAACTTCGAGACGCGCGACTGGGATGGCAGTGGCGCACCGCGCTCGCGCAACGGCACACGCGGTTGGTTCACCTACGACAGCCGCGCCCGTTACGGCGTCAACTACTTCGGCCTGCGCAACCGCATCGCCATCCTCAGCGAGGCCTACAGCTACGCCGACTTCAAGACGCGCATCGCCGCGACGCGCGCGTTCGTGCTGACGTTGCTCGAGCAGATGGTCGCCAACCTCGACGAAGCCGGCGATGCCATAATGAAGGCCGAGCAACGCATCGAGCGCGCCTCAGCGAGCGGCGCGCCGATCTACTTCGGTTCGAACACGTCGTTCGCCGACCCGGAGCAGCTGCCGATCCTCGTCGGCAAGGTCGAGCGCAAGCGCGGCAAGGACGGCGCCCCGACTCGCTTCGTGCGTCTCGACGAAGTGACCGAGGAGGTGCTGCCAGTCGCGCGCAAGTTCCGTTCGCGCCGCCAGGAAGCGCTGCCGAAGGCGTGGGCGATCACCGCGCCGACGCCCGAAGTCGTCGAGCGCCTGCAGTGGCACGGCGTCGTCTTCCAGGCGCTCAAGGAAACCCAGAACTGGACGATGCAGCAGTTCGAGGTGACCAAGAAGCGCAAGCCGAAGCGGCCGTTCCAGGGCCATCAAGAGCTCGTGCTCGAAGGCAAGTGGCTAACGCCCAAGCGTCGCGAACTGCCACTCGGCACGATCATCATTCCGGCCGACCAACCGCTCGCGCGCTTGTGTGCAACGTTGCTCGAACCGCTGAGTGAAGACTCGCTGTCGAGCTGGAACTTCTTCGAAGACGCGACGGGCACGCACTACCCGGTGCTGCGCGTCATCAAGTAGCGCCGCCCTCTTCGTCGGGCTTCTTGCGCGGCTTGCGCTTGGCTGGCTTCTTGGCTGGCCCCTTCTTGGCCGGCGCCTTCTTTGCCGGGCCCCTGCCTCTACCCGAAGCGCCTCGCTGCGCGTCACGACTCGGCGGCTGCAAGTCGATCACTTCGCCAGTCGCCGTACGGCAGAGGATGCGCGGCTCGTCGTCAATGCGCACTGGCCGCAACACGACGCCGCGCGAATACAGCTCACGCACCTGATACCGCGTCAACGGCACATCCCGATAGGTCTTCGCGACACGGAACTTGCAGTCCTCGCGCCAACGCGAACACCCGTAGGCCTCGCGACCTTCGACCACCTTGGCGCTACACAGCGGACACTGGCCGAGTTCGTCAGATGACAACGGCGGCGACAGGCCTTCGGCGATCAGGTGCTGGATCATGTCGCCAATCTCCTGCATGAACTCCGACCGCTCGCGCTTGCCGCGCTCGATCTCGCCGAGCTTCTGTTCCCATTCGCCGGTCAGCTCCGGCGACTTCAACACCGGGTCGGCGATGATCGCAATCAGGTAGCGACCGAGGTCGGTGACGCGCAGCGCCTTCTTGTCGCGCACGATGTACGAACGCGACAGCAACGTCTCGACGATCGACGCGCGCGTCGCCGGCGTGCCGATGCCGCGGCCCTTCATCGCCTCACGCAACTGCTCGTCGTCGATCAGCTTGCCCGACGTTTCCATCGCCGCAAGCAACGTATTCTCGGTGTACGGCCGCGGCGGCTTGGTCTTGCCTTCGTGCAGCTCCGGCTTGTGCGGCCCCGACTCACCCTGCTCGAACTTGGGCAACTCCTGCCGTTCGTCATCGTCGTCGGCGGCCTTCTTCTTCTTGCCCTTGGCCTTCGGCTTCTCTTCGGTCCTCGGCTCGAGCGCGCTCCAACCGGGATCGGTGATGACAACACCACGCGCGCGGAACGGCACCTCGTTGCTGACGGCGTGCACGGTCGTCACATCCTGCAGCCGGTTGCCCATGAACGCCTGCACGAACCGCGTCGCCACCGCATCGAACACCTGCCGGTGCTCGCCGGTCATCGAGTCCAACTTGCCGGTCGGCACGATCGCATGGTGGTCGGTGACCTTGTTGTCGTCGAAGACGCGCTTGGGCTTGCTGCGCGGGCCGCGCTCGCCCTCAGGGGCACCCGCGACGTATTCCTGCAGCAACGCGAGTGCCGCCGGGTTCCAGTGCCTGAGCTGCCCCAACGTCGAACGGACCTGGTCGACCATGTCGAGGGACAGGTGGCGACTGTCCGTTCGCGGATAGGTCAGCACCTTCTTCTCGTATAGCTCCTGCGCAACGGCCAACGTGCGCGCGGCGGACATGCCGTAGCGCAAGTTCATGTCGCGCTGCAGCTGCGTCAGGTCGTAGAGGTTTGGCGGCGGCAGCGACTCCTGCTTGGTCTCGATGCGCTGCACTTCCAGCGGCTGATCCTCGACCTTCTTGAGCATCTCCTGCGCCGCTTCTGGTTCGCGGAAGCGATCGCCGGTGTACTTGAAGCGGGCCTTGCGATACTTCGTGCGCAGCTCCCAGAACGGCCGCGAGTCGAACACCCGGATCTCGTCGTCGCGCTGCGCGATCAAGGCGAGCACCGGCGTCTGCACCCGGCCGAGGCTCCACAGCACCGAGCCACCGCCGTAGCGAACGGTGTAGGCGCGCGTCGCGTTGAGGCCGACGATCCAATCCGCTTCGCTGCGACTGCGTGCAGCGTCGTGCAGTGCTTCGTATTCCGTGCTCGGCTTGCGATCCTTGAAGCCCTTCTTGATCGCTTCTTCGGTCAGCGAACTCAACCACAACCGCGTGTGCGGCCGTTCGGGGCAGCCCGCGTACTCGAGGATGTAGCGGAAGATCAGCTCGCCTTCGCGGCCAGCATCCGTCGCACAGACGAGCTCTTCCGCATCGCGACACAACTCGGCGAGAATGTCGAGCTGCTCTTTGCGGCCGCGGTCGCCGGCGGCCTTCAGCTCGAAGCGCTCCGGCACGAACGGCAGGCGGTCCATCGACCACCGCTTGAGCGCCGGATCGTACTCATCCGGCGTCTTCAACGTCGCGAGGTGGCCGAGCGCCCACGTGATGCGCCAGCCGTTGCCCTCCATGTAGCCGTTGTGTCGCTGGTTCGCGCCCAGCACCTTGGCCAGGTCTCGCGCCACCGACGGCTTCTCAGCTACGACCACGTTCATCTGTGGTGCACCCTAGCAAGCAGGGAGGTCGGCTTCGACCTGCGTTTTCGGCAACTGTTGTCGCGAACGGCGGCGCTTACTGCCAACGGAACAGGCGCATCGCCAACGCGAAGCACAGCACGCCGAAACCGGTGAGCATCGCGAGCGGCAACGCCACATCGGTGAGCGTCGCCGACTCCAACATGATGTCGCGCAGCGTGCGATTGACGTGGGTCAGCGGCATGCCTTCGGCCGCCCACCGAACGGGTCCCTCGAGTGCCTCGTTCGCGAAGAACGTTCCACCAAGAATCCACATTGGTAGCTGCACCGCATTCATCAGGCCGCCAATGGTTTCGATCGTGCGCGCGCGTGAGGCGCAGAGCACGCCGATCCCCGTAAACGCCCAACCGCCGATGACGATCGTCAACAACGCCGCGAGGTAGCTGCCGCGGAACGGCACACCCCACAAGAAGACGCCGAACAACAGGATGACGAGCGCTTCAGGGATCACGAGGATCGAACGACCGAGCAGGTAGCCCGCCAGAAACTCCGACCGCCGCATCGGCGTCACGAAGATCCGCCGCAGCAGACTCTGCACGCGCATCTGCACGAGGTTGAAACCGACTCCCCACATGCCGGCACCCAACAAGTTGAGGCCGATCAAACCTGGAATCAGGAAGTCGATGTAGCGCGAGCCGGGACGATCCTCGATCTCGGTGCGCGAACTGGCGACTTCACCTTCGCGAGCCTCGAACAACGCGCGCTCAACCAGCAGTTGCGCCAGCTCGGCTTCGGGCCGGGTTGGGTCGCTGCGCAGCACCGGGCCATCGATGTCGACTTTGATCAACAACGCCACGCGACCGCGTGCCAGCGCCTGATCGGCCGCAACTGCATCCAGCAGTTCGACGTCGAGGCGCTCGCTCGGCTGCAACGACATCAACACTGCGTTGGCGCCAGGCGCATCGACGATCGCGATCGGCACCGGTTGCGGCGGTGCCGGTTGGAACGCAAAGCCCAACACAACGGCCATGATCAGCGGAAAGCCATACGTCCAGAACACCGCCGCGGGGCTGCGCCAGAACTCGACGAACGCAGTGCGGGCAACTTGACGAACGACGCGCCACCTCATGCCTCACCTCCATCGCGCAACGCATGCCCGGTCAGATGCACGAACACATCTTCGAGCGTCGCATGCCGCGTCGACAGACCGTCGATCGCGATGTCGCGCGCCGAGAACAACTGCAACAACAACGGCAACGCCCCGCGCACGGATTGCACCGTCAGTTCCAAGCGATCGGTTTGCCGCTCGACGGCAACCACTTCGGGCACGGCCAGCAGGTCTTCGTCACTCGGCGACGTCTTGCACTCGATCAAGACGAAGTGCTCAGCAGCCAGCGACTTGATCAGTTCGGTTGGCGAATCGAGCGCGACAACCTTGCCGCGGTCCACGATCGCGACGCGATCACACAACTGCTGCGCTTCTTCCATGTAGTGCGTCGTAAGGAGCACGGTGCCGCCCTGTTCTTGGTAGTCGCGCACGACGTCCCACAACTGCCGCCGCGACTGCGGGTCGAGACCCGTCGTCGGCTCGTCGAGGAATAGCAACTCCGGATCCCCGAGCAACGCAGCCGCCACGGCCAGTCGCTGCCGTTGACCTCCGGACAACGACTTCTGGCGCGCGTCCTGCTTCTCTTCGAGCGACACGAGTTGCAGCGCATCATCGACGGAGCGGCCACTGTCGAAGCACGAGCGGAACAGCTCGAGCACTTCGCGCACGTTGGCGTTCTCGTGGAACTTGGTCTCCTGCAGGCAAACGCCAATGCGCGCACGGATCGCGTCGTCATCCCCCTTGCGCCACTGCCGACCGAGGATGTTGACGTCACCCGAATCGGGGATCGTCAAACCTTCGCAGATCTCGACGGTCGTGGTCTTGCCGGCGCCGTTCGGGCCGAGCAAGCCAAACACTTCCCCGCGCTCGACGACAAGATCGAGCCCATCCACAGCGACGGTCTCCGCGCGCCCCTTCTTGTAGGTCTTGCGCAAGTTCGCGAGTTCGATCGCCGCCGTCATCGCGGGAACGCCTCGGGCAGACCACCGTCCACCGGCAACACGGCGCCCGTCGTCGGTGTGCGCATGCTGGCGAACCACGCCACCGCTTCGCCGACGTGGCGCGGCGTCACCGACTGCTTGAGCAACGAACGGTCGCGGTAGAAGTCGCGCAACTGCTGCGCGTCGAGGCCGCGCGCCTTCATGCGGCCGGGACCGACTTCCTGCCACAACTGACTCGGAACGTCATCGTCGCCGAACACCGCATCTGCGTTGACCATGTTGACGCGCACGCCCAACTCGGCCATCTCCATCGCCGCGATCCGACCGAGTTGCAGCGCCGCCGCCTTGCTCGCCGAGTAGGCACCGAACTGCGCCCCCGGGGCGAATACGTTCTTGCTCGCCTGCAAGACCACCGAGCCGCCCGTGCCTTGCACCCGGAACGTCTTGGCGGCCGCCTGCAGCAACATCATCGTCGCGTTGGTGTTGATGTTCATCACGCGCGCGAACGCCTCGTGATCCATCGCTTCGATCGAACTGACGTGCGCGACGCCAGCGTTGGGCACGACACAATCCACGCCGCCGAAGCGCGCAGCACAGGCATCGAAGACACCCTGGACCTGTGCCGCATCAGCAAGGTCGGCGGTATGCGTCGCGAGCCGCACACCAGCACCGGCAAGTCCGGCACACGCACGGCCAAGACGTTCGCCATCGATGTCCGTTGCAAACACGCACGCACCACGTTCGAGCAACACCTCGACGATGCCGCGACCAATCGCACCCGCCGCACCCGTCACCAACGCGATCTGGCCAGCGAGCTCAGGGCGACTCTTCTTGCCGAGCTTGGCCAACTCCAGCGGCCAGTATTCCATCTCGGCCAACTCGTCGTCAGTCAACGCGACGAAGTCGCCGAGCGCATGCCCGGCGGCCTTGACGCGCAAGGTGTGCTCGGCGATGTCGGCGGCGACTCGCGCCCCCTTTGCATCCGCGTGCAACGCAACCACGCCAACGCCAGCCAACACGGCGACGACCGGCTTCTCGGAGTGCATGTGATCGGGCGAAAGCCGCTGCGCACTCGCCTGGTAGTAGCGACGGTAGTTGACTTCGAACTCGGCCACCCTGCGGCGCACCCGATCGGCGCTCGCCAGGTCTTCGGCAGATAGATGCAGGTAGTGACCCTTGGTGCGGATCACGTGGTCGGGCGTGATCGGGTTGCTCGCGCACAACTCTGCAGCCTTCTGATGCAAGCCGAACGCAGCGAGGTCATCGGCCGTCCGCGCATCCACCACAACCCGGTCGAAGCGCGGCCCGCAAGCATCTTCCTGAGCCGACGCACACGCACCGCGCAACGCCGGCAGAACGTTCGCAAGCGCCGCCTGCCGCTCTTCGGCTGGCAGCGGCTTCGGCTCGCCGAGCAACATCGCCGGCACGCCACCGAGTTCGCGACGCAAGTAGGCATCCGCCTGTTGCACGAGTTCGATCGTGCGCTGATAGCTTTCCTTGGCAGTATCACCAAACGTGAACAGACCGTGCTTCGCCAAGACGATGCCGGTGCAGTCCGGCGTCTTCTCGAACGCTTCCGCCACGGCCTTCGCCAGTGGGAAGCCCGGCATGATCCACGGCAACACGAGCACCGAATCGCCGAGCGCGCGCCGCACGTGCAACTCCGGGTCGGGCTGATCGGTCAACGTCAGGATCGCATTGGCGTGCGTATGGTCGACGAACCGCTGCGGCAAGAACGCGTGCAGCAATGCTTCGACGGATGGATTGGGCGCACGACTATCGAGCAAGGCACCGCGCACCGCGTTGACCATGTCGGCGTCCCCCAACTCTTCGAGCTCACGCAGTTCGCGCAAGGCATCGAGACGCACGGCCGGCAAACCCGGCGGTTCGATGTCGACGAGATCCCAACCGCTGCCTTTGACGCACAGCACGTCGACCTCGCGCCCAAGCAAGTCGCGCGCCTTGGTCTTCACCGACGTGTTGCCGCCGCCGTGCAAGACCAACGTCGGATCGCGGCCAAGCAAGCGCGACGTGTAGACGCGCAACGCGACGTCTTGCCCGGCGGCTTCGAACTGCTCACTGAAGCGCTGTGCTTCGTCGTCGTTCCAGAGGTCCATCATTCGCTCGTCGGGTAGGGCTTACTTCGCCGGCCGGTTCTGCTGCAGCCACGCCAACAACAACTCCATGTCATCCGCCATCGGCGCCTCGATCACGAGGGGCTCCTGCGTCAACGGATGCGGCACCGTCAATCGCAACGCATGCAAGCAGTGGCGCCCCGGATCCGGCGCACCTTCGGGCAACGAATCGTGTTGCCGCCGACGCGAACGATAGACCTTGTCACCGACCAGCGAGTGACCGATCGAAGTCATGTGCACGCGAATCTGATGGGTGCGCCCGGTCTTGGGCCGGCACATCACGTGGGAGAAACCATCGAAGCGCTCGACGACTTCGTAGTAGGTCGACGACGCGCGCCCGCCATCGTTCACAACCGCCATTCGTTCCGGGTGTTTGCGATCGGTACCAATCGCGTGCTCGATCCAATCGCTCTGGAACCGCGGGGCGCCGTAGACGATGCAGTGGTATTCCTTCTCGGCCGTGCGGTCGCGGAACTGCGCCTTCAGGAAGTCGAGCGCAACCTGCGTCTTGGCCAACAGCATGACGCCTGACGTTTCGCGATCGAGACGGTGCACGATGCCCGGCCGTTTGGCGTCGTCGACCGAGGGCAGGTCGCCGAACCGTTCTTGCGCCCAACTCGCCACCGTGTGCGCCGGCCGGTGTCGACCATCCGGCGGATGCGCGGCGATCCCGACGGGTTTGAGGATCGCGCAAATGTCCGGATCGTCATAGAGCAACGAAATCTCCGGCACCGGCAGCTCGGGTTTCAGTGGATCGACCACTTCCTGAACGTCACGCCGGAACGTCACCGTAAGTTCCGCATCCAGGTTGAGGCCCGGCCGCACGCGGTGGCCCGGCACCTCGACCAGCCCGTTGTCGATCATGCGCCGAGCCTGGCTGCGGTTCTGGACTTCTGGCTGCCCGGCGAGGAATACGTCGAGGCGAACCCCAGAATCCTTGGCGGGAACGACGCGATGCAGCGGGGCAGGGTCAGTCATGGGTGCAGCAACCATTACAGAAGGAAGTTCGCGCCATACAACCGAAGAAAAAGCGACCAGCCGTGTTCTCGGTGCTATGGGAATTGCAAGACCTCTCCACAAGGCCCCCAAGAGATGAGAACGTTGTCCACAGATTCCCAAGAACGCTGTTGAGTACTGGCGCAAGCCGTGGAGACTCGTGGGCAGTTACGGCCCTCCGAGATACTCCCGGTTTCCCATGCATGAGACCGGCGACACACTCCCATGAGATTTCCCGAGGCTTCCCAATCGTTGTCAGCGACATCGCCGACATCCCCCTCACTCGCCTGGTCCCGCAGCTCGCAGGAAGCGACCACTGCACTCCCTCACCTCTCTCGCGCCACTACCAAACGGGTCCTGATCGTCGACGACGAACCGGACGTTCTTCGCGGCCTGGCGAATACGCTGGCCCATCAAGGCTTTGAAGTCACGTGCGTAGGCTCGCTTGCGCACGGCGTCGCGGCGCTCCACCGCCAGACGTTCGACCTCGTTCTTACCGACCTCTACCTCGGCGAGTCGGACCTCGGTTCGCAGATCGCCGAAACGGCACAGACACTGAGACCGGCACCGCCGGTCATCGTGCTCACCGGCAAACCGACGTTTGACGGCGCCCAGGCAGCTTTGCGCAGCCACGTCGCCGACATGGTCGTCAAGCCGGTCGATCCGCAGAAGCTGATCAACACGTGCCAACGGGTGATGCAGGAAGCGGAACTCGAACGCCGCAACCGCGAACTCGAGTCGGTCAACCGCGTGCTCACCTCGGTGTTGCCGCGCACGATCGAGATCAAGGATCCGACCACGAGCGGCCACGCCGCGCGCGTCGTCGAATACACGGACACGCTCGCGGAGCGGTGCGGCGTATCCGACGAAGACCGCGCCTCGCTGCGGCTCGCGAGCCTGCTGCACGACGTCGGCAAGATCGGCATCCCCGACCACATCCTGCAGAAGCCGGGCGCCCTGACCCCGGACGAGCGCGAGGTCATCAACCGTCACCCGCAGATGGGCTACGAGGTCCTCGAGGGCCTGACCGAACACGAGAACGTTCGTAACTGGGTCTACCAGCACCACGAACGCTGGGACGGCAAGGGCTACCCCAACAAGATGGCCGGCGAAGAAGTCGCCCTGCCGGGCCGAATCCTCGTCCTGGCCGAGGTCTACGACGCCCTGGCCGAGGAGCGCAGCTACAAGAAGGCCTGGCCGATCGAGAAGATCGTCGGCTTCTTCCGGGCCGAGGCAGGCAAGCAGTTTGACCCGGAACTCGCCTTGCTGGTGGCGGATGGGCTCGAGCGCCGCGGCGCCAGCTTCTTCTCCGCCCGCGAGGGCATGCTGTTCTAGCTGACCCCCTGAGTGTTGATGGGCTGTGGAGAAGCCCCCAACACCCCGATCAAGGGCCGGATTCAGCTATCGGGAAGCGCCGGCAGGGCCCAACAACACTCAAGGGATCAGTCCCTGGGAGGGCCTTGCCGTATGGCGAATTGCAGGGAGAATGCAGCCACTTCCAGCGTGGCTCATCCCGGCCACGGCGGTAGTATCCCGCGACCCCTCTGCGGCCCTCGAGACGCCTGCCCCTCACGTCTCCCGGCTGTCCGTCTTTTGCCTCCCCAACACCCGATGCAATCGAAATCGCTTCGCGCGACGGCACTGCTGTCCCTATCTCTCGGCGTCCTCACCACCGGTAGCTGCCTCGCCCAGGCAAGCGCCACGGCGCTGCCGAGCCAATCCGACCCCAATAAGAACAACGACGACGTCGGCGGCCTGCCGACGTTCCTGCTCAAGGTGCCGGGCGGCAACGTGCAGATGGGCATGCCCGTCGAAACGTTCGTCGAAGCCTGCAGTCAGGCGGTCTACCCCTTCAACCCGAAGTTCGCGTACCGCGACGCCGCCAAGAAGTTCGCGACGGCCATGCGCCGCTCGTCGTCGATGATCGGCCGCAAGCCGGTTGCCGTCGACACGTTCTTCCTCGGCAAGTGGCCGGTCAAGAACAGCGAGTATCAGGTCTTCGTCGACAAGATGCGCGCCGCACAGATCGACGTGCGCCCGCCGCTGCACTGGTGGCGCGAAGGCTGCCCGAAGGACTTCGAGAAGCACCTGCCCAAGATCCGCAAGGCGTTCCCGAAGGACCCGCGCGGCGCCCTCTACTACTGGGAACGTCACGGCCACACGCTGCCGTACAAGACCCAGGACGAGAAGGGTAAGTCGATCGCCGACCACCCGGTCGTGTTCGTGTCGTGGCGCGATGCCAACGCGTTTGCCGCGAGCATCGGCATGCGCTTGCCGACTGAAAAGGAACTGTCGCGCGCAATGCGCGGTGACGGCACCCGCACCTGGCCCGGCGATGCCAACACGCCGGACGTCTACAACGGCAAGATGCTTGAGCTTCTCGGCATGGCCAAGTCGACGGACCTGCACACGAAGCCGGTCGGCACGGTTGCGGGCGCGGTTGGCCCCTACGGCCACCTCGACATGTTCGGCCAGGTCTGGCAACTCGTCGGCGATCTCGGCTTCGGCCCGATCCACGACATGCCATCCTTCCTGAAGAGCTGGAAGCAGATCGAGAAGCACAAGACGGCGCGCATCCTCGACCGCAAGCCGCCGTTCAGCGTCAGCAAGGCGCTCGCCAAGGGCGGCTCCTACCTCTCCTACGGTGAGCCGGTCCAGCTGATGCTCGACACGCGCGCGCCGCTCGAAACGTCGGATGCGCTTGAGTCGGTCGGCTTCCGCCTCGCCAAGAGCATCGCGCCTGGCTACGACTTCCTCTACTCGCTGCAGCGCGTCGAGTTCGATACTGGCGCGTTCAAGAACGATCAAGCACTCGCCCTCGACCGACTCGTCGGCGCCGAGCGCTACACGCTCGCGGCCAACGGCTTCCCGAGCGACTACGAAGCCATCGCGTTCGCACCGGTCAACTGGCTCGTCGACGCGACCAAGGTCAAAAGCGCCAAGCTCAAGACGACCGTGGCCGCAACCCAGACACGCCCGATGCTGATCGGCGCCCTGGCCACGACGGCCAAGTTCGAGAACGGCACCAAGCAAGGCCTCTACTCGGTCTTCTACCGTCAAGCCGGTATCCCGCGCGAACTGCTCGACGCCGTCAAGACGGGCCACAAGGAACTCGTCAAGGCTCGCAAGGCCGCCGAGAAGAAGGCCAAGATGGAGGCCAAGGCCGGCATCAAGAAGAAGGACAAGAAGGACGACAAGAAAAAGAAGAAGCAGGCACCGGCGCGCAAGTGGCGCATGGTCACGAAGAAGTACGGCCTCAAGGACGAAGACGTGATCTCGCCCGGAGGCAAGAACGGCAACCTCGGCTACGTCTACATCGACGGCGTCAAGGTGGCGACCGATCGCGACGCGTTCCTGCTGAGCACTCGCGGCAAGGTCGTCTCGTACCTCGCCGGCACGAAGAAGAAGCCGGTGAAGGGCAACCCGACGCCGAGCACGTTGACGATCGAAGCTGGCCAAGAAGGCAAGAGCCTCGCCAAGATGCACTTCGGCATCCCGCTGACGTCGAAGGACGCCGTGCGGAACAGGAACATCGTCGTCTTCGACCTGCACGCGCTGCTCGACCAAGCAGCCCCGAGCGCCGACAAGCCGTGGCGCCTGCCGCAACCGGCCTCGGCCGCGCCGGCCAAGAAGAAGAAGTAGTCTTCCTCGCCCGCCTGTAGCGCCGCGCCCACGCCGGCGCGCGCGCAGGCTATCGCACCGCCGTCGGCAGCTAGTACCGACGCGCGCGCGTGCGCCGCTGAGGGCCTTGCCGCCCAGCGGAAACCAGGGGACAATCAGAGTCGTCGGAGCTCACCCCCAGCCACGGCAACCAAACCGCGACCCCTCTGCGGCCATTCTGGCGCCAGCCCCCGTCGCCTGCCGGCTGTTCGACCCCTGCCTCTACAAGATGCAATCGAATCCGCTTCGTGCAACGGCACCGGTGTGCCTTCTTCTCGGCTTCCTCACCCCCACTAGTTGCCCGGCGCAAGTCACGGCAACCCACACTCCGCCGGCAACAACCGCCGAACCGCCCGCTGGCTTGCCGGAGTTCCTGCTGAAGGTGCCCGCCGGCGCGGTGCAGATGGGCATGCCCGTCGACGAGTTCGTCAAGGCATGCAGCCAGGCCGTCTATCCGTTCAATCCAAAGCTCGCGCACCGCGACGCGGCGCAGAACTTCGCGACGACGATGGAGCTGTCCGCATCGATGCTCGGCCGCAAGAAGGTTCCCGTCGAAGCGTTCTACCTGAGCAAGTGGCCGGTCAAGAACAGCGAGTTCGCCGTCTACATCGACAAGCTGCGCCAGGCGAAGGTCGACGTGTGCCCGCCGCTGCACTGGTGGCGCGACGGTTGTCCCGATGACTTCCAGAAGCACCTGCCCAAGATCCGTACGGAGTTCCCGAAGGAACGACTAGGCGCGCTCTACTACCTGGAGCGTCACGGCCACACGCTGCCATACAAGCTGCTCGACGAAAACGGCAAGTCGATCGCCGAGCACCCGGTCGTCTACGTGTCGTGGCGCGACGCGAATGCCTTCGCGGCCAGCATCGGCATGCGCCTGCCCACCGAAGCCGAACTGACGCGTGCGATGCGTGGCGACAGCACGCGCACGTGGCCCGGTGATGCCAACACACCGGACGTCTACACCGAGAAGATGAAGGAACTGCTCGGCATCGCCAGGTCCTCCGATCAGTGCCGGAAGCCGGTCGGCACGGTGCCTGGCGCCACCGGCCCGTTCGGCCACCTCGATATGAATGGTCACGTCTGGCAACTCGTGGGCGACCTCGGCTTCGGGCCGATCCACGACGACAAGACGTTCGAGAAGAGCTGGCAGGAGATCAAGCGACACCCGACCGGACGTGTCGTTGCCAGCCAACCACCGTTCACGGGCAACCTGGCGATCGTCAAGGGCGGCTCGTATCTGTCGCACGGGGAACCGGCGACGCTGATGCTGGACAGCCGCGTCCGCGTCGGCACGACCGACGCCCTCAAGTCGGTTGGCTTCCGCCTCGCCAAGAGCCTGAAGCCTGGCTACGACTACCACTACTCGCTGCAGCGCGTCGCGTTCGACACGACCGCGTTCGCCGACAAGCAGAAGCTCGCGATGGACCGCCTCATCGGCGTCGAGTCCTACACGCTCGCCGCCAACCGCTTCCCGAGCGACTACGAGGCCGTCTCGTTTGCGCCGGTCAATTGGCTCGTCGACGCCACCAAGGTCAACAACCCCACGCTCAAGAAGGCGGTCACTGCCACCCATAGCCGCCCGCTGCTGATCGGCGCACTGGCGACGACGGCGACGTTCGTCAACGGCACGAAGCCGGGCCTCTACTCGGTGTTCTACCGCCAGGCCGGCATCCCGAAGGAGCTTCGCACTGCCGTCAAGACTGGCCACAAGGAGCTGGTGCGCGCCAAGAAGGCCGCCGACAAGAAGGCTCGCCTGGAGGCCAAGGCTGGCACCAAGAGCAAGCCGGCCAGGCAGAAGGCACAGCCAGTGCGGAAGTGGCGCCAGCTCGCGAAGAAGTTCGGCCTCACCGACGCCGACGTGATCTCCGCCGGCGCCAAGGATGGCAACCTCGGCTACGTCTACATCGATGGCGTCAAGGTGCCTACCGACCGCGACGCGTTCCTGCTGAGCACCGGCGGCGAGGTTGTGTCGGTTCTGCCCGGCACGAAGAAGAAGCCGAGCAAGGGTGACGCGATCGCCAGCACGATCGATCTGGCCACCGACGCCGGCGGCAAGGCCGTCGCCAAGTTGCGCTTCGGCATCCCACTGACGGCAAAGGACGCAGAAAGGATGAAGAACGTTGTCGTCTTCGACCTGCACGCCCTGTTGGATCAGACATCCCTGACCAACAAGTAGGTCACGCCGCGTATACTCCGCGGCGTCCACCCCCGACACCGCGAGAGACCAAGCGTGAGCGCCAACAACCATCCCGACGCGAAAGCGAAGATCAACGGCAAGGCCAAAGAGGCCTTCTTCGTTCAGGACTACACCGGCTCGCCGCGCATCGACGGCGTCGAGATCGTAGGCCTCAACCGCTTCAACGACGACGGTGGCGCGATCACCGAACTCGGCCGCCTGTCGGCCGGCATGCACGAGCAGCTCGAAGGCTTCGAAGTGAAGCAGATGAACTACTCGGAGATGGAGCCGGGCGCGTGCAAGGCGTTCCACCTCCACCACCGCCAGACCGACGTCTGGTATGTGCCGCCGTGCGACAAGCTGCTCCTGGTCCTGCACGACTGCCGCGAAGGCAGCCCGACCGAAGGCCAGACGATGCGGTTCGTGCTCGGCGACGGCAAAGACCGCCTCGTCCGCATCCCGCCCGGCGTCGCCCACGGCGCCCGCAACATCGGCACCGCCGTCGGCCGCATCATCTATATGGTCGACGTGATGTTCTCCGTCGACGAAAACGAGTGCGACGAAGGCCGCCTCCCCTGGGACTACCTCGGCGAAGAGATCTGGGACGTCGTCCGCGGCTAGCCCTGCGTACCGAACCCGCTTCAACCCGCCGGTGAAACTTCCGGCTAGCCGGAAGTTTCACCGGCGGTTTGAAGCGGGTTCGGTACGCCGGGTTAGAGGAGCGGGGCGAAGAGGCCGCAGATACCGTCGATGGCGCGGCGGAACGGATTGCGCGGCAGGTGCCCCTTGGTGACGCGCCGAAAGTCCGGCATGCGCTCGTCGATCGTCGCTTGGATGGCAGCCGCCAGCGGTTCGGCATCGAGTGCTACGGCCGCGACTTCGAAGTTCAGATGGGCGCTGCGCAGGTCCATGTTGGCGCTGCCGATGCAGACCGTGCGGTGGTCGACGACGAGGAACTTCGTGTGGTTGTATTGCTCGATCGACTCGTAGACCTCGACGTTGGAGTCGAGTAGCGCGCGGTAGCGGTGGCGTTGTGCGTGATAGAGGACCGCCGCCTCGACCTTCTGGCCGTTGGTGTAGATGCGCACGCGCACGCCGCGCGCCGTCGCCATCTGTAGCGCGAACAACAGGGTCGGCGGCAAAACGAGATACGGCGAGCTTAGCTCGATCGTTTCGCGCGCTTCGCCGATGGCCTGCACGAGAGCGAACCACAGCACCGACGGATCCTCATCCGGGCCGCCGCCGACGATGCCGACACGACAGTCGCCCACGTTCTGCGTCTCGGGGCGGAACATGTCCGCGAGCACCTCATCGGTCGCCGTGCACCAGTCCTGCACGAACACGTCCTGCAGACGATCGACCGCCGGGCCGCGCACCTCCATCATCGCGTCGTACCAACGCTGCCGCCGCGAGACGCGATCGAGGCGATACTCGTCGGCGATGTTGCGGCCGCCGACGTAACCGACCTCGCCATCGACGACGAGCAGCTTGCGGTGATTGCGCAGGTTGAGCGTGAACGGTCGCCGCTTCCACAAGAGCGGCAAGAACGCGACCGCGTGACCGCCGGCGGCGCGCAACTCCGCCAGGTGCGAACTGCTCAGGCCCCAGCTGCCGACCGAGTCGTAGCACAGCCGCACCTTCACCCCGCGCCTGGCAGCCTTGGTCAGCAACTCCAGGAAGCGCAGGCCGGTCTCGTCGGGACGCAGGATGTAGACGACGCAGTGCACGTGATGCTCAGCGGCCTCGATGACCGCCGCTGCCACGCTGAAGAAGTCGCCGCCCGACGGCAGCCAGCGCAAGGCGTTGCCATCACTGAGCCCGCCCTGCGCCTTGAGCAGCGCCTCGAGGCCACCACAACCGGCAGCCTTCTCTGGCTCGGCAGTGGCTGCTTCGTCCCCCGGCAACACATCGCGCAGCCGCCGTTCTTGCTGGCGCATGCGCCGCAGCCGCTTGAGCTGCAGGCGGCGCGGCATCAGGTAGTAGAGCACCAGGCCGAGCCACGGCGTGACCAGGATCAACGCCATCCACAACAGCGTGCTCGCGGCCGAGCCGCCGCGAACGAGCACGCGGTAGACGAAGATGACAGCGAGCACTTCGCCGACGGCCGCGAACGCGAAGACGCTCCAGTGCCACGACTCCAACGGGTCGATTGGCGGGCTCGTGACGGCGAGCAACAACGCTGGCGCGACCAGCAGCATGGCGCTACTCGGGCTTCACCGGGACGGTGCCGCCGAGCTTGGCGACGACCGGTAGGAAGCGGCGGACCAACTCGTCTTTGCCGCCCTTGAGCACGGAGCCGATCACGAAGTATTGGCCGAGCTTGGGATCGCGGCCGAGCGGCCGATCGAGGTAGAAGGTCGCGCGCCAGCCAGCGGCCACCGTCACATCTTGCTTCGACGCGTAGGGCGCCATCGGCGGCCCACCACTGGCGGCACCGGCGGTCTGACGCAGCAGAACCTCGCCAATCGCACTCTTCGGGTCGGCGCCCTCCGGGCCAATGGCAAACGTCACATCCGCCTCAGAGTTGTTCTCGACGACGACGAGCACCCGCGTGTCCGGGTTGTAGAGGTCGATCGAGACGTCGGTGCCGAGGTGCGTGCCGCCGAACTTGCCGGCGCCCAGCTGGGACCACTCGGTCCGGCCATCCAGTTCGTAGCGCATCCACGACCGCGGCGGCGGCGTGTGGCACGCAGCGGTCGTAAGGAGGGCGGCGAGGAGCAGGCAGCGATTCTTGGCCATCGCGCCGAACATAGACCCCAGAAGCTCCCCCTCCAAAGAAGAACGGCTACCGGTGCGAGGCACCGATAGCCGTCTTGCTGATGTGGAGCCGACGGTCAGACTTGAACTGACGACCTATGCTTTACGAAAGCATTGCTCTACCACTGAGCTACGTCGGCACTTGTTGGGCGAAGGAGACTAGCCAGCGATTCGGGGGCCGTCCAGTCTGTTTTGCCCTGTCTCTACAAACGAGAAACGGCCGCAGCAAATGCTGCGGCCGTTCCATCGACAGCTCTCTAGAAGGAGCTTTAGTCGGGCCCTAGGGCCCAGCTGTTTCGGACTACTTGCCGGCGATGCGCGAGAGCTTCTGCATCAGCTCAAGCTTCTTGGCCGGGTCGAGCTTGGCCTTGGCGAACGCCGTGGCAACCGCGGTGCGGAAGCCGGCATCGCTGCTGGCGTCCATGGCGGCCGACAGTGCCGTGGCGATGTCCGCCGGGCAGTTGTCCATGCGGCTGAGCACACCACCGATCGCGAGGGCGGCGGCCTTCTTGAGCTCGTCGCTGCCGTTCTCGAGGGCGCCAACCAAGGCGGTCAGCTGGCCTTCGCCACCGGAGAGGCCGATGGCCTTCGCGGCGGGCACCGAGACGCTGTCGCCACGGTTGAGTTGCAGCGCGAGGTTCGACATCGCCGGGGCGATGTCCGCCTTGCGGCCGGCGAGGTTGAGCAGCGCGGCGCTGGCCTTGCTGGCGTAGTCCTCGGCGCGGGCGGCGCCGGGCGTCGATGCACCTTCGAGGGCGCTGGCGACCGCAGCCGACAGGTTCTCGGCCGACAGCGGCGCGGTGATGAAGGAGACGCCATCGCCGAAGCGCTCGGAGGCAGCTTCCTCGTCCTTCGTCACGACGACGATCTTCGTGTTCGCCATGCGGTTGTCCTTGCGGATGTTACCGATGACGTCTTCCGGCAGGCCGTCGGGGAGGATCTCGTTGATCACGACGACGTCGATGTTCGGGTTGCCGAGCAGGCTCAGCTGGCCGCTGACAGCGCTGTCCGTCGCACGGTAGGAACCGCCGCGAGAAGCGTTGGCAACCTCGATGGCACCCTTCGACGAAGCGTCGGGCATGATCACCTGGATCGTGTTGACGCGCTCTTCCGTGACCGCCTGGGCGAGAACGTCGACAACCTTCGAGAGGCTCGGGACGTTGGCGCCGCGGCTGGCGTTGACGACCGCCGAGGCGGCAGCGTAGGCAACGCGCTTGTCGGTGCTGTTCAGCGCGCCGAGCAGGCTGCTCTCACCGATCTGGTCGATGATCTCAGCGTCGGCGAGGGTGCCGATGGCGCCAACGGCGACGGCCGGCAGGCCCTGCTGGACACCAGCGTCGAGGGCACCGCGGATCGCGTCGATACCCGAAGCGAGTGCCGCGATCTTCAGTTCCTGAGCGACCGGGGCCATCTCCGAGACCGTGTCTTCGCCGAGGGCGATGGACGACTCGATCAGGTTGGCTTGGGCCAGGTTCGCGGCGGCGACGGCGCTGCGGGCATCGAGGCTTTGCGGCGCGATGCGAGCGGCTTCGGCGGCAACCGACTTGGCGAGCTCGGTCGGGTAGAGCAGGCCCGGCACGTCGGTGCTGACGAGCGCGTCATCGACGAGCTTCCAGACAACCGTGCTGAAACCGCCCACCGGGACGTTGCCGCGGAGGTAGCTGTTCGACTGGGCGAGCATCTGGCTCAGCGCGTCGCCGTTCGCCGACTTCTTGGCGACGAACTTCTTCGCGATGGTGCTGATGTTGACGCGATCGTCGTTGGCGAGGTGCGACATCATCGGCAGGGCGCGGGCGTCACCGATGAGGTGCAGCGCGGCGCATGCGTTCTGCACGGCGAGGTCGTTGCTGCTCTTCAGCGATTCGATCAGCGGCAAGACCGCGACCGAGTGGAGCTGCGACAGAACACTGACGGCGTGGATCTGACCTTGCACGTTGTCCGAGTCGCCAAGGATCTTGACGAGAGCGGGAACGGCAAACTCACCGTGCTCACCAACGAGCTTGTTCACGGCCGCTTGACGCGTGCCGTAGTCGTTGGCGGCATCCGTCGCGATGGCGACGAGCGAGTCGATCGCGTCTTGGTCGCGGGAACGCTCCTTCTGCGTCGTCTTGGCGCGCTCGAGGATCGAACGAGCGATCTTCTGAACTTCGCCCTTCTCGGTCATGAGCATGTACCACTCATCTTGCGAGACAGACTGATACAGGTCGTGCGCAGCTTCATTCGACGGATCACCTTGGATGATCTCTTGAAGCTTCTCGACCGCTTCCGCCTTCTTGTTGATGCGGAGAAGATTGACGGCTTCCTGCAGCGAGTTCTGCGCCAGGGCCGAGCCACCAACGACAAGAGCAACGGCGGCAGCAAGGAGAGACTGATGGAACGAGCGGGCCATGAAAGCTGGACTCCTTTAGGAGATTCGGATGCGGTAGGGGTCTGGAGAGGGCTCGGACGGAGAGTTACGGCACACGGACGTTGGGGACGATTGCGCGACCGGAACTGGCCTTCCCACCCGGACGGGCTGGAAAGGGCTGTCGAATGCTATGTTCCGTTGCTTGGCCGTCAAGTAGACGCACCGATGTGCTTGGTATCTGGGAGAGGATACCTCGACTCCGCGATCTTGCACGGCCCTGAGAACCGGCCCTAAGCCCCTCTCCTCCGGGGCTCCGATGGCATCGGCGGGTCCCGGCGAGACAATTCCGCAGGAGCGCCCAAAAGGGCCGTAAATGTGCCCAGGAGGACGTCCCGGAATCCGTCAGGCTGGCTGCTGGCGCCCGGGCGACAGATAGCTACAAAGGGTCACCATGAGCAACCGGGCGACCGTCTTGATCGTCGACGACCACCGGGCGGTCCGGGAAGAGATCGCATTTGCCCTCGATTTTGACGGCTGGCAGACGGTCGAAGCGGCCGACGGGCCCTCGGGACTCGAAAAGGCCCAGGACCCGGAGGTCGACCTCGTTCTGCTCGACGTCAAGCTGCCCGGGATGGACGGCCTCGAAGTCCTGCAGAAGCTGAAGGAACTGCGCCCGGATTTGCCGGTCGTCATGATCAGCGGCCACGGCGACCTCGATACGGCCGTCCTGGCCGTTCGCCGCGGCGCCTACGACTTCCTGCAGAAGCCATTTGCGACGGACCGTGTCGTTCTCTCCCTGAAGAACGCGCTGCGCACCCAGCACCTGGCCAGTGAAAACGAGTCGTTGCGCCAGACGATCCAGTCCGAGCAGCAACTGCTTGGCGGCAGCGACCAGATGGAACAGGTGCGGACGATGATCACCAAGGTCGCCCCCACCGACGTCGCGGTGCTGATCACCGGCGACAACGGCACCGGCAAAGAACTCGTCGCGCGCCAACTACACGTGCAGAGCAAGCGCGAGCAGGGTCCGTTCCTGGCGGTCAACTGCGCGGCGATCCCCGCGGACCTCGCCGAGAGCGAACTGTTCGGCCATGAGAAGGGCGCGTTCACCGGCGCCCAGAACGCCCGCGCCGGCGCCTTCGAGCTGGCGGACGGCGGCACGTTGTTCCTCGATGAGATTGGCGACATGCCGCTCGCGATGCAGGCCAAGCTGCTGCGCGCCCTACAAGAAGGGGTCGTGCAACGCGTCGGCAGCCAGGTCACGACCGACGTCGACGTGCGCGTGCTCGCCGCGACCAATCAGGACCTCGAGGCGATGGTCGCCGAGAAGACGTTCCGCGAAGACCTGTACTACCGACTGCATGTGGTGCGCGTGCACCTGCCGCCACTGCGCGAACGGCCCGACGACATCGTGCTGCTCGCGGACCACTTCCTTGGTTCGGCGTGCAAGCGCAACGGCCTCGGCCAGCGCCGCCTCGCCAAGAAGGCCCTCGACTGGCTGCGCGCCCAGCAGTGGCCCGGCAACGTGCGCCAACTCAAGAACGTGCTCGAGGGTGCCGCGGTGTTGGCCGACGACACCGAGATCCAGGTCACGGACCTCGAAGGCAACGCAGCTCCGCAGCCGGGCAAGTCGTCGGAAGGCGACACCGACTGGTTCGCCTACGCGCGGTTGGAGGACTTCCGCGCGGCGACGGAGAAGGAGTTCTTGCGCCGCAAGCTGCTCGAGTTCGGCGGCAACATCAAACGCACCGCCGAGAACATCGAGCTACAGCGCAGCAACCTCTACAAGAAGCTCGACCGCTACGGACTGAAGTAGCGGTCGGGGGCGCGCGGGGCGCCGCTCACGTCCAGGCAGCTCTATTCACTCGCCCGCTCTATTCACCGGCTGGCATGTTCAACACCTGGTTGATCTGAAGCGTGTTCGAGATCTCCGGGTTGAGTTCCTTGATCGCCTTGACCATGCGGTCCGCGTTGCGCTTGCCGTAGCGCTTCGCAGCGATCTTCCACAGCGAGTCGCCGGACTTGACCGTGTATTCACTGGCCGCCTTGCTCGCGCTCGGCGCATCCGACTTGGCGGTGTTCGAGGCACCGGGCGTCAGGAACGTCGGGCCAGGGCTGACGTTCGCAGTCGGCACGCCAGGCGCTTCCGTCAGCGTCCGGCCATTGTTCGGCGAGTTGCTGTTCGGCGAGTTGCTGCTCGGCAAGTTGCCGTTCGGCATGCTGCCTCCGCGCTGGATCAGCGTCTTCGGCGCCTGCGCTTCGATGATTGCAGCCAGCACTTCGTTGTCGACCCAGGGGACGGCGACTTCGGAGCCGATCTGCAGCGTCGTGACGTCTTCGTTGAGGCACTGCGCCTCCTCGAGGTAGTCGAGCGAACCGCACCAGCGCTTCACGAGCCTCTCGAACGAATCGCCCCGCTTGACGGGCACGAAGCGCACGATGCGATCGCGACGGCTCTTGCCAAACGTGCGCTCGACGAGGTCGCTCGCCAACACGGGCTTCGCAATCAGCGACTGCTCGTTGGCCTTGTCTTCTTCGGCCTTCTTCTTGGCAGCTTCTTCCGCCTTCTTGGCTTCGTCCGCATCACCCTTCGGGTTCAGCATCTCGTTGAGCCCGAGCGAAGGGTTCTCCTTCTTGTTGGCCGCGTTGGCCGGGTCGTTGCCGAACAAGACGGCGATAACCAGGATCAGAGCGAGAAAGCCCGTCACCGCGTAGACCAACAAACGTTCGTTCTGCTTCATAGCTGCCCTCCAGCCGGAGTCATCCGGCTTGACCGTTTGGGGCAACACGACACAACGAGTGACTCGCGTGGAGTCGCTCATTTGACCGGGCCGTGTGTGCTCCAGTTCTGAACCGCCAGGATCGACCGAAGCCGAATCCCAGTATTGCGCCGCCGGGATGACCGCCCGATGACGGCGCGCATGCTACGGCAACTACGCCCCACCGCCAAGCACTGGGGTTATGAATGTTGGCGAGTTGCCGCGGCAATCACGTCATTGACGCTTGCCGTGTTCGATGACGCGCGTGCCTTCTGGCACATCGAGATTGGCACTCGGCGCGTCCTTCGCATTGACGCGCAGCTTGTGCAACTCGATCTCGATCAGGTCCCCGCCGCGATCGCGATACGAAACGGCGCGCAGCGCGATGCCTTGATCACCCTTCTTTGGCGGCCGCAACGACACCGTCAACTCGGGCAGCCGTTTGCGCATCGCCTTGGTCTTCGGCACGAGCCGGATCGCCTTCACGACGGCCCCATCGGCCAGGCTCTGCTGCCGCAACTCCGCGACGTCGAAGTCCTTGAGGAGTTGTTCGGCGTCACCGGACACGGCGGCGAACAGACCACGCGACAACTCGGGGCCGTCGAGATGGAACCGCTCGAGGCGCTTACGGCGCGGTCGGTAGACCTCGTAGACGGTGCCGGTCAGCCGGACCGTCGAGGCACGCGGCTTGTCGGCCCGGAAGACGACGGCCGCCGGCTTCTTCACGAACAAGAACGCGCCGCTGCTGAGCAACGGCCGCTTGCTGAGGGTCGTCGTGCGGCGCTGCACGTAATCGGAGGCGAGGGTCGCGACGTTTTTGCTCTGCTCACCGTGGCGGCGCAAAAGTTGGATCGCCTGGTCGCGGTCAGCCTTGGTGATCGGCTTCGGCTGCTGGGGCTTTGGCTGCTGGGGCTTTGGCGTTGGCTTCTGCGCAACCACCGGCAACGCCAACAGCGCCACGCACAACGACGCGAGCTTGCTCATGCCTCCACCACCTCGGCCTCGTGATTCTCGGCCATGCGCGGCACGAGCTCGAACCGCTTCTGCATCCGCACGAGCCAGAAGAACATCTTCAGGCGCAGTCGATCGAGCAGGCCGAGGTCGAAGCCGCCGGCCAACACCTTGGTCACCGCACGATGGATGCCGAAGTACGGCCGCGGGTTGAACAACAGGTCGCGCATCGCCGGCTCGTAGAAGCCAGTCACGAATGGACGCACGAACTCGTAGCGACGTCGCTGGGTTCGCTCGTAGCGTTCGAGCGCCTTCTGCGCGTCTGGACTCGGCGACAGGTAGCCGGCGATCGCCGCCTGCGCGGATTCGAGGCCACCTTGCAACGCCATCTGCACGCCCGTCGACCAGACCGGGTCGAGGAACGAGCCGGCATCGCCCGCCAAGAACCAACGGTCGCCGCAGTAGCGCTCGGTGCTGTAGCTGAAGCCACTCTCGGCGCGGAAGTCGGACGTGCGCTCGGCATCGGCGAGCAACTCCGCGGCGAGCGGTGCTGATGCAATCGCCTCGCTGAAGATCGCTTCGAGGTCGCCCTTGTCCTTCTGCTTGTAGACGTCGATGTCGAGCACGACCCCGACACTGGTCAGGTCGGCGGTCAGCGGAATCCACCACACCCAACCGAGGTTGGGCAACGTCACGATACGGGTGTCGCCGTGGCGTTCGCCTTCGTCGCGCTTGACGTTCTTGAAGTGCGCGTAGACCGATGCCTTCTGCAGCACCTCGTCGGGCCGCCGCACGCCCTCGGTCTTGGCGACAAACCCGGTGCGACCACTGGCGTCGATCAACACACGCGCGCGAACTTGCTGCGCCGCTTCGTCGCGCGCACCAAACGTGACGGTGACGCCATCGGCATCCCGCTCGTAACTGCGCGCGCGCGCCGTCGCGACCTTGGCGCCGAGCGACACCGCGTGATCGAGCATCAACTTGTCGAACTCGGCACGATGCACCTGCACCGTCTCGTCCGGCTGGATCTTGTTCTCCTTGAAGTCGAACACGACGCGATGTTCGCCACACAACGAACGCAACTGCGCGCCGCGCTTCTTGTGGAAGCCCGCGGCGTGCACCTTGTCGCGACAACCCAGTTCGTCGAAGACGTACTCACCGAGCGGCAACAGCGACTCGCCGATGTGAAAGCGCGGAAAGCTCTCGCTCTCGATGACGAGCACCGAGTGGCCGTGCTTCGCCAAGTAGCCGGCGGCAGCCGTTCCTGCCGGGCCACCACCGACGACGACGACGTCGTGATCGAACGTTGCGCTCGCGCTGGTCACAGCGGTTTAGCCACCGAGGTCGACGCTGTTGTCGCGCGCGAACTCTTGCGCCGACTCGTAGCCAGCGTCGGCGTGGCGCACGATGCCAGTGCCCGGATCGCACGTGAACACGCGCTGGATGCGCGCGGCCGCTTCATCGGAGCCATCGGCAACGGTGACCTGACCGGCGTGGATCGACTTGCCCATGCCAACTCCACCACCGTGATGGATCGAGACCCACGTCGCGCCGGAAGCGACGTTGAGCATCGCGTTGAGCAACGGCCAGTCCGCGATCATGTCGCTGCCGTCCTTCATGCCTTCGGTCTCGCGGTAAGGCGACGCCACCGAACCGCAGTCGAGATGGTCGCGACCGAACACGATCGGCGCCGAGATCTCACCCTTCTTGATCAACTCGTTGACGGCGAGGCCAAAGCGCGCGCGTTCGCCGTAGCCGAGCCACAGGATGCGCGACGGCAGGCCCTGCCACGCGATCTGCTTCTGGGCCTTGTGGATCCACGTACGCAGCGACTCGTTGTCCCCGAACATCTCGAGCGCGAGTTCGTCGGTGCGCGCGATGTCCTTGGGATCGCCACTGAGCGCCACCCAACGGAACGGGCCGCGACCGGCGCAGAACAGCGGGCGGATGTATTCGGGGATGAAGCCCTTGATGTTGAACGCGTTGGCAATGCCGTGGTCACGCGCTTCGGTGCGGATGTTGTTGCCGTAGTCGAACGTGATCGCACCCTTCTCTTGCAGGTCGAGCATCAGCTGCACGTGCTTGGCAACGGTGCGGCCCGACTCTTCGAGATACTTCTTGGGGTTGGCGTCGCGCAACTCGTTGGCTTCCGCCACGGTCATGCCATCCGGCACGTAACCGATCAGCATGTCGTGTGCCGACGTCTGGTCGGTCAGCATGTCCGGCACGATGTTGTCGTCGCGCATCACGGTCAGCAACTCGGTCGCGTTGCAGCAGACACCGATCGACCACGGCTCACCGGCCTTCGCCTTCGCTTGTGCGGCAGCGATCGCGGCACGCGGATCGTCGATGCGTTCGTCGAGGTACTTCGTCTCGAGTCGCTTGTCGATGCGCCAACCTTCGACGTCCGCCGCGATGCAAACACCGCCGGCCATCGTGATCGCGAGCGGCTGCGCACCACCCATGCCGCCGAGTCCAGCAGTGACAACCAGCTTGCCCTTGAGGTCCGAGTTGTAGTGCTGCTTACCGGCTGCGACGAACGTCTCGTAGGTGCCTTGCACGATGCCTTGGCTGCCGATGTAGATCCAACTACCGGCAGTCATCTGGCCATACATCATCAGGCCGAGTGCATCGAGGCGGCGGAACTCATCCCAGTTGGCCCAGTCGCCGACGAGGTTGCTGTTGGCCAACAACACGCGCGGCGCATCGGCGTGCGTCTTGAACACACCGACACACTTGCCGGACTGCACGAGCATCGTTTCATCGGGCTGCAACCGACGCAGCGTCGCGAGGATCTTCTGCAGTGCTTCCGGGTTGCGGGCCGCCTTGCCGAGACCGCCGTAGACGATCAACTTCTCCGGGTCCTCGGCAACCTCACGATCGAGGTTGTTCTGGACCATGCGATAGGCAGCTTCGATCTGCCAGTTGGAACAAGTCAGTTCTGTGCCACGGGGCGCCCGATATTCAGTCATGCCCGTAGCGTGGCAACGGCCGGCGCCGCGCGCAACAGTTGCATTCGGCGCAATCGGATCATTCCGCGAGGCAGCGCACGATGTCCGCGTAAGCCGCCTCGACCAGCCCCGTCAGCGCCTCGGGATCGACGACCTGTTCCGGCCGCAGCTTCACGTGGCGCATGTTCTTGCCCGCCCCCTGCAGCAACCCGCTCGGATCCTCGAGATGGGCGCCGCGAAAGAAGCCGACGTTGACGTGCGCCTTGTAGGCCGCGACGTAGGCGAACGCAGCCTCGCCGACGCACACGGTCGGCTGATCATCATGCAACCGTTCGCGCACGTCGTCGCCCATGCCACGCATGATGCCAAACCAGTGCTGCGCGATCGCGCCGAGTTCGTTGGCATGCCGCTGCATCCACGCATCGATCGCGGGATCCTTCGCGACAGCGTCGTGCAACGTGAACAACGGAATGCGAGTCATAGGTACCGTGCCTGGACCGTTTTCACCTTCGCCGACGCCTACCTGCCCATCAGCAAACCGCGCAACACATCAGCCGACGGAACTCCGTCGGGATACAGCCGTCAAGTCGGCGCGGCCGCCACAGGCCTTTCGACCCCGAGCAGGTCCGCGCCGTTCTTGAGAATGCTCGGCGTGCCGTAGCCCGTCCGGTAGTCCGCCTCTTCGAGATCGCCGACGTCAACGACGTCGACGCGAACCGAATGATCGAGAGCGACAATCGCCTCGTCCAGGTTGGCCCGCAGTTCATCCGAGCCAGCTCAACCGGCACGCGTCAAGAACTCGAGCTGCACCCGTTCGACAATGGGCATCGGAGCAGCGCAACCCGCAAGCAGCGCGATCATCAGAAGGGCACTAGGTGCGTTGGTCATGAACTGCCGCGCAAGCATACCATCCACCGAACCCCAAACCGGCGTACCGAACCCGCTTCAAACCGCCGGTCTTAGAGACGCCTGACCGAATCCACGAAGCCTCTCGCATAAGCCCCACGCCCCTCACGCTTCGTCTCACCAGCGTTGGCCGGTTGCTACGCATCCGGTGTGATGTGCGGCTCGATACGCTAGATTGTATGCAAAGCCGGCGGTTTGAAGCGGGTTCGGTACGCCGGGTTTGGGTGCCGCAGCGTCAGGAGTTATCCGCCGCCGCCTCTTGTTCGCGTTCGAACTTCTTCTTCGCACGAAGCGCGAACACAACGAGCACGAACCACGCGCAAATCACGGCGACGTAGATCGTGAACGCAACGGACTCGCTGGCGAAGACATCCTCAAGGATACCGCGCCCCATACTCAGCCACGTCGCGATAAGGGCACCGAGCACGGCGCCCCACATCGGAACGGTGTATTGGTTGGCGAACTCTCTGCGCTTCTTCGTCATTGGATTCCGTTGGCTACGCGTCCCCGTGCAGCATACGCGAAACGCTACGCAAACTACGGCGGGTCGCTGCAGCGCCACGGACCTCCCGTGTCACGCGACCACCAGGCTCCACCCCTCTGCTGGAACCTCAGGGAGTAGCCACCATCAACTAGCGCGTATGAGAACCCGTGACTGAGGATCGCGCCAACGGCCGTGTCTGGAACCTCCGCCAAGTACTCCGGCGTCAACGTCAACAAGCTCCCTGGGAAGCGACCAACGTCCTCACGGTATTCAGCCAACGCGGCGCAAATGGCATCCCCGCGCAACTTCGACTCGATCACCTGTTCGTCGCTGACGAGTGTGCCGAGCAACGTGCTGGCTGCGAAGATCAGGACGATGGTTGTCGCCTGGTTCAATGGTGCCGTTCGTCGATCGAAGAGTGCCGTGAGGCACAGAACAACGATGTGCAGAGCGAAGACCCAGAAGAGCAAACTAAGCAGACATGTCGGCACAGGACTCGTCGCCTCAAGCCATGCGATCGCAACGACCCCAAACAACACGCAGCAACTGCCAACAAGGTCCTTGGTGGTGCGCCCTTCCCAGAACGTCCGCCGAATCTTGCGCACATGACTAGTACCGCCAACCGGCTCCTGCGGAATGAACGCCGCATCGATCGGCACGCCGCGTTGCGTTGCTTCTTCGGTTGCCCAACTCAGGACGTCGGCGGAGTGCTGCTCTGAGTCGATGGTGAGAAGCTTGACGAGTTCGACGTCGTCGAGCGCCGCGATGTCGTCACGCGTCATCATCGTTGTGGTGCGGGTCATGATTGATCAGCAGGCACGTCCTGATCACCGTCAGCCTCGTTGCCCCGACGCGCCCAACTTGGCCTCGTCGCAATGCAAACAATCAACCCCGCCACCCCGCCAGCGACGACCAAGCCAACGTAGACGAACCCGCCAACGAACGACTCGGTCACACCGTCCCCGGCCAAGATAAACATCCCATCGAAGAACAACACCAGACAGCACACGGCACCGCCGACGAGTGCACCGACGATCATCCACATCGTTAGCACCGCAGTGAAGAGCCCTTGCCGGAGCACGAGGGACCTTCGTTGTTGTTGTTGCTTGGACATGGTCTCAACGCAGATGGCTACGCACGCCCCGTTGCCTGCAACCAGGCATCCTTCGAGTTACTCACTACCTCACAGTCACAGTAACCGCCCGTCCTACCCAGCCACCGGCCGACCACGGCGACATCCAGTCCGCGCGAAGCAAGCCACGCATCCGCCTTGCTGCGAGTGTGGTCGCACGGTTCGTCGTTTAGCTGCACATCGACAGCTGCGAACAACGACTCAATGACATCATCGTCGAGCGGCAGCTGCGCCCGTTCCAGAGCTTGCTGCTCGTTTTCCCACGCCTTGATCCGCTTGCGCTTGCTCTCTTTGTCCATGAGGTCTGCCAGCTCGCCGAACCAACCTACAACGGTTCGCCGCTGCCATCATCAGCGGGATGCCAGGTACGCCTGACCGTCACTGAAACCGGCGGTTTGAAGCGGGTTCGGTACGCCGGAGTTTCGACATGTCCGCTAGCTACCGTCGACGCGTCCGCGCCCAGCAGGCAGCTTGCGCCAGAAGATCAGCAACAAGCAAGCGACGCTCCCGGTAACGAGCATCGTGACCAACCCGGTCTTGAACAACATGTGCCCCACCACTGGAAACAAAAGTGACCGCGATCGCTTGACCATCAACCCGAAGACGTAGGACTGCAGCGATAGCAAGACAATCATGACTGGCACGAACGCCCAGCCTGGTATCCCGCCACCGAACATGCTCGCCGACACGTCCTCAAGGAACGCATAGTGCCAAGCGAACCACAGGGAGCCGATCAGCAGGCTCTGCGTCCAATCGTTGAGGAAGTTGGTTGCGTTCTGCAGGTAGTGGCGCCACCCAAACTCCTCGCCGAAGCAGTAGGCAAACTGAACGGCAAACCACGTCAACACGAGCTGCAGTTCCCGATGCCCCTGTGTGCAGCGAAACGTCACAAGTGCAACGATGCAAACAACGACACTCCAAACCGGCTTCGTGCCTAGCACCGAAACCTTGATCGCATTGTCCGTCTTGAAGAAGCGGTAACAAAACAGGCCGCTCAACAATGGGCCACAGCCGCACAGCACGAGCCGCGCGTCGAAGTGCTCGAACGCCAACTCCGGCAACTGACTAGCGAGAAACGTCAAGCCAACGGCAAGCGCGAAGAAGACACCGACGCACGGCAAGGCCTTTCTCATGAAATCAATACGTCGCACGTCGCTTCACAGTGGCAGGACACCATGACCCCGCATCACTGCGCCTGCCGCAAGCGCTTCAGCAACTTCTCGGCGGCATCTTGCAGGTTGCCGTACACCGCGCGCTGGCCTTCCTTGAACAGCGTGCCGGTGTGCAGCAGGTTGCGGAACGGGTCGTCGGACTCGAGTGCGCGGAACACGTTGTGGTAGCCGTGCGCGTACGCGCCGCTGACCTCCGCAGCGAACGACGGGCCGTGCATTTCGACGTACGGGAACATGCGATCGAGAACAAACGTGCGGTTGATGTGATCCCACTCGGTCGCCGCTGAGTAGTTGCGCTCGTAGAGCATGATCAGTTCGCGCAGCAGTTCTTTGTCCTGCACAAGGCGTGACGCGCCCGTCTGCCGCAGTTCGAGGTAGGTTGCTGTCGACGGGCGGAACGACGTGTAGCCGAGCGCCGAATCCATCGCCGCGTCGATCGCCTTGTCGTCGAGTTCGTTGGCCTTCGCCAGCAAGTCGCGCACGCTCGTTGCCCCCTTGTCGAGCACCTCGCGACGCTGCTTGAGTTCGTCGAAATCGACCTGCAACTCCATCGCGAAACCAGCCAGCAAACGAGCTTCTTCGGCGCGGTCGTTGCGCGACTGACGCCAGTCCTGAAACCAGAACGAGATCGTGATGCCGAGAACGACCACGAGCAGTTCGAGGGTCAGTCGCGGGAGATTGCGTCGCAGCGAGGACTTGAAGGATCGCGGCATGGCTTCATGGCTACCGGAAGTCAGGCTTGGTATCCAGCCGACTGCGCACGGTCATCACGATTGTTGCCTTCGGGCCAGATGTTGACGAACCAATAGACCGGCATCGCAACAATGGGCACGAGCAAGAACGCAATCACCCAGACCGGCACGTTGGCACGGATGTGCTGCCGCGCATGCACGACAAGAAGGTGCCATAGGTACACCCCAAGCAGGAGAATGACGATGCCGAGCGTTGCCAGTTGGATGCCGAACAGCTCATAGAACGTGTCCCAAATCCGCTCCGGGTTCACATTGCCGCCGTTCTCGAAGATTGCGAAGAACACGGTGAGGAACCGCACCGCCAGGTAACCGCAAGTGATGAGAGGCAGGGCCGTGAAGAGGCCGATGAGCAGTTTGGTTGACTTGGGCATGTTCTGATTCGCAAGGCTACCAGTCGATCGCAAGAGCTTCTGCCGAGCCACACCGCACGCCTTGCCGCTGCCAGTGATCCTGGATGGAACGGATGTCTCCGTTGAGTTGCGCAAGCAGGGATCGCTGGTCGACCTTGGCACCCGTCGCCCCATCGCGCACGTCGACTGCTAGCTCCGAAACCAAACGCTCAACGACTGCAACAAACTTGCTCGCTCGATTCGCTGGGTGCCGCAGCACATTAAACTCCAATCTCACTCCATCGAACGGTCCCTGCTCGTGCCACACGACCTTGCCGTTGATGAGTGGCATGAGCCAGACGGCGATGTCGTCCCCGACATCGGACTCGGACTTGATGCCAAAGAACTCGTCCACTTGCTCGAACCCCAGACCGCCAAGGCCAGCAAACATGGTCGACTTGGGCGGGAAGCTAGGGTTCTTGAAGCCACAGATCGTAAACAGGTCACCAAACCCAGGGCGCTCCTTGCGAAACATCAGGTCAAGTGTGATGCCCTCGTGGAGCACATCCTCTGACAGCTGTGACATCTTCCTGCCTCCGTCATGAGCCGCGCCAGGGGATGGGCTGTTGCCGGGCCCATGCACTTCGAGGATCTCCGCGGCGATGCGCTTCGCGGTTGCCTCGTCGGTGAACGTACGTGCAACGAAGTAGCCAGACCCGGTTGTCTGCCGTGGCAAATCACAGACCACTATTCCGTCCCACTCAATCTCCGCCGCGCCGCGCCGAGTCGCGACCTCATGAAGCCACGGCACGTCGCGTTCGTCGACTTGGAATATCACGGTCCAGATGCCTTCAACAAGAACCTGCCCAGCATGCGCGGATTGCAACCGCAGGAAGCGCTCTTGTCGTTGCTCGCCATCGCGAACGCTTAGCAATGCGCGGCGCGGAGACTCGACGACGGCGCAACCGCCAAGCAGTAGCGCAACCGCGACGGTCATCCGTGTGCATGTGGTACGGGCTTCTCCCATGCACCTGACGATCCCTCGCGAGGAGCGACGCGTCAACTGCCGTCAGCCTCACGCTCGCCACTGAGCACCTCGCTCGGCGACACCCCATCGACGCTGACAACTTCAAGGTGCGACGACTTCACCCACGCTGTCTCGCCGCTCGCGTTGCACACCAAGACCATGGGGATCTCGCTGGACTCTTCGATCGGGCTGAGGTTGCCGAAGAACACTCCCGGCCGCGTTGCCTTGAATGCGCCGTATCCGGCACCGAGCAAGATAAAGCGGTCGCCCTTGTTCAGGCCGTCACCGCTGTAATTGAGTCTGACAATCACTGCCATGAGTGTCCCTTGTTCCCTTGTCCTGCTGCACTGCGGATCTTCGCAGCGGTCGTTAGTTGCCCGACCAGCATAACGCCGCGATGCAACCAACAGCCAACAACAACCAATAGGCGGCCAACGCGATCGCTCCGGTTGCGCGCGGACGGTAGGCCACTTCGGACACAATCGCCAATAGCACGATCAGCGAGAACGTGTGCCCCACTCCAATCGCAACGATTGCTGCAGCCGCGACAAGATCCGGAGGCACATGCATGCCCCACCTACTCGCGAACCCAACCATCATCAGCAACACAGCAATGATGGGTATCGACCCGGGCCCCAGCCACAAGCCAGCTCGCGCCAACCGGCGCGGCTGCCAGAAGCTTTCGGGGATGACTTGTTGGGAGCTCATAGTTTGAGGAGGAGTTTCGACGTGCGCGGCAAACAACACGAGCACGTCGAGCGCTCACTCACATCCCGACTTTCTTCAGCTCTCGCAACAACTCGTCGAACGGACGCTCATCAGCGTTCTCGAACTGCAGGCGAACATCGCCGTCGGTCTCCGTTCGAACCGTGATATAGAAGTCCTCGAGCGTGCAGTCGCGATGCAGGTCAACGCGAACGACTTCCAACTCGGGGTTGGCTTCGATACGCGAGACGATCTGGTTGACGCGGCCGTAGTAACCAAACGGCACCCCAAGGTTGGGCCCGACGCCCATGGCGTCGCCGACATAGAGCAGCATTGCCGACACGATCGACAAGGAAACAACCAGTGCGGTTACCCGGGGCCAGAGTTTGCGTTTCTCAGTCATGCGGCGTCGTCAGGATCGGTGTCCTGGACAGCCTCGCATGGCGACGGCCGGTGTCAAGCCCATCGGCAACCAGCCCTGGCTCGGGCGACCGAGTCGAGGCGGGTTACGGCATCCAAAACAGAACGGTCCTCACAAACTCGAACGCGGTCACGACGAAGAACGACACAGTGACGCCAATCCATACGTAGCCGATTGCCCCCAGGCGACGACCATGACAAGGCACCGCCCACACGAACGCGACACAAGTTCCGAGAGCTGACAGGTAGATCAACGGCAACAGCGCAAGGTTCGCAATCGCCAGCAACAGGCCCGAATCGTGTCGCACGCCCATTGCGGTTGCCGCAGCCATGACGCCGTCGAGGAGCCAACCGATGACGGCACAGATCCCGAAGAAGCGCACGACGGTGTACGCAAACTCAGGTCTTGGTTGCTTGGCTTGTTCCATCCGTGCCACGCCTTCGATTCCATCAGGTCCGACGCATGTTCGCCGCCTTGCGACACCAGCTACTCGTGCAGTAACCGAGACTCCATCGTCCACCGGGTATCCGGATGCATGACGCCCGCCAAGACACGTCGCGCGAGCGGCACCGCGCGCCGCGGCAGAATCGCCGTGTGCGAGTTGCCTGCCTCGATGCCAAAGGGAATCGAATGCTCCCACAAAACCTGAGCGACCTCCTGCGTGACAAACACCTGCGACGCAACCGGGTCCGCCAGAGCCACGCGCGCAGTGAGGTCTGTCATCTCGCCCAGCATGCTTGGCTCGGAGTGCGGCGCCATATAGCCACGCTCTCGGATCGCTGTGTGAATGCGACCGAACGCCTCGACCGGCAGGTCCTCCGGAATCGCGACGTAGATCGCCCACGGCGAAGATTCGGCACAAGGGTCTGGCCAGGCCGCGATGCTCGCGAGCGTTTCCTCAACGGAGGACCACGCAACCCGCGGGAATGCCGTTGGCAACTTCTGCGTGGCACACGCGGCGAGCACTGCTGTGATCAGGACAACAGCCCATCGTTCTTTTGAAGTTGTCGACATATTGCCTGCGTCGCACGAACTCGCCGTCCGAGGATGATGGAACGAGGCCATCTTAGCCCAAGCCTCGCGCAGCAACACCGCCAAGCCATGACCGGAACCGACAGTCGCCCCGCAACCAAGACACAAGCTGTTTGTCAGCACGACCGGCGACCCGACTGCATCTACTGCCCGACTTGTGGCGTCAGGTTCCCGGTCGAAAACGCGCGCCGCGGCATCCTCGGCTTGCTGACGGCTCCGCTGGAGTTCATCGCCAACATCTTCACGCCAACCTCGCTGACACCCGACCTTGACGTCACTGCATGTCTGGAGGCGATCCGCAGCGGCGATCTCGACCGCACTCGCAGGTCACTTGGTTACCTGATCGAACTGGCGCCTGAAGCGCGCAGGATTCGCAGCACGGTCGAGGCACTGCTGGAGCATCCCGATCAGGACATCGCGCTGCGCGCGCGAGATGTGGTTGCGGCGATGGACGCGCTGTAAGCGCTACCGACGACGATCAGACGTAGGGCGGAGCATCGTCGTTCTGCACCGGCGCGTTGGCCCGTCTGGCTTCACGAACGACGAGCAACATGGCAAGTGCTGCCGGTGAGTAGAAGACCAGCAGCTGCACCAACCTCGCCGCGTGCAGCGTCCCGTTGAGGAAGGAAGTGACGATCAGGCTCACCGTGAGGATGACGAGAACACTGCAAAGCCAGTAGTTGCGGTAGAGCAGGCGTGACCCAACGAGCAGCAGTCCGCCGTAGCCCAGGAACCCGGCGCCAAACATCATCTCAAGATGCCGCGGTTTGCGCGTGAGCTCCTCGGAGTGAAGCATGTCGGGATCAGCGAACTCAACCATGCCAGTCGCGAACAGCCCAAGGCCAAAACAGAACAGGCCGATTCTGATGAGGATGAAGACGATGGTCACGTGGTGCTTGGTCGTCGAGCCTGGCCTAGGAGCTCACGGATGTTCTCGTCGAGCATTCCAAACAAGCGCAGCTTGCAGGAACGAACCGGTCAACAACAACAGAATGCCGCTCCACCTCGTGTTCCAAAGGTCGCCACTCGTGCGCACTTCGTCAACCAGGATCGCACCCCACCAAACCGGTAACGGCAGGAAGAGCACAAGTACAAGCACTCGACTGGCGGCGAGCAACCGGAGAGGCAGCAGCAGGAAGACGACTGCAGTGGAGTAGGCAATCGCCGGCCCGAGGAACGGCTCTCCGTCGAGGGATCTGGCCAACAGAATGCGAGCATGCGACGCAATCCAAACGGCCCAGCAGAGCGTGAACACTCGTATGGTGATCACGAACGGTGGTGTCGGTTGTTTGCTCCGCATCTCGATTGCCTACCGGCAGCGTAGCAGATCGCTCGCGGTCTTCGCCCACCATCGCTCTTGCTGTCTTCGCTTGCGACACGCAGACCACGATCCTGAGCAGGGAACGGTACCCAGCGGTACACTACGCCCACCAATGTTGTCGCGCGCACTCATGCTAGCTGGCCTGCTGTCCCTGCCGACCGCAGGCTGCATGTCGACGGTGTCCCGCCTGGGCTTTCGAGGAACGACCGCTTACGCGATCCAGCCAGGCATCATCAACCTCATCGACGACATCGAGTATCGACCACATGCCGCAGAATGGACTGCACTGGTACTCGATGGGCCTCTGTGCGTCGTTGTCGACACGGTCCTGATGCCAATCGACATCATCATGTGGCTCGCGACATCGGAGCCAGATGATGAGAGCCAGCCGGCGGCCTAGGGACTTCGGAAGGCCGACGCAACCGACCCCGGACGCAAGCAGCCTTGACCATAGCGCCCGCCGCAGAAGCCAAGTTGGTGTTCGCCGTTAGCATGCCGAATCAGAAGTAGTAGACCGCCAGCCCCATAATGGCCGATGCAGATGCCGTCGAATGGCCACCCGGGCAGCGAGCGAGCATCACGAGTCGCCGCAACCACAGTTGTGTTCGCGCCACGACCTTCGCTGACTGCATGCAGGAACCATGAGTGTCCGTCGACTTCGAGTTCGATGCCGAGCCCTGCGACCAACCACTGTTTGTAGGCAGCAGGGAACGACGTCCCGAGCTGCACTTCACACGCGCTCACCTGCTGCATGGAGAATCGAAAGGCCATGTTCATTCTTCGCGTCGACTCGCTAGCCGTCATCCGACCCCGGCGGTTGCTTGTCCCAGTTGACGATGAACCAGGCAACGACCGCCACCAGAAGGACGATCACTCCTGGGAGTCCGCAGTGGTACGAAAGCCTAAAGTACGCTAGCGACATGATCGTCGATCGGTCGGCATCTGGTTCTTGGGATTCAATCGCGAAGCGAAGAGTGGTCAGCCTGCAGCGTGTTGTCGGTTGTTGATGGCAGCCGGCGACGGGGCACGCGGCGCGAACACCGAATGCCGATCACTCCAGACAACAGCGGCAACAGCGGCACTCCCCAAACCCAGCCGGGCATGGCAGGACCGACCCAGGCACTCATCATCGCCCAGACCAAAACGACCAGCAGTACAAGTGGCGTCGCCGCGAGTGCAAACGCTGACAGGCGTCGACAAGCGTCGCGTGAACGGTAGGCAAGCCAACCACCGGCAACACATGCGCACCCGACGACGGTCAGGTCGACCGCACGGCGAAGCCCGTGCAACGTGAGCCATGCTGGGTTGACGACTTCGAGAATGCCCCACAGGACAAAGGCGCCGAGCACCATTCCGGAGATGCAGCCGGACATGCACCGCAGCATCAGAAGGGTTTGGCTTGGCGTGCCGTTCGTCGTCACTACCGGCGTCGTCACCACCCGCGTCGTCACCACCCCATGAACCCCATGCTGAAGATCATGCCAATGCCACAGAGCAGACTGGCGACGCCGACAACCACACGGATCTTCGCCAGCCACTCGCCAACGAGGAGCGCGACTCCGAACGTCACCAGGAGAGCGCCGATCAGCAGGCGTTCGACCGCTCCAGGTTCGAGGCAGAGCAGCGCAAACAGTTCGGCTCCGCCAATCGCAACACCAAGAAGCCCCCGCACGAGGCAAGCACTTGGGCTGCAAGTAGGAAGTGGGATGCGTTCGGTGCTCACGCGTGCGTGCAACGTCGTTGGGCAATCGGCAACGACTGCCTGGGTTGCGCTACACGTTACTTCACCTCGCCCAAGAAGTCCCCGAAGCGAGCCCCGCGATGAAATCGCCGCTTGATGACTTCGACCAGATCACCACCGCCCGCGATGCGAAGCATCACGTGGCTCGACTAGCTGGGTGGCTTCTCACCCGGCCCGACGACTCCCGATGATTGGGAGGAGTGCATGAGCCAGCACGCCACGCCGACAAGCGGCCCACACACCAGAGTCGCGACAACCCAAAGCCACGAAGGGACCAGCACCGAGGCCCGATCACGAAAGAAGATCCCCACGGCGATGGCAAACGCCACATGCATAACAAGGCCCACAGCAGCGAGTACCACCCACCAATCTGGACCGGGGGCATACTCTAGCAACTCCGACAATGGCCTTGGCTCTTGCTGTCTCATCATCTTTCCCTGCCTTCCCGACGCCTTCAGTCGGTCAGCTGCGATGCGTCGCATCGCAAACTGCGGTGGCTAGCTGGTGAGTCTAGCGACGGCTCTCGGAATGAGCAACGCGGTCGGCACGTCGCAGGTGCGGGCCAAGCTTGTCGCTCCAGACAACCTGTTCCTCATCACCGACCTTGATCACGACGCCGACCTGTGAGGCACAGTCATACTTGGGAACGGCGTAGATCGCCGACGCGTGCTCACCGGGATTGAGTAGCACTTCACCAAGCATGCTTTCTTCACAGTTGAGGCAGGTCACCCACGCCTCAAGGTCGCGATCGACACCATCAGTCGTGAACCGCCACCAGGCAATCCTCGCATAGCCTGCGTCGATCGGACGGCCGCTCCTTGCGAAGCCCGTTGGTTCGCCGGTGCAACTCCATGCGGCATTACTTCTATTGGTCAGCCGCAGAGTGAAGATGGCGATCCTGCCCTTCACTTCTACCTCGTCGATCGCCAGAGTCGCGCCAAAAGGCACGACCGGGTCGGGTGCCGAAGTTGCGCATGCCGACAGCAGGATGATGAAGATGAGACTGAGCCGCATCATTGGGTCCGCTTTCCTGAGGCTTCGCAACGTGTCGAAGATCACTCGTTGCCACAAGAACGATCACGACTACGAACGGGTTCACTAGCGCCAAAGGTGATGCCGCCAGAAACCGGCGAACATCAATGCACAGCCAACGAAGGATCCTGCATAGGACGAGTTGTCGCCCAGGACGCCCGCCCAACGATCAGCCCCGCAACAACCGGCACGACAAACGCTCCCACAATCCTCGGGAGCATGCCGCACACGGAGGCACCGAAGAACCCGGCACAGCAGAAGCCGAGTGCGACCGCCATCCTGCCACGGGGCAACGCCGACTTGGCGAAGGCTCCACTCAAGAGTGCCCCAATCGCAAACCATGCCGACAAGGATGCCGCGATCATTCCGATCAAGGTCACGCGATCGAATGCAGACGAGGCGTTCGCAACGTTCGACGGCGAGGCCTTGATGATAAGCATCGCGACGCCAACGAGCCCGACTGCACAACCCAGCATGAATGCTCCTACCGGGCGCGCGATGCGCAGCCACAAGCGAGTCGGTCTGCCGAGGCACGTTCGCTTGTTCACTCCTAACACCACTTGAGCAAGATCAGGAATCGATCACCGAAGATGGCCCCAAGGACAGCGCAGCCGACACCCCACCCAGTGATCATCCACAACGACTCGACCGAACAGATGTAGGAGAACAGCAAGCCAATGAAGGCGCCGATACATCCACACAGCAGGCCGTCGCGCCACCAACGAGAACGTCGGTCGAGCACGTCTTGGCGCCTGAGTTGATCGACACGTCTCATGCCCGCTCTCAGTGCGGCGTCACGTTCACCTCGAGCTCCGCGGCATCTGACCGCGCCGTGATTCGAGTTGGTGCATGGAACAGGATCGTGTTGCCGTTGATAGCGAAGTCGCTCTTGGCCCATCCGGCCCTGATGAGCACTGGGCCGTAGTAGGCGGCAATCGCGGTGGCCTCCGTGCCAATGGGAAACGTATGCCCACCTGTAGCAGGGAAGTTCTCAGGATCGTCGCTGCCAACAGCTTCCCGACCAGGCTTGCTCGCGTTCAGCCAGACTCGAGTTTTCTGGTCCAGGCCGGAACGTTCTCCCTGCGGCTTCACATAGAAGCTCACCGTGACATCCGGTCGCTCCTCTTTGACGACCGCCGCCTCGCGAGGCGCGTTGCAACTCGCGGCAAGGAGAGCGAGGACGATCAGGCTTGCGAAGTGCTTCTGCATAGGACTACGAGGAGGGACAGGGAGGAACGCCAACTACTTGGCCTCGGGCTTGAACTCGAACGGCTTGTAGTTGCCGCCATTGGCGAAGCCGATCTTGGCGGTCAGGTCCCCCTCCGCCGAAAGCTCGTAGACAATCCGCTGCGGGAAGCTGTGGAGCGGGTTCTTGAACACGACCCGATTCTTCTTGAGCTCGGTGAGCACAAACTCGGTCGGCGGCTTGCCGCCGGGCTGGGCGATGTAGACGAGGCTGCCGTCGCGTTCGACGATGCGCAGATACTCGAACGCGACCATCTTGCCGCGCCGAACCGTGCGTGAGATGCCGAGCATGGCACCACCGAGCGGCGGGGACCAACGCTCCTCGATGCCCCTGCCGTTGCGTGTTCCAACCCACGCGCCACGCAGCCACGCCATGTCGGCCAACGCACCCTTGATCGGGGTCGCCGCCTTGATGTCTTCACGATGACGATAGAGCGCCACCTTCTCCGCGCCGTCGTTCATGGAGACTCGGATTTCCAAGCCGTCCTTCGTGCTGCGGAACGTCCTGCGAATCAGCAGGGTGCGCTCATTGTCCGACTTGCGCACGCTCTTCATGTCGTAGGTGAGCAGACCACCCTTCCACGAACCGCTGTAGCGCGAGACCGAAGTTTCCTTCGGCTCTTCACGAACCGAACCGTCGATCGGAATGCGTTCTTCGCGACGCGCGCGAACCATGATGACGGCGCCCTTCTCGAAACGGAACCCGAACTTCATGCTCATGGGCGGACCATGTTCATCGATGGGCTTGCCCTCGGTGAGGTCTGCGACGTAGTGCCACTCACCACCCAACGCCTTCAAGTCGTCGTTCTGCGCCAACGCGGATCCGGATATGCCGACGGTTGTGAACAGCGCGAGCGCCGTAGCCAACCAGGTGCGCGAGTGTGTTGCGGAGAGTAGCTGCATGTGTTGTGTCCTTGTCACCCTTCGGCGAGCCGCTGCCTTCTGCAGCTTCTGTGCGAGGGGAATCATAGCAAGGGTTGGTGCATGCAACGAAGGACCGGCGGGTGTTCCGGTTGTTGCGATGGAGCCCTACCGCAGCCGCCGGATGACTACGACGCGAACTGGCTCCCATCCCCATGCACAGACGATCTCTTCGGCAAGGTAGGTGTAGCGCCCCGGCTTCGGTGGCGACAGCGGCCCACCGCACGGCAACCAAAGGCCGGGAGCTTGCGGCATGCGCACTTGCAGATTGAGCTGGCCAACTTGTTGGTCGACAACTTGCCCATTGCACACGACCCACCCCTCAGAAAGAGCGCCAGGATCGCCACAGAACAAGCACGTCGAGCCAACAGGGCTGTCTCGAAGCAGTTCGGCGTCGCGAGGCGTGAAGACGCGAATCGTCACTGCGGACTGTTCCTGGTCGGCGGTTGGGGCAACTTGGCCGGCCTGGACAACTGTGCCGGCTGGGGCAACTGGGGCGGCTTGAACAGCAGGTTCGCGGACTGCGCATGCAGCGAAGAGCGGTCCAACAAAACAGAGCAACACAGTCTTGATCATGGAAGTCTCCGGAACAGCGCGATGTGTTACTGGTTGGACGGACACCACTCCGTGCAAACATCATCTGGGAACATGGCGATGTAGAACACTCCGAACGGTGGACAGGTCGCCGCAACCGCAAGCTTGATGCGGTTCATCTCCGCCTCGGATTTGACGACCGCGCTCACCGCCAGAGCACCGCCGCGACCAGTGCAGACCGACAGAACGACATCGGCAAACGCGGGGTCCACAGCCAGGTTCCGTCGAACGACTGGAATGTGCTCGCGCACCTCGGCCATGCGCCGCGCTTGCCGAAACGCAGTCGGGCCAAACCATGCATATGCAGCCACTGCGATCGCCGAGACGCAGAGCATTCCCAGCGACATCCATCCACGCCGTGTTCGCGGAAGGAACGGAGCAGTCGCAGGTTCGCCCGACGTCTGCAACTCCTCGCCCGTGCGAGCCGAGCGCTCACGCGACTCCCGGAGGAACAAGAGCAGCAGCATGCCGATCGCAACGACGAACAACGCCGTCGTCAGCCGACCCGTCCCCCAGGTAAGGATGACCAACAGGACGGCCATGATTGCCATGCAGATCCAAGCTGTCGCGGCTTGCTTACGTGAGAATGCCATGCCCCAGATCACTCCTTGTGCGATCTGCTGCGATCGCGTCCAGAGTATCGACGGTGCACGAGTGCTCGAACTTGCACGCTTTCGCGACGAATCCCGCGTACTTCGCGCCTTCCAGATACTGCCCCCCAAGGCATCGGCTCGATCACTGATCACGCACTTGGCCGATCAACTGCGATGCGAGGCATCATCTTCCGCATCGTTCGACTGGCCACGCTGTTCATGGGCCGCATCGCCTCGGGCCGAGGCCAGCGTCGTGAACAAGAGGCTGATCGAACCCGGGAAGACAACCACCGGAATGAGCAATTCGGACACGCCTTGCCAATGCCCGACATACAAGGCCACCAAGGTAATGATCGCCCCAGCCAACGCGGCCAGCGCTGGCAAGCGCGCTCGCCGACCGACACGCACGACAAGCAACATCGCGCCGGTCCAACACGTGCTGCTGGCCAATCCGTAGATGGCTCCGAAGATGGTCGGGATCCAGAACGAAGCTAGCTTGCCGACCGCCGGATCGTGTTTGCCAAGCGCCCATACGTTGATCGCGGATACAGCCGACACTCCGATCACGATGACTGCCCAGAACAGAAGGAACTGCGTCTGTGTTGTGGTTCGACCGGTTGGCATTCGTGGTGTGCTGTCAGCTACGCACGGAACTCGTAGAAGTAGCCAGTGCTGAAGAAGAAGCGCTCCGGCACGATGTCCTGCACTCGCAGCGAGACTCGGCCTCTCGGCGAAACAGCTTCATGATCCGCGTAGGCGAAGTAGGCCTCGACGGTCTTGCTAGAACGCAGTGCCTCAGTGAGCAACTTCAGCAGGTTGCGAACGCATTCGACCGACTGTGATCGTTCCTGCGCGGATTCGCCCTGGAAGATGCCGTCGAAATACTCCATCGGCTCCGGGAAGCTCGGGAAGTCGCAACTGCACGTGCCATCCGCCGTCACGAACCGCCTGTGCGGTTTGGAAAACGATGGGCGCAGCTTCGAATCCGTGGCGGTATCGATGCTTGCAACCGTCACCGGCCCGCGAGCGCACAGTGGCAGCTCATGGTCGGCAGCGATGTAGAGCATGTCGCACATTGGCAGTCAGCTTAGCGTCGTTGGCCGTTCGCCTGGGCAACCAAGCGTGATCAGCTGCGGCAGCGAATGCCGTCCAGGCCCAACGACGGGTCAGAGTCCGTATGGAGGGATCCCCGTGCCGTCCTAGGCTACACAGATGCGGAACACGCCTTTGTCTTTCGCCTCCTACATCACTCGCGCTCGACGGATGAGCAAGGGTACCGCGGCAATCGTCATGTGCCTGCTCTGCACGAGCTGTGGCATATGGGGCAGCCGAATCGATTACGACCGCTTGCGCTTGGGGATGACGAGGCAGGAAGTCGAGAGAGCATTCGGCCCGCCATTTCGCAAGCACGATGAGGGCGCCGGTCAGGCGATCTGGATCTACCGGATGGTCAAGATAACGTTCTTCGATAGCACCCGTGCCGATGACGTCCTCTGGTTTCACGGCAAGCGACTCACGCGAGTCTGCGAAAACCGATGGACGCCTGTTCGCTTCTTCCATCGGACGGTTGGCATTCGATGGGACGGGTACGAACGGCGCTGGCGAGCGGGCAAATGGGTCGCCAAGCGCATGTCAAAAAGTGAGTCCGCAGGACTGCTTAAGAAGATCGACAGCATCGAGCCCCACGCACCTTTGTGGTCAAGCAATACGCCCGCAAAGCGAGAAGACCGCATCTTCTGGTGATCCGTCCGCTGGCACGCCGGTCTGCGCCAGCACGACACCCGACGCAGCCTAGATGACCAGGGACGCCTGCACTTCAACAGCACCAATCATCATCAGGACTGCGATCAATGCGACCACGTAGGCCGCTAGATGTGTCGAGGCGTCCAGCCATCGTCCAGCGGCAGCAAGCACGAACAACGCGAAGGCACAGCACCACATGGTTCGAACGAACGAATCATCACCTGTTGTGACGACCAGACTCGCAAGCGCAAGCGGCAAGAGTGGGAGCAAGGCCGCGGCGGTCACCACGGCACAAGACCAGCCGAAAGGCATCGCCTTGTAGTGCACCGTGTTGGTTGCCATTCGCCGAACGTCCTCGGGTTTGCAGCTGCGGCGCAGAACGCCGGCAACTGAGTAGTGTCGTTGCCGTGCCATCATCTTCGCTGGTTTACGTGCTGTCGAGGCTCTACGGCCGCTGATCCAACCGCACATCCAACTTGCGACCTGCCAAAGTCAACGTGGGCTGCAGGAGCTCTGCTCGACGCGCGGATCGGTATTCGATCACCAACTCAGTTGCTGAACCCCAACGCGGCACGACTCCGACAGCGCCATCGATACTGCCGGCGGTCGAGAACTGGGCGACGCACGGGTGACCTTCTGTCGTGGCACGGGACGGCACACCTGACGAAGCAGGACGACTACGCGGAAGTGAATATCGATGCCGTTCACAGATGGATCCAAGGTCTGGCAGACGCCGTTGGTTACTTCGAGCAAGGCGGAGCCTCGACCACTCTACGGTGCGAACGCACCCCCATCACGAGTCCAGAAAGCCCCCCGAGAGAACTAAGCGGAACGATTAGCGGCGGCCCCCAACCTCCAAACAGAAGCCAAAGCAAGAAGCTCAGACTGAAGCCCAACGCCAGGCCAAGGCCGAGCCGCACCGCGACGTGGAGGACCGCGTCGGACCTGCGCCCACGCACTCGCGTGTAGATCCAACCAGGGAAGAGCGTTGCGGGCATGAGCAGCAGGAGGATCTCAACCAACATCGTGCCCCAGCGAGGCTCGACGCGGATCGAAACGTCCTCAGCTGCAACACGATGCCACTCGCTTTTGCGGCTGAGGTCTTGCAGCACGTCCGAGAGGTCATCGGATGGCGGCGACCACAGCGGCGCCGGTTCTCGCTGAACCACACCCAGAGACATTCCTGGCGCGCTGAGGTTGATGATCCAACTAGCTCGCCAAGCAACGAAGGCGATGCAGGCCAGACTCAAGGCGATCATGATCCACCGCAACTGCGTCATCAGTCCACCCTACGATTGTCGCCCAGCAAGAGTCATGAAGGGAATTGGTCGGCTCATCATCTTCGATGATCAGCTGCAATGCGCAGCTCCTTCGGTTGCTGAGCCTACTTGCACGGCCCGCAAGCGCACTACCCGCCACGCGAAACGGTTACGGCCCCCACATCGCGACGCTCGCCCCGCACCAGTTCGTCGACTTGCAACTCGGCCGTGGCACCAAGCAACTCGACAACCGGCGAGGCTTCGATCTCGAGAACAAGCTTCGCACTGCCCGCAGCATCGGCGTCGACGACGAGAGCGATGCGACCCTCACCATCGGTAACAGCAAACCATGTGCGCAATGACTCGGTAGCGGGCGTGACACGAAGCACCGCCGAGCGAAGCGGTTGCCCGTCAGAATCGCGGAGGCGCGCGCGGATGATCGCGTCGCTCTCGGCCAACGCGATGGTGACCGGAAAGGTCTCACCCGCCGGCAACTGCGGGACTTCGGCACGGGTGCGAATCGTCGTCCCCGCGAGTTCGACAACGATCGGAGTCGCCGACGACCCCTTCGCTGCCCCGACCAAGCCGTAGTGCTTTCCGGAAGCAACCCAACAATTGGCGCCGTCCCACTGCATGCCTTTGCCCGTCCGGGTCATCGTCACCCCTGCGGCGATCGGCCCGCCCCACTCTGGTTGTCGCACCTCGATCTTTGTCACGGGCGGCAACGTGAGAGTCACGGTGCCCGGTTTGCCGGCTTGCAAGGGCAGTCGTTCGGCGTGCGGTTGCAGATACATGCCATCGACTTCGAACATCACGAACGCAGGGCTCTCCGGCTCCGGTCCACCCATCGGGCGCGGCAAGAACGATGCAACTCGCACACTCGCAGGATCGCGCACGACCACTTGCCCTTGCGCGTCGGTCAGCCCCAACGGAACGCCCTCGAACTGTTCGCTCGGAGTTGGTGGTTCGGGAACGCAAGCAACGGGCACACCGGCGACCGGCGCCCCTGCCTCATCACGCACTACGATCGTCCACCGCCACGAACTGAGGGTGATCTCGCCACCCTGTTTGCCAATGGTTGCCATGCCCGCGAGCGCGCCGCTCTCGCCTGCAATGACCGACCCGCGTGGCACGCGCACCGTTGCATCCGCAGCCACAGATTGCTTGCGTCCGAGCCGACGAAGCAACTCGTGAGGGTTGCCGTAGTAGGGCCACAATTCGACAGGGACCCAACGGCGGTTCTCCCACACCCGACTCGGCAACGTCCAGACGATTGCGTCTCGCACTGGGCGGCCTTCAGGATCGATGACCTTGACCACGACTGTGTCCGGTTGATCGCGCGCCTCCTGCTGACACGAGGGCAGCAGGGCGAGGAGGAGAAGCGTGGCGCAGCGCATGATCACGGACAACGATCGTCGACAGACATGAGTTCAACTAGTGAGAATCGTCTGTCCATCGTCAAATCGATGGTCAACTACGATGCGAAGCATCGCCCCCCGCATCATCCACCGGCCCTGAATCATGCCAACGCCCCCACACGAGCGAGTCGGCACGCAAGCTCGCAACACTCGGACACGCAGCTTTGAGCTCAGTTCCAACGGCGGAGCGGTCGGCGGCGAAGCCCCAAAGGAAATGGATCGTGTTCAGGGTTTGGCGTCGGTCGCGTTGTCCAGCGACCTCTGCCACCGGGACGACCTCGTAGCTGGTCCGCAACACGTCAGACAGGCCGCTGTCAGCGCCGTCTGAGCATCCGGCCGCATTCGAATCCAAACGACTGCAGAGAGCCACCACGTCTGTCCCTTCCGCAATCAGGAACCGTACCAGGCCACACTCGCGATCGGTGAGGAGCTGGCGCAACAAGCCACAGCGAGTCATCGAGTCGAAGTCGCCAGCGTCTTCCAACACCGAGCCCCAAATGGCTTCCGCTTCGTTGGACATCGAGATCTCGACAGCTCGAATCAGGCGCGCGCGATGCAACGCCCACACCAGCCGCCCAAGCGTCTGTTCCAACAACCACACGATGACTGCAGATGGTTTCACGAAGCACTCGGCGTCGGCAGGCTCACCGACCCTCCAACGGTTAGCGATTGATCATGATGCGCGTGCCGCGGAGATGCTCCGAGATACGCGCCTCGATAAGGGCCCGATGGTCAACGGCCCACTTCGGCTGGCTACTCCATACCTCATCTCCAAGGTCCAACTCTCGAGGGTCTTCTTCCACATCGGCCGAAAAGATTGCGTAGCACCACCTGCCGCCATCGCGCACCGAGTATTCGAGCGTCCCGCGATGAACCCATCGCAACCGCCACCCGCGCAGTCGATCGCGAACTCGACCAACCACGGAGCTGACCACGAGGGTCATGCAAACAACCAGGAATGGATACAGGCAGACGTCGAATCCTAGCGCCCAGTGGAGACCAGCTTGGACCACACCAAGAATGGCCAGGCAACCAGCCACGCATAAGACCAGGGGCAACCATCCCGGAAGTCGATGAAGGAGTCTCACAACGTGCGTCCAACGTCTGTAGATGACCGCGTCAGGAACGCTCTTCAGGCGACTCCTTTCTCGCGGCGTGCTCGATCAGGGTAATAGGCAGCAAAACAGTATCGGCGACCAGCGATAGAGGAGCGTCGAGTACGCCGACGACAGCGAACACCAGACTCGCGAGAGGGTCTCGCCTCCAGTCATCGCTGATGTTGGAGAATCCATCCACCCAGATTCGAGTCCCACCATAGATCACTGCATTCGCATCCCACATGTTGTCCGGCGCACTGCCCGAGCAGAACGCGGCTTGGCTCATGCACGTCGCGCATCCGGGGATCCACATGAGCGAGAATGCTAGAAGCACAGCACAAGCCCTCGATACTCGCCGCGACCTGGTGATCCGTCTCTCTGCCACTTGACCTTGCCCACGTACGTCTTTGCTCACTCAGCTGCGACGCGATGCGTCGGCTGCCGATCGACTACCTAGTTGGCAGCATCGCCTCGAGCACTCGTGAGCTCAAGGTGGGCCGCAACATCGGCAGCCACAGGATACGGTTCCTCACGAGGAGTCACGAGATTCGCATAGTCCGTCCCGCTAAACGCTGCGCGCTGCTCGGCGACGAAGTCAGAGACATCCTCAATGCTCACGATCCAATCCCGAGAGAAGGCAACAGCAGCAGCACCGCGGACGCCAAGCTGAATGGCGCGACGAGCAAGGGGCTGGCCGTCAGGTGCATGGTCGGGATCCCACTGCAAACGAACATCCGAGGCGCCCAAGCGTTCGCGCCATGCTTGCTCCGAGTCGTAGACCTCAGGACGAAACGAGGAATGGACCGAGCTTCGTATGATCTCGTCGAAGGCCGATCGTTTGATGCGGATGGCGAGCACAACCTCCTGCCCTTCGCTCCGGCCCCACGAACTGCGATACATCATCCACAGGAAGTTCGGTTTGATCCAAGTCATCCTGCCGAGCTTGAAGTCGCCGCCGAAGTAGCCGTTGGCGACCGCAAACTGCGCGATGCCCGGACGGTACGCTTGGTAGACCTGAACGGTGTGCGCATCGTACTGGGCAAGGATGACGCGGCCGCCTTGCGGCCAGCGCCGCTCCTGGGCCAAGTAGGGCTCTACATCGAACGTCATAGGTCGACACCGGTCCGGCTAACGACCGGCCAGCCTACTTGAAGTGCCACCAAGGATGGCGGCCGGTGAAGAAGAACAAGCTAGCTGGTTTCGCAAGGCCGGCGTTGTCGTGCAACTTGCGTCGTAGCGCCTTCATGAGCGCGCGCCCGTCCTCTCGAGACCAGCGCAGATTCAGCTCGCTCCGTCCCTCAGGGAGACCGAATGGGCGAATCGTGGCGCGATAGGTGCGAGTCGCGATCTTCTCTGAACCAACGAAGAACTCGAACTCGCCCTGCGACGTGTGCAGCACGCCGTTCTCGCTACCGATGAACATGCCCTTCTGATCGCCATCAAGGACGTCGGCCTTCGCAACCCAGTCGCGAAACTCGAGCAGGTCAGACGCGGCCAAAGGGATAGCCACTCGGCTGTCCAGACGCTTGGGGATCTTGCGCCACGCTTGCACATGGGCACTCTCGACATCAGCAAGCGTCAGCCGTTCAGGAGGTATGGCTTCGATAGTGACGTCAGGCTGAGGAGCCTTTGCGTCCTGCTTGGCGGTGCTACACCCGACGAGCGTCGCCGCCATGATCACGGACATGATCCCCGAACTGCGCATGGATCCGATCATACACAGGGCTTGGTTGCGCGGGGAGCCCAAGGCACCGAGCCTGAGCACCTCTACTCACTTGCCCGCAGGCGCGACCGCACGCACCGTCGCGTCGTAATCGAGCGCGGCCTCATGCACGTGCCAGGCGCACTGCCACAACTCCTGATCACGTGAAGCGAGCGAGACGCGACGACACGCCATTCGGACACCTTACAAGCTGCGATGCGAAGCGTCGCCGGTGAGCATCGACTCGCTGGGCGGAGCCGTCTCAACACCCTGTCGATTGCCAGAAGTGCCCCTCTTCACTAGCCACAAGGCAATGGCGGCGGACACTGCGATCAAGAATCCGGCCAACAAGAAGATCGGCTGTGCATACACGGCTCGCATGTCCTCCCTCGCTCCATGCGCAGCTTGGATGATTGCTCGCTCGATGGATGCTCGGTCGCCGACCTCGAACACAGCATCGCGCGGCAAGACCTGCGCCCACGTGATAAGCGTCGTACTGATTGCGTGCAGTGACAACAACACACTGCCCACGATGAGCGAGGCCGCAATGACTCTTCTATCCATGTGACTCCCTATCCGCCTAGCGCCATTGATCGATCAACTGCCGCGTGAAGTGTCGTCAGCTGCATCATCTAGCTGGGCGGCCACGTATTCGTCATAGTCGCATCGCTGGCTACTCCGAAAACGCCAGGCGAGTCCAGCACCCAACCCGGCGTTGATCACTCCTCCACTCGCGAGGGCGAATCGATTGCGCCCCTCTTCTTCCAAGAACGCCATGGCCAGAAAGAACAAGCCAAGGATGAGCCACAAGACGGATCCAACGAACAGCACTCGGTAGCTCGCGTTTGACATGTGATTGGCCCGGCCAACGTCGTTGGGCTCTCAGCTGCAGCGCGAAGCGACGGCTGCTCCAACGATTGCGCAAGCAGCATCGTAGCTCACCTCAGGACGAACAGCACCAGAACTCCACCCTGACCCAAGATCACCGGAAGCACCACAAGCTCGAGCATGCGACGCCGCCTGGCCAAGCGCAGGGCAAGGAACGCAAACCCCGCGTGCAGCATCCAGAAGGCAGGGTGCGACCAATGCCAGCCGAGCAAGATCCCTTGATAGACATCGACGGTACCGGTGGTGAGACAGAACTCCTGGTGGATCACGATCCACGCGCTTAGCCACGACGCTTCGTTTGGCAGTTCCCAGAAGGACACGAAGACCGACAGCGGTCCTCGGAAGAACCACACGAGTGAACTCGCAGCCACCAAGGACCAATAGCCCCACAAGCGCTCGCCTTCCTGGCTCGCCCTCTCCGCCAGCTCAACGCTGGGGCCGATGTTGTGGGTGCGATCGTCGGTCACGCTGATCGTCCGCCTGATGTCATTCGATGATCAGCCCCGAGGCGAAGTCTCGCCTGCTGCCGCGACTGGTTCGCCAGCCAGCATGTGTTGCCGGAGCCAAAGTGCCAAGCGCCACCACACCAACAACCACGCGACCAGGCTCGCCGCAATCCAGGTCACCGCGAAGACGTCCAGCTCCGGATCTTCGCGAGGCTCCGGCGGCGCTGCGAAGTGTGATCCAAGGTGAACCTCGATCACCCCCAACTCGGGGACCAGCGCATCCACTCCCACGTTCACCAGAACGATCAACAGAGCGCTGCCCAGCGCCCCGACCAGGACGGCGAGAATCCAGCTAGCGACCCGAGGCGTACGCTGCGATGGTGACATGGTCTGGCCAACGGCCGTCACGTTCAGCTACGACGAGGAACGTCGGCTGCTGCGTGTGTCGTTGCACGGCCACCATATCCGCTCAGTCGATCCATTCGATCTCACTCACCTGCAACCGGTAGATTGCTCCAAGCCAACCATCGACCGGTTCGATCCCGAACCTCCCAGTGATGCGGGCTGCTTCTCCGCGCGCCGGTAGGACGTAGCCCGGCGGCAGGATGATGCGCACTTGGCGCTCGACGCCTGGGACGAGCCCAACGCAGCCAACCCTCTCGAAGTGGCTGACAAGATGGACAACCGACTCGTCAACGCGCAGCAGTTCTCCGTCCATCCGAACAACTTGACCAGCGAGAGCCCGTATCGACGCCGGGACGTCCGTCAGCTCGCCGACGACTTCAGGTAACTCCGACCACTCCAAGGTGCGCACCGCGCGATCAGTAAGCGGCTCGGCCTCGCACGCAACGCAAACCAACAGGACCAGGAGAGAGAGACGCACGATCAGAACAACGGTCTGCGTGACGACGGGTTCAACTGGTCCGTGCGATGCCGGTCGCGATCAGCTGCGATGCGAAGCATCATCAGTCTGCATCGTGTCGTTGGACGGTGACCCTACACGTCTAGCTCGCCTGTGAAGAGCTGCCGGACGCATCTTGCGCGCGACCACCGGGCCTGACGAACCACCAGAAGAAGGGCACAGCCACGCAGGCTGCAAGCACGTGCGCAGTACTCGGTCCACGCAACCACAACAGCAACAAGGCCGTGATCACGATCGCTGCGCGCTCTTTGGTAATGGTCATCACAGCTACGACGCGGTGCGTCGTCAGCTTCCTTGCGAGTTGGGCAGCATACTACGAACCGCCAATGTAGTAGTCCTCAACGAGCCCTTGAGGATCCAACCAGACATAGCAGACCTTGAACTCGAGCCAGAAGAACCACAGGGGCTCGCCAAACATGAAGATCAGCACACTCCCGTCAATGCCGCGATCTGGCTGCGCGTAGCCTGGTACGTAGTAGTCGTCTGGCGCAGACTCTGACGTATACCGCCTGGCCGGCTTGCGCCCAAAAGCCTCGACGACCTCGAGCTCTGACAAGCCGTGCAACTGCATGGACGGGATCTTGCTTGAGCTGACGGCATCAAGCTGATCCTCGCTCATCCAAAGGTGGCGAACGCGCCCGAGCGACAACCCGAGCAACAGAGCCAGGGCAAGGAAGACACCCGCTACTCCCCAGAGGGATCTGCGTGCGCGAGTCGAAAGCTGTGTGCCCACGGCCACTAGCTCTTGCGCCCAGGATTCCTGAGCATGTGGTCTTGCTTGCTGCTAGCCGTGGGGAACGGCCAACCAGACAAGAGCGCCCCGACCAGGAGCGCACCAAACACCGTGGCGCCAACGATCCAACTCGATGCTACGACAGAGACGACAACACCGATCGCGGCGAAGACGACGACTGTCCACTTGAGAACCTTGCGCTGGTTTTGATCCAAGATCGAACTACCTATCCGCCACCAGGTCCGTGCAACGTCTGAGGGTGATCAGCTGCGAGGCGGGGAGTCGTCAGCTGCATTGTGTCGTAGGACTGCAGCCTAGCAGATCATGATCGATCCTGGACTCGCGGCACTCCCTGAACGGGTGTTGATTGCTCGTGAGCAATTCTCCAATGCTGCCCCGAACGCCGCATGACGAAAGTCGTGTTGATCTCTAGCTTCCATCGAGCGTCTCCGACACTCGGCCGAGTCAGCATGCGCAATCGCCCAGTTACCCAGGCGACGTCTCCCTCGACGACCAAGTCGCCAAGATCAATCGTGACGTCATCGAACACCGTCGAAGCAAACGCAGTCTCGTAGTCCGTGCGGATGGCGCGCGACCCGATCAGCACTTGGCCTGTCGAGTGCATCAACGTCGAAGCACCTCCGGCCTCGTAACACGCAACCATCGCGTCTACATCTCGATCGAGAAAGGCATGACGCCAGGCTTCGATCAATGACGTTGGGCCAGACACAAGTGCGTGACCACCACCCTCGAACGAATGGCAGGCGCTCAACAAGCACATGACTACAACAGCGAGCGTACGCATGGTTCGTGGTCCTGTCAGCCAGTCTGCATCGACTAGTTAGCCAGCATCATCACGAACTCTGGGTAGTTGCGCAATCGCCGTCAGGGAGTCAGTCGCCACTCCAATCCCACGGAATGACCCCGGCGGCCAGCATGCGCTCAGCCAACTCCGCGCGACACCAAAGCTCGACACCGGGGACGACCACGCTGCTATCAACCCCGCGAACCACGCAGATGCGATGCGCTCTTGGGTAGTGGGGCCCATCTAGACTACTCGGTTGCCCCATCCACTCTGTGTAAACCGAGAGGCAGACCTGCAGCTCACGCCCATCTGTGAGACGGAGTCGCGCATCCTCATCACCCTCTGACTCGGAGACATCACCTAGGTTGAAGCTCGGTACAAGGAAGGTGCCGCGCCCCTCGACTGTGAACGCGCGCTCAACAACAAGAACCAGGCGCTGCTCCATGTCTGGCTAACGGATCGGATGATCAGCTGCGAGGCGAAGCCTCGCCAGCTGATCATCGTGTTGGGAAGCAATCATGATTGCCATGCTGCCTTTGATCAACGCCCGGCGGATAGCTGACGTCATCGCCGCCTCCTTCACAGGTCTTCGTAGGGCACCCAGGCGGCCCCGCCGTTGTCGACACTGCGACTTGCTCGCGCTCCTGCCAACCTGACCAGGCCCCACCAAACACACACACCAACGGTAAACCCAATGAACGCACCGCCGGAGACGATCAAATGGCGGCCGAGCATGCAGAGCGCAAACGTGGTGACGGTTCCAGCGAAGACGATGCAGGCTTGGAAGCGACGCATCTGCACCTTGCTCAGCGCCCCGGACCTGAAGACCTCTCGCACGCCTTCGATCGCAAGTTTGACGATGATCAGAGCAAAGAAGCCACCGAGGCCCAGAAGGACCCAGGCCATCACAGTTATGAAGTCGTCCACGTCCGGTATCTATGAGCCTCTAGGAGCACCTACGGTGCCAACGGGCCGTTATGCGCCGATTTGCTGCGATTGGCGGACAGCACCGTCGCGAAACATCGGGACGAGCAAGAGCAGCTTAGGCACGGAGAACTCGCAGGTCTGCTCAGGGCCACACCGTCGACTCGGCTCGCGCCCGCTACACCTCGAGCTGCCCGAGCCGGACCGTAACCGTGCCGAACTTCTCGGTCGCGCCGAGTTCGTCGCGCGCTTCGTTGAGTAGTCCGCGCACGCGCTCGAGCCGCTCGTGCCCGAACACTGCGGCTTCGGCCAGTTCGAGGTAGAGCTCGGCAGCCTGTAGGGACTGCTCGGCCGAACGCTCAGTGAGCGCGACGAGCTCCTCGTATCGGCGATGCATCACCTTCGTCTCACGAACTGTGCGGCGGCAATCGCAACAGCGCACAGCGTCGGCCTCGAGCGGCAGCCGGAGCTCCTCGTACCAGTGCTTCTGCTCCTCGGCGAAGAACAAAAACCGCCGCCTACAATCGCGGCAGACTTTGTCGAGGTCGAAGTAGTGGGTCACGCCGACGGTCGCGGGGGTCTGGGCGTCGAGGTCGGCGGCGATCGCGGTGTCGGGAACCGTCCGGGTGCCGTCGTCCCAGAACCAGCGCGGAAAGCCGTGCCAGTGCCCGGGCACCGAGTCATCGCCGTAAAAAGGGCCGTTGTGCGAGTGCAGATAGACCGCGTCGAAATCCTCGGCCGGGTTGTTGCCGGTCACGCGCGGGCGCTTGCCGTAGCGAGGATGGTCGGCGTAGCGGTCGTAGTCGCCGGTTGGTGGAGACGGTGGATGGCGCGTCATGTCGGTGCGGTAGTGCGGGATGAAGGGCGTCGCGGCAGCTTCACGAGTCGGACCGATCGGGCTATTCCACCACGACAACGGTCCCTGCGATGTAGTCGTGGATCGCTCGGCGCTTCTCGTTCAACAACAGGACGACCAGCTCGCTCCACATCCACACTTCGCCCAACACAGCGAGCAGGCCAGCGGTCGGATCTCTGCTCCCGATCAGGGCCATCCTCTCGATGTTCGGAAGCGAAGACCACTCAGGTTCGCTCCAGCGCGCAACCGTGACGCTCAACGCAATGAAGGAAGCTACCATCAAGGCAAGGTCGACGGCGCTTCTCAGGACTGCCTCGCGGTAGCCGATCGCGCGCCCGTCGAGCCGTCGGACCTTGATGCCAGCCAGCATCTTCCCGGCAGTTCGCCCCCAATGCGCGTGACACACGATCGGATAGGAGATCATCAAGATCCACACGATGGCGACCCACAATAGAACGCTCTCGATCGGGTTGCCGTATGCCCATGGCAGAGCCTGAAAGCCCAAGACGAGAATGATCGTCGAGTCGACGACTAGCGAGAACGCTCTCCGCCCAAACCCGGCGTATGTGACCTCGGCAATGCTATCGGCGGATATGTCACCCATTCTCACTGCCCCATCACCGCGTGGCCACGACCCGGCTCGTAATGTTGAGCGGAGGCACGAAGGCTACTGTAGTCAACTTCGCACACAGTGGTCTGCCCAACGTCTGTGGATGATCAGCTGCGAGGCGAAGCGTCGTCAGCTGCAGTGACTAGTCCTCAAACAAGCGAAGATCGACACCCGACATCGCCACGCGACGAGCGTACACATCGCGTCCGATCCCGACCAGTGTCGGCGCCTGAGCGACTGAGTTGACGATCGTGTGATTGGCTCCCT
>Ga0316204_10001513_pt1 | contig 61979 bp, 54 predicted proteins | sample 6monrhotite_MG_2_FD_205661 | JGI IMG/M metagenome (GOLD analysis project Ga0316204, IMG submission 205661) | Microbial mat bacterial communities from mineral coupon in-situ incubated in ocean water Damariscotta River, Maine, United States -... | ecosystem: Environmental > Aquatic > Marine >...
TTTTAGACTCTATTTAGTAAAATTTTTGCAGAAGTATTTTATGAGAAAAAAATGGTTAGTCTCTGGTGAAATGTACTTAATGCGGATGTAAAAATATGCTTTGGGACTTAGTTATTTCACAGTCTCTTATGTTACTTACTTAAATAATAACCAATTTAATCTTTTAACTTTGAGATTTTATAACTCTTCAATATCAGAAATCTCTTTTCCTGAGAGTGATTCCATTTTTGTTTCTACAATATCTAAAAATTCATTTTTGTTTTTTTCATCCATGTTATTTTCTAGCATATCTAAAATATATTTTATACCGTTTGCATTTATCTTTTTTAAGCTGGCAAGGTAGTGTACAAATGCAATAACTTTAATATCGCTTATTGAGTAAAGCTTTTTTGAACCCTCAGCATACTTTGCTGGGAGGAGACCTTTTTCCTCATACATTTTTAGTGTACGAGTTTTTGCACTCAAAAGTTCTGCAATACTTCCTAGAGGTAGGATGTCTTTTTTATTGTCAAGTAAAGCCATTATAGTCTTTCTAAAAATCTTAAGTAATTGTATCCATTTGTGATTTAAAATAAATATAATGTATTTTATTTACAAAAAAAATGTAAATTTTTTACATAAATTATGTATTTATTTACATTTAAAATGTTATTATGATTAAATATAAATTAATTTTAAAATTATTAATTCTAAAAACACACTAATAATGTTTTATTTTCACATATTGTTATGCAATATAAAATATTATGAAAATGGTACGAATGGATTTATTGAAAATAAACAAAGAAACTTTGAACGAAGTTAAACAAGTAGCTACTGCGTGGCAAAGACTAATTGAAAACGAACGTGAACAATCAGAGAAAAAGTTTCATGCAACTATGACTAGTATGCTTAAAAATCCAATGAATAAGATGTTTTTAATTGAACTACTAGATCAAAGTTTTCGTTCTAATAACTATCAAAGAGTTGCTGATCAGTTAGAATTTATATTTAATAAATACAATGATATTGATTTTTTCACATCATTTGAAGATTCACTCATTTGGGCATTTCGTCACGTTGGTACTTATGTACCTGAGCTTTCAATACCAATGTTTATAAAATACCTCAGAGACTATGTTAAGAATGTTGTGATTGCTGGAGAGTTAACTTCGCTTGTTAGACATATTAAAAAACGCAAATCTGAGGGTACACGTGTTAATTTAAATATAATTGGTGAAATTGTCTTGGGTGAAGATGAAGCAAGTAATCGTATAAATAAATATATTACAGCACTAGAACATCCTGATATTGATTATATATCTATAAAAATATCTACAATTTTTTCACAAATCAATTCACTAGCTCATGATTGGAGTGTTAATCAAATATCTCTAAGACTTGAAAAAATCTATTCTGCTGCAATGAAAAATGCCTATGTTGATAGCGATGGTAATAGAACAGATAAGTTTATTAATCTTGATATGGAAGAGTATAAAGATTTTCATCTTACTATTGATTCTTTTATGAGGACACTATCTAGAGATGATTTTTTATCTCTATATGCTGGAATAGTTGTTCAAGCTTATCTCCCAGATGCATTAGAACAGATAAAAAAACTTACTGCTTGGGCAAAAGATCGTGTGAGAAAAGGTGGAGCACCTATTAAGATACGTCTTGTTAAGGGAGCTAATCGTGAAATGGAGCTTACAGAGTCAAGTTTGAGGGGATGGCCTTGTGTTACCTATAATGAAAAAAAAGATACAGATGCTAACTTTAAAACTGTAATGAATTATCTGTTAAATCCAGAATTTTCATCTTCAGTCCACATAGGTATTGCGTCACATAATCTTTTTGATCATGCTCTTGGGATATTATTAGCACGCGAACGTGGTATGGAACACTGTTATAGTGCGGAGATGCTTGAGGGAATGAGTGAAACTGCCTATAAACTTTTAAAAAAAGAGGGGATTAATGTAGTTTTATATGCTCCAATAGCTACGAAAAAGACATTTAATAATGCGATTGCTTATCTAGTTAGACGTTTTGATGAGAATACGGCTAAGCAGAATTTTTTACGACATAGTTTTGGTTTGAATACTAATTCTGAAGCTTGGCAGATACTGCTTAAAAGCTATGATGATTCGTTAGATGCTATGTCTAAACTTCATCTTAAACCATTTAGAACGCAAAATAGGATTGATGAAGTTACAATAGATAATGATTCTAAATCATATAGCTATAAAGCAGAGAGTGATACTGATTTTGTTTTACCTAAGAATAAGTTATGGTTACAAGATATAGTTAAAAAATGGAAAAATATAGCTCTATCTGGTGGTTATCATGCCTTATCTGTTATTGGTGGAAGAACTATTCAATCTCTAGATATAGTTAACGTAATAGATAAGTCACAATATCATGAAAAAATAACTGTTGGTAGTTATATGAAAGTTTCACCTGAGGAGATAAAATTAGCAGTTGAGGTTGCAAAAAAAGATTCTGATGGCTGGAGGCGACTTACATCTATTCAAAGAGAAGAAATTTTAATGAATGTTGCGCATGAATTTCGCAAATCTAGATCTGACCTTATAGGCGTTGCAGCAGCAGAAGTTGGAAAAGTTTTTAGTGAAACTGATGTTGAAGTTTCAGAAGCAATAGACTTTTTGAATTTCTATCCATATAGTGTAGAAAAGATTAATAATCTCAATGGAGTAGAGACTACTGGCAAGGGAGTAGGATTAGTTGTGAGTCCATGGAACTTTCCTATTGCCATAGCAACAGGTGGAATTGCTGCGGCTTTAGCATCTGGTAATACCGTAATATTAAAACCAGCTTCGCAGGCAGTTTTGAGTGCTCATAGACTTTGTGAGTGCTTTTGGAATGGTGGTGTTAGTAAAAAGAGTTTGCAACTAGTTATTTGTGATGGTTTAACAGCTGGAGAGCATCTAATTACTAATCGTGATATTGATTTTACAATCTTTACTGGAAGCGAGGCTACAGCTTATGATATGCTAAAACGCAGACCAGATATTCACCTAAGTGCTGAAACAGGTGGAAAAGATGCGACTATTGTTACATCAATGTCAGATCGCGAGCAAGCTATTAAGAATGTTGTTGCATCTGCTTTTAGTAACTCAGGTCAAAAATGTTCTGCTACATCACTTTTAATACTAGAAAAAGAGCTCTATGAGGATGTAGAATTTAGAAGAATGCTTGTAGATGCTACCTCATCGATTGAAGTTGGTTCTGTATGGGAACTACATAATCGTATTGGAACATTGTCCTCATTTGTATCTGGGAATCTTTTAAAGGCACTTGAAACTCTTGATGATGATGAAGCTTGGTTAATACCTCCAAGATATGCAAACGAAGAAAATCCATATATGCTTAGACCATCAATCAGGTGGGGAACGAAAGTTGGTAACTTTTGTCATATGAATGAGCTATTTGGCCCAGTTTTGAGTGTGATGTGTGCTGAGAATCTTGATGATGCAATAGATATTGTTAATGCAACTGGTTATGGTTTAACCTCAGGTCTAGAGAGTCTTGATGAGAGAGAACAGAAGTTATGGAAAGAGAAAATAGTTGCTGGAAATCTCTACATCAATCGTGGAACTACTGGGGCTATTGTTTTTAGGCAGCCATTTGGTGGTATGCGAAAATCTGCAATAGGTAGTGGTAGAAAAGCTGGTGGACTTAATTATGTTACTCAGTTTATGAATATTAATGCCAGTTTAGAACTAACACAAAATATAGGCAAAGAGTACTCTTTGCTAAAACGTTTTGAATCATTGATTTCAATTTCACATTTTAAAGATGAACTAAACATGTGCTTAAAACTTCTTTACTCTTTTACTCAGGTTAATGAAGAAGAGTTTCTACAAGAGCATGATTATTCAAATATTAGGGGTGAATCAAACATAACACGCTATTTTGGAGTTAAAAGTACAATTTTAAGATTAAGCAATAGTGATACTCTTTTTGAAATAATATGCTCATATTTTTCTGCAAAAATGGCAGGTTCACGCGTTACTATCTCTCTTGATATAGATTACAACAGTAAGTCATTAAAGTGGTTGCACAAAAATGCTATAAAATTTTTGGAAAATGATGACGAACTAATTGTAGAAGCAGATGTAACTTTTTTAGGTACATTCAATCAATATGAACGTGTACGAATATTAAAACCTACTATTAGTATTGATGCTCTATATAAAGAAGCTATAAAAACTGCTAAGCATATAACTACTGAACCATTTGTTGCTCATGGACGTATAGAATTAATGCATTACTATATTGAACAGAGTATTTCAGATAGTTACCATCGTTATGGTAACCTTGGTCTGCACGGTTTAAAGGGGGAATAAAAATGCAAACACCTGTTTTAATATCATTTTTTATATATATGGTCGTAATGATTGGCATAGGATTTTATTTTTATTTCAAAACAGATGATTTAAGTGATTATGTTCTTGGAGGTCGAGGTCTAGGACCTGGAGTTACAGCACTTAGTGCTGGTGCATCTGATATGAGTGGTTGGTTGTTGCTTGGGTTACCTGGTCTAATGTATACTGATGGAATTGTAGGAAGTTGGATAGCAATTGGATTAATAATTGGTGCATATTTGAACTGGCATTATGTTGCTCGAGCACTCCGTATCTATACAGATAAACTAGATGATGCGATAACTATACCTGATTACTTTTCAAATAGATTTGAAGATAGTGGCAATTTTTTACGTGTTATGACAGCAATAGTTATTTTGTTATTTTATACATTGTACACATCTTCTGGTCTTGTTGGCGGTGCCAAATTATTTGAAGTAACATTTGGTCTTGATTATTCAACTGCACTTTTAATTGGAAGTTTTATTATTGTTTCATATACATTTTTAGGTGGTTATAACGCAGTTAGTTGGACAGATTTTATTCAAGGAATATTGATGATGTTAGCTTTAGTTATTACTCCTATTGTAGTGATAAATAATATTGGAGGATTGGAAGAGGGGTTAAGACTTGTCTCTTCAGTTGATCCATCTAAACTTAATATGCTTAGTGGGACTTCTATTATTGGAATTATCTCTTTAATGGCTTGGGGGCTTGGCTACTTTGGACAACCTCATATATTGGTACGTTTTATGTCTATCCGTCATGATGAACAGATGAAAAAAGCAAAAACAATTGGTATGAGTTGGATGATTCTTTCTGTTATTGGCTCTTTAGCAGTTGGTTTTTTTGGTTTTACATACGTACTTTCTGAGGGAATTGATTTACAAGATAGTGAGAAGATTTTTATAACTCTTTCGCAGTTACTCTTTAATCCATGGATTGCTGGCTTTTTACTTGCGGCTATTCTTGCTGCTATAATGAGTACAATTGATTCACAACTTCTTGTTTCCTCTTCTGTACTTACACGTGATATTTATCACGCTATTGTGCGCAAGGGAGCAACTGATAAAGAGCTTGTATGGGTAGGACGTGCAACGGTGATTCTTATAGCCATAATTGCATGGTACCTCTCAACAGATAAAGATTCTAGTGTACTTAAACTTGTAGCTTATGCCTGGGCAGGGTTTGGAGCAGCTTTTGGTCCACTTGTTATACTTTCACTTTATAAAAGTGATATAAATAAAGAGGGTGCAATAGCAGGAATTCTTACAGGCTCTATTGTTGTTATAATATGGAAACAGCTCGAAGGTGGTATTTTTAATGTTTATGAACTACTTCCAGGTTTTATATTCGCATGGTTGGCTATTTTAATTTTTAGTAGATTTGGAGCTAAAGGTTCTGCTAAGAGTAAAAATATTTTTGATGAAGTACATACTAAGTTAAAAAATAAATTATAGAGAGGAATATAGATGAAACGACTTGTAATTAAAGTAGGTAGTGCTGTTTTAACGCAGAAGAATCATATTGCTAAAGAACGCATGATGAATCTAGTATCTATGATAGCTACTTTAACGAAAAGATATGATGTTATTTTAGTAACATCTGGTGCAGTTGCTGCTGGATATTCAGCATTGAAGCTTGATAAGAGAAAACAGATAGGTAAAAAAGCACTAGCAGCAGCAGGGCAACCAATACTTATGACAGCATATAAAAAGAAGTTTGATATTTATGATATTGATACAGCACAGATACTGTTGACAGAAGATGATTTTGATTCACGAAAACGTACAAAAATGTTTCAAGAGATAATAGATGCACATTTAGAGAATGACATTTTGCCAATTGTCAATGAAAACGATATTACATCTACTCCTGAACAGCTTTTTGGTGATAATGATCAACTATCTGCAAACGTAGCTCATGCGACGAATGCTGATTTATTAGTAATCTTAAGTGATATAGATGGATTTTATGATAAAAATCCACAAGAGCATGAAGATGCTAAGCTTTATAAGATAGTTAATGAATTGTCAGAAAATGAGTTGAAGGATACATCATCACCTAACAATGATTTTGCTACAGGTGGTATTGTAACAAAGTTAAAAGCAGCTGATTATCTCATTAAAAGAGGACGAAAGGTCTTCTTATGCAATGGATTTGATCTTAGTGCAGCAGAGTCTTTTCTCTTAGATGGTAAACATACGCTAGGAACACTATTTGAGCCAAAAGTGAATAACTAATTTATTCAAACAAACCGAGGAACTATGTCATTAAGATTTAGTTTTGAAGTAGTGTTTTGTGAGGTTGTTTTTGGAAGTTTATATATTGTAGAGTCTATTGGAAGAAGTACAGAAACATAAATTCAAAAATAAATACAATTTAAGTATGCAAATTTTAGATATATAGAGCAGAAAAATTTGCTCAAATATAAAGATTATAGAGGTGTAACTAGAATCATCTTTCATTATCGTAGTTATATCTAAATATTAATCAAAGTGTTAGTAAATGTGTCGTGGACTGAGAGTTGGAAAATATGTAACACTACTACTTAAATTTAAAATCAATTAATAACTTTAAGTTTTATATAATTTATTCCTATATATACTCTCTTTATGAAAACAGTGCAATTAAATAATGAATTTGAATATCTGATTATTCAATATATCTTAGAAACATCAACAGATAAAAGTATTCACAATATACTGAGTCGTCTGAATAGATTAAAAAAAATGTTTTTACAGATTAGAGATAATTGAGTTATAGCATTTTTATCTAAAATAGTTAACTTACCTACTAATATAATTTACTCAGCTTTAGTACATAAAACCAAGTTCTTTTTTGGAGCAAGCACTTAATACGGCGATAATGGTGAGCATATCTTTATTATCCTTGACAACATTTTCAATATCAGAGATTTTAGTCAATATTTCTAAGAAAAGTTGCATTGAGATAGCAAGAGTTTTAAGCTCACTCTTTAAATCCATAAATAGTTATCAAAGTGTCTGAAGTTCACTGTTCATACGATTAATATAGCTTACGATGTTGTAAGTAAACATATAGAGTGTAATTCTTGTAACAAGTGTTCCATAAATTTTATTCTCTTCTTTACATAAACTAAAATGTTCTTTTTTGTAGTAAAATCAGAAATCTCTTTACGAAGACTATCGTTCATTTTAATAGAAAAATCAAGTTGAAATGTTGAATGAATGTCAGTATAATTTAGTGATACAATATTCAATCCATTAACACTTTTGTGCTCCTTATTGCTCCACATATATTTACAACTTCCTTCAATTTGCTTACCACGTTTGGGTTCAACAGTATCATCAATGATTAATACTCTATGCTCACATTCTTTATGCAATGGACGTATTTGAACACTCAATATCAATAACTTCCACCAGTTCTAGTATTCTTTTTTGATAAAACGATAATAAGTGTCCTTACCGTAGGCATCGTCACTTTATTTAATAAATGCAGATTGTAGTTTAGTCAGCACAATCATATAGACAAAATGCAATAGTATTTGAAATGGTCTACATGTATCACTACGTTTAGCAAAGTTTCTTTGTTTTAGAATCTTTGTAATTTTTATATCACAAAGCACTTCAAGAATTGGGTTCTTTAATATTCCACTTATCACAGTTTTTATATAATTTTTAAGTCCTATAAAAAGCCTTCATTTATAGTTTTTTAATATTTGTCCTATATTTTAAAGTGGCTGTTTATTGATTTTAATGCTGAATTATTGTTAGTATATTTAATAGAATTTATATGCGAAAGTTGAGTAATTTATTTAAAACATAAATAAATGTATAATTAGAGTATGGAAAAAAATCAATCTAAAAACAATGAAGTAATACTACAATCAATCATCGACAATACAGATGATTTGATATTCTTAAAAGATAAAAACTTTATCTATCTTAATTGTAATGATGCATTTACTAAATTTATTGGAAAATCAAAAGATGAGATAATAGATAGTAGTGATTTTGATTTATTTGATAATGACATAGCATCTTTGTTTAGAGAAAAAGATATTGAAATGCTCAAAAGTAATAAAATACTATCTAATTATGAGTGGGTCAAATATCAAGATGAAAAAAATGTTTATCAACATACGCAAAAGATTCCATTTAAATATGATGATGAGTGCATAGGAGTTTTAGGAATTAGTCGAGACGTTACAGAACTTCATTTAACTCAAAAAAAATTAGAAACACAAACATACGTAGATGATCTAACTCAAATCTACAATAGAAAATCTTATCATGAGTATATTAATAAATTATTATCACAATTTAATAGATACGACACGACCTTCTCCATAATGATGTTTGATATAGATGATTTCAAAAGAATAAACGATATTCATGGATACAATTTAGGTGATGAAGTATTAATAGAATTAACTAGCTTAATTGAATCTCATATTAGAAATAGTGACTACCTATTTCGAGTTGGTGAAGATGAGTTTGTTATTTTGTTCACTGAAACATCAATATATGAAGCTGAAATTGTTGCTGAAAATATAAGAATTAGTGTTGAGAATAATTTAAAAACTTTAAAAAATGAGAAAGTAACAATAAGCGTAGGATTAACAGAAGTAGAAAAAAATGATACAGAAGATTTAATATATAAAAGAGCTGATGGCCTACTATATTACTCAAAAATTAATGGCAAAAATATGGTTTCTACTAAAATATTTGGTGATTTAGAGTATGCATATTATTTTGATGACCAAACTAGTACCATTTATGAGAGAATAAGCGGTACTTTTATGAATATTGATGCCTTCAAAGATACTTTTATGAATATGGAGTTTGTTAACAAATACTCTCAGTATGAAAATATTATAACCGACTTTAGAGATTTTGATATGAACTTTGAGTACTTTGAAAGTGAAGCAGTAGATGTTCTCATAAAATTAAAAGAAAACTTACTACTTAACGATTTATCTATAAAAAGAGCAGTTTCATTAATGCACAAATATGCTAATAATAACCCAATTAAAGAGATTTTAACTGATTTAGGTATTAAAACTGACAATTTTAATAATATCCCAGATATTAGTGAGTTTATAGGCTTTGATACGGTGAAGTACTTTAAGATGAAAGATAGCCAACTAACTATATGTAAGTAAATTGACTACTAAATATTACGTCGATACTCTTCAAAATCGAGCTTCCAAACTTTTACTCCACAAAAACGACTTCCCTCTGGACAAATTGGGTAAATTTTATTTGCAGCTCGCACTGTACATGGTGGAAGGAACTCATCTGAGCCTTCAATATTCTGTTCTCTTAACTGCTTAACTTGCTCATATACAATATCAAAAATCTCTTGTTGTGCGTTATAGCATAGTCTCATTTGAGCTTTATGATGAAATGAGCTAAAATCATTTCTCTCTACAAGTTCAATTTCATGTGCATTGCTTAGGGCATATATAGCTTCTGAGAAACCTAAAATTTTAGACTCTTTTTCAAAAAAGTCATAACTTCTTTGAATTGATCTTCTATAAACCTTTAATGCCTCTTCATTTTTCTCAATTAATGGCGGTGTATAAAAACTTTGATGATAATTTTCTTCTATTAACGGTCTTATAGCTGGGCTCTTCCTATGTCGCTGATTTTGAGCATCAGCTGAAAGAGATAACTTTATGTATGTGCTAAATCCACCTAATACACCCTCATCAGGTATCATCTGTGAAAATCTTAGTACATCTGCGTAATTATCACTTGCATCTATTTCAAATGTACCAACAACATCAAATACCTTAACTTTTTGATTATCTTTTATATTATGTCTCTCTTTTATTTTAGAGAGTGATGATTTCGCCCATTTTGGTGAAGATTTTTGAGCATGTTCAACAAGTGGCTTTAATGATGGATCAAGCTCAATCAATTTTTTAGAGATAATATCTGCAAACTCTTTTGCCTCATCTGCTGACTCTTCTAATGTCTGAGCAACAGCAATATAACGCAATAGGGTAATTACATTAACAGTATGATACAGATATGCACTCATGCCACCAGGCAAAACATAACGCGCCATCTCTTGAGCTTTTTTTACAACATCTTTTTGACGAAACTTTGGAGTCTGTGCTGAGGCATCATCCATCAGTAGTTCTATTAACTCTTCATAATCATCAAATTGCTGTTTATAATACTCCTGCCAATCTTTAGAAACTGCATTTTTAGGGTAAACAAAAGCATCACCACTCATCTTTGCATATCTTTGACTAACTTGTTCACTATTATAAAATGGATGAGCATGAAGTAGGCGCCAAATTAAGTGACGACTCATTCCCTCAATCATCATAGTTATATGAGTATGTTGTAGAGTCGTGTGATGACCAGCTTCAAAAACAGAGCTAAGTAAAGCGTCTTTTCGAGCCCATTGTGAGCTTTTTTCAGGTTTAACTAACCCTTTTGCTGCATAACATGTACGTGCTGCTGAGACGGCTGTATCAGACGGAGTCACTACATCTAAAAATTCAATTTTTAATTTATTTATCATATAGAAATTTTAGCAAAATAATTATTTAGACTGCCTCATTAAACAAAACACTTTGAGAAGCTTCAGGAATTGGAGAGATTGCACCATTTGGTTCGCCTAATAGTAGCTGTATGTCAACAGATGAGCGAACACTTTGCGCTTTTGCAAAACCAGCCGCATCAGATAAAATTTCACTAAAAGAGAGCGCATCGCTTTGCGAAACACTTTTTTGATCTAGAGAAAAAGAGGAGGTTAATGTCTGAATTGTAACAGAACTATATGCTTCAAATCCACTTTTCTGTGTATTAAGAGAATTACTAACACCTTCTAATTGATTTCTAACTGACTTTAACATAGCTTCTGCATTAGTTACATCACTATCAGAGACAAGAGATATATCGCTAAAAGAGACACCAAACTCTGCTCTACGATTAAATGACTTAAGTCCCCTATCTCCAATAATCCTATCGCTATTTGGTTTATCTATCTCTAGTTTCCCTGCTTGAAATAAGTCTGTATTTGCTTTACCAAATACCTCTAATCCATCTAATCTCCAATATCCTCCTAATGAGCCCTCTGGACGAATAATAACTTTATCTCCAAAAGTAGTTGTAATATCTACTGTTTGAAGTTTTGATACATTATCACCCGAAGAGAGAATATCATTTGCAACTTGAACCTCAGCATCTGAACCATTTTTTACAAAAACATCAAAAACACCAAAATCACCATCAAATTCATCAATGTTAAAAGATGTTATATTTACTGAATTCGGTAAATTATATTCATAATCTGTTAATGTATCCCCTGGTGTAAATTGTGCCACACCTGCTGTTTGACCTGCTGGGACTTTACTGATGTCAATAATATTTATAGCACTTAACTTGTCATTGTCTCCCTCAATTTTTATACCACGCCCATCTGTACTTTTTAACACAAACACACCATTATCTTTTGAAGCAACTAATCCAGTTTGAGAACTAAATGTATTAATTGCATCTGTTAATGCATCATCTTTATCTCTATCTTGAACAGTGACTGAACCAATTAATTGTCCATTTAAAGTAAAATTGGATGGAGTCTCTCCTGCGGCTATCTCTTTTGAAGCAAATGCTCTATACTCTACTTCGCTACTAGCTGAGACTTTTGTAGTAGAAGTTAATGAGTTAATTACATTTGCAACTGCACCAAACCCCTCACCAGTAGCATCACCAACAGTAGCATTTAATGCTTGTGAATCTAAGGCTATATCAACTGTACCAAAAGCTTCATTTTCATTGTATAACAAAATAGGTTGGTAGGTCTCTTTATACGACTCTTCTAAACTCTTAGATGTAACCCTATTTGTCTCAATATTTGCAAATTCTGTTGTCTGATTTGCTAAAAAATTACGCTTAATTGGACTATCTAAAACACTTTTGTTATCATAAATTGCAGAAGATGCAATGTCATCGAATTTTTTTGCTAAAAGTTGTATCTGCTCATTAAAATAATTACCTGATAGAGGATTTTTTTTACGTTCTTCTAACAGTTTTTCCATCTCAGCAACCACATCCAATTGTTTATTAACTCCAGTGATAGCAACATCAAGCAGACCAATTGCACTGTTTGATGAAGTTATAGAATTTGTTAGATGAGTAAACTTATTTTGTGAAAAGTCCTCTAAAGTTAAAGAACTTCCTGAGTTTGTCGATATTGGTTGTGAGTAGACACGAAGAAGTGTACTAGGCGTTACACTACTGTCACTTTTAGTGACAAAAGATTGAGAACCAACAGTTTGTAATTGACTGTTTGACTGTCCTAGAAGCATGGCACACCCCTCGTATAATAGGTAATATACCAACTATTTTATTAAAATAATATTATTTTTATATTTTAAGCCAAAAACCTTCACCTCTTTTAAGAGTTAAATCACCCTCAGTTAAAATAGAGTTAACCCATTTTCCATCTCTATATACCCATATATTTGTATCTTGAATAAATATTGTTGTCTCTTTTCCTACACCTAAAAGATTCCAAGTTCCAGCAAATTGTTCTTCGTAACCTCCACCAAAAAGATCATACTCTTCACCTTCACTAAAGAGTACTGCTTGATGCTTTGAAGATTTTATCCAATACCCCCAGCCATCACTCATTTTAGTTAATGAATTTGAACTTTTATTTGGCTCATAAAGTAACCATTTGTCTTTCTGGTAACCATAAATAGCTTCCACATCACTGAAAACCTCTGATACTTTATCAACACTCTTAATTATTGGCAAAGAGGCTAAATTCCAACCTGGTGCTAAAACAATCCTATCTTCATTAATATTTACTTTAAATGACACTGGAGAAGATATTTTTCCACCACCTATTGCATTTACAGTGACAGTTGCTTCACCTGTAACAGAGGGAAGTGTTCTTATACGAATAAAGCCCTCTATTTTTTTCTTTGGGAGTATAATACCTGTAAACTTTTGAGGAGTTTCATCTACAATAATATTCTTTGACACTATATCTGGTGAGTGTGAAATTAAATCGTCTCTATTTGTAGAGATAACTAAAGAGGTAAAAGAGTCACTTGGATTTGGTTCTAAAATAGTAACAGGTATGTTAATGTCACCAAAATTCTTTGTTACATTAATATCAGAAATATTTATAACTATAGGTTTTTGATTATCATTTAAAACACTAAAATTTATTGATGTAGTACCACCTATATACCTTGCATCTGTATCTTTGTGTATAAAGTATGGAGCGACATTAACTCTATAGTTTCCTGTAACTAGCGCATCTAATTTAAGATTAACACTTATTGGTGAAAAAATTGTAGTAGTGCCATTTCCATTTAATGTAATTACTTTCGGCACACCCTCACCATCAAAACGTTCTATATAATAACTATAACTATGAATATATAGTAATGTACTAAAAGTTCTACCTGTATATGTAACTGATAATGATGGAACTAAATCAATATTTAAAGAGGGAGATTTAATAGTTGCAATTGTTTGACCATTGCTAACTCCACTGATTGTAACTAACTCATTTGGGACTTGCCCAGTATTAGCGCCTAAGGTATCAGCAATTTGTGGCGGAGCATTCGTGTCCGCCGCAAAAAAGGAGGTAAAGTGTGTGTTTAATATAAGTGTGAAAATTAAGAATATGTGTAAAAGCTTCATTAAATGCTCCTTCTACACATCATTAAGCATTTTGTATTCCAAGATATATTGAGGAACTAGTCCTCAATATAAATTTAACTATTGATTACGAACACAAATTGTACGTGTATTCGTAGCACCTGTTGATGGAGAAGTTGTGCCAAACATGTTCATATAACTAACATCAGCGACTGGGTTCAATACTTTATAATTATCAGTACTATTAATATCACTTGTCCAGTAATTACTACTATCATTAAAGTCATATAAGAATAGTGTACTTCTATTTAATCCAGTTGAGCCTTGAGTCAAGTTGTAACGAGCTTCAATATCAAATAGGTTTAATGAAGTCAACTCTTCTACAGTAGGTAGTCTCCAATCAGTTTTTCCACCATGATTCAGAATAGCACAATAATATTCTGCATTTGCAAATGTATCATATGGAGATGTACTAGATGTTACAGTAACTTTTCTCTCCCATTCGATATTTAAAGCACTATCAGCAACTCTTTTATCTGCATCAGTTAAAGCTGAAAGGGCTGTGCTACTAAGATCTGTTAATGTGTTACTAGTTCCAAATCTATTTGTATTATAATACTCATCAAATGCTGTTGTTGAAACTTGTTGAGCCACACAATGTGGACTCATGTGAACTGACGTATCAGTACTATTGTATTCACGAACAGTCATACCAGTTGCACTTAGAACTCTTCTTTCAGTTTCAACAGTGATTACACTATTTGAAACATTTCCATCTTTAGACACAAAGAATAATCTGTCTAAATTACTTGTAGGAGTAATTGTTATAGCTCCACCTACATTAAACGAAGTATCCCCAGTAACTGCAGTTAACCATGTGTTAGACATGCTATTAGTGGTTGCGTCATAAAGTGTTAATAATTCAGGAACTGTAGGTAAATCCCATGTATTGATATTATACTTATTCGATGCTCCACATGAAGTTAAAGATGTCTCTTCTGAAAGGCTCCAAACCAATCTACTCGCGTTATCTGTATACACAGTACCATCAACAGATAATGTTGTAAATCGTATGCCCTCAACTGCTTGATGAAAATTAGAAGCATTAGCATCCCAACTAACAATACTTGATGAACCACTTGCTTCATTTAATGACTTATATGCAGCTGTCGCTAAATATATATTATTTGCAGCTGTATTCGCAAATGTACCTAATGTGCTTATAGCACTATTTCCATTAACTGTTAACAGAAGAGTATACCCTCTACCGATAAATGTATCATTAGCATCTAGCGTAATTGTATTACTTGAAACAGATTTTGTACCTGTTGTGTCACCTGTCACATCTCCCCATGGATGAAAAGTAGTATCATTATCAATTTCAGTTGAAAGAAGTGTTGCAACTTCTGCACCTGTTTTATCAGAAGTTAATGTTAAAGAGATATTATTTTCCATAAAACCTACTGCGGCTGAATGGATATAAGTTGTTGGTAAAACATCTTCAATAGCAGATATATTAAGTTCTATAACATCTCCACCTCTGAATGTTCCATCAAATGAAAGTGTTGTAGTTTGAGTAGCTCCAGTAACTGCAGCGTCATATGCAAGAATAGTAGTTGTATTAATTTCTCCAGCATTTGCTGCTGCACCAGGAGCTACTGTTGATGCTGCGACTGTAAGACCATAGTTCCCTGTACCTGCTTTACCATGAATTGTAATATTTCTATCAGTATTAACTGTACCATTTAAATCAACTGTTACTAAACTATTAATTGTTGTATCTGCTTCTAAAGCATATTTAATAACTTTAATAAGACTTTCATTAGTATCTGCAGGATAAGTTAATGAAAGTGCAGCTAATGCAGCTGCAACTCTTGCATCAGTATAAGTTCCTGCGCTTGTTGAGTTAAGATCAAGTGCAAATGATGTTGGAACAGCGGCAGCATTTGTAAAAGTAAATAATAATGAATGACTCCCATTAATATCTGAATTATTAATTCCATCTGCCCCTACGGTAATTTGCATTACCTTTTCAATCTCTTCACTTGCATTAATATCAGGAGCTGTAATTGTAACTGTTGCATTAACATCTGAGCCATTTGCAGCAGTATCAATTGAAGCATTCAAATCTTTCATCGTACTATTTAACTCAACAAATGAAGTAGATAGCAGGTCTAAATAAGATTTTAAAGATGAAACCTTATCTCTAGCTTTTATCGCATCAAGTAGTATTGGATCTAAGGCTGTAGTATTTGCAGCACCAGTTGTTGGATATGATGTTAAATACTGACCAAAACCAATATTACTAAGGTCTGTATAGTTTATAGCAGAAATAACAGAACCATTAGTTTCAGTTAAGTTATAATCACTATTTCCATCTCCACCAACAATTGTATAAACACTTGCGTTTATATCATCCGTCAATGCTTGGACACGAGAGATAGGTCCACTAATTGTTGAAACACTTACAAAACCAGTTAGGCTTAACTGCTGCACCATATCATCAACTGAATCTTTAGCTGTCACAATTCTATCACGAAGAGTAACAATTTGATTACTTGCATTCCTCATAGTAGAGTTAAGGTCATCCTTTGCACCAGACGGTGTTCCACTGAATGAAGTTAGTGACGTCGATGCGAGCCTTGTTTCAGGCCCAAATTTTAACAATGTAGAAAAGTTATTAATCACATTATCTGCAAGAGTAACCGCAGTAATTAATGAGCCAGGATCACCAATAATACCATCTGTTACAGGTAAGCTTGCAGTAACAGCCGCAGCTGCAGTTGCGATAGTATATGTTTTTGCATTACTAACTTTAATCCAAAAACCCTCATACTGATTAATAGATGTAAACTGAGTACCTGTAAAAGTAGATACAAAGCCATTTGGACTATACACTTCAAATGCATTTGTTCCAATATTATATGTATAAACCAAAACACCATTTGTTTTATCATTTAAAAATGGATATTTAACAAGTTGCGTAGCACTTGTAGTAGAAATTGCCTCTGATGTAGCACGTAAATTCCAACCAGCACTAACAGTAAAAGCCAAGTCAGTTCCATCAGTAGTTGTACTTACCGCTGCACTTGAAGCAGAGTTGCCTTTAACTCTCATCCAAACAGCAGCGTATGGATTTGTTGCTGTAAGTAGCGTATAGCCAACTTGTGCTGGATTAAATGTATTCGCTGCTACTTCCCATTGAAGAGTTGTATCATTATAATACCAAGCTGATTCAACAACTGCTGCTGCAGAACCTGGTGTTGTGCTTGAACCAACAAGAGTAGAAATATCCATCCCTTGACTAGCACCTACTAATTGCCAAGTATCGGTCGCCGAACTTGTAAATGTTAATGTAAAATTTGCCATTGCTACAGCACTCGCTGCTGCTATTGATAATGGAATACCTATTAAACGTTTCATCACTTCTCCTTTAAGTTGTTGTAGTACATCCTTGTGACATATACATCGTCACAATATAAAAAAACTTTAACCTTTTTGCAAAATTTATTTAAAAAATTTATTTTGCATATATTAAACACTTTGCCAAAAAACCTCAATAGCCCATTAAAAGCCTCCCCGTACGCATCTGACTGCATACTCAAAGTTTTTTCCATTATAAAATGTAAGACCATTTTCTACATTCATATACCAAGCATCATCTTGCAAAAGATGTACAGTAGATGATGACCAATAAAAAACATGCTTTAAATCCACTTTAAAGTAATCATTATTTAATACTGGAAATGATGTATAGTCAATTAAAGATTTGAGCTCATTAACATTTGGTAAACGCCAATCTTCAAATCCATTTAGCACTAAACTCTCACAATACTCAATAGCAGGATACGTACTATTTGAATCCTCTTTCCAGCTATATACATCATTAATATTTTTAGATGTTTTTGCTTCCCACATCAAATTACTCTTTTTATCATCAATAGCATTCCAAACAGGAGTACCATCAGCAACTGCATTATTTTTGTTATCTAATTTAGAAAACCATTCATTTGCATTGACAAAAGATATAATCAATAAAAAAATCAAAACTATTTTCATTGTGCACCTACCACGCATTTTACAAATGCTTTAGTTGTTTTGTTTATAATGTAACTTTTCCCACCATTTCCAAAATCTACATACCAGTACCAATCTTTCTTTTCAGCTGATGGCGTAGATGACCACATAAAACCATGTCCCATATTATCAAATTCAATATTGTGTCCATTTATTATTTGAAGCTCATATATAGTTGGTAATCTCCAATTATTAAATCCACCAAATTCTAAGTTTTCACAATATATTTTAGCATCATCAAATGTCATCCTCTCAGGCTCAATATCTAACCAATTTAATATAGAATTTACTTGAATAACACCAGAAGTTGATAATCTACTAAAAAGAGTAGGAACACCTAAAATATTATTAGCCTTATACCAAGTATCATCAAAGTCTACTCCCCCATCAACATCAGGAGTTTGACTTACCTTTGATATAAAGTCACCTATCTCAATAGTTCTTTTAACTTGTGCGCTCTCACCATTAACTATAGTAGCCTTTATAGTGTAAGTACTAATATTGCTCTCTTTTGATGTAGTACCCTCTATAACTCTTTTATTCGAATCAAAAATCAAACCAGATGGTAATCTACCATTCACAATTTCCCAAGATACAGCAGCTGGTGCTGAGGCAAAAGGTAAGCTAATATTTTGATCTTTTCTGTAACGTTGGTTCTCAATTAAAATATTTACTGGTTGCTCTTTTGTAACAATTTTAAATGGCTTGGTCACAGGTCCAATCGTTAAGTTTGATACAACTTCAGATACATAACTATCACTAGATTGTGCTTTTATCTGAATCTTATCAAACTCTACAACAGAAGTTTTATTAGATGGTATCTCAACACCATTAACAATTAAAAGACCTTTATCTAATGTAACTGTCGCTAGAACGTTAATACCTAGTACCACAATCTCTTCAGATGTAACATAAGTACTAACATCAACATCTAGTGCTGGTGCTATATCAAAATTAGTTGGATTATCATCTTGGTCTGGATTTGTTGATGTTGTTGTAATGTTAAATTCAGCCATCTCACCACCAATATATAACTGTCCAACTCTAGGCGTTCCAAGTTGTGCTGGTGTTTTCATTCCTAACTTTACAATATCTTCATTCTGGACTAAAGCATAGTTTCCACCACTAACTCCATTAACATATATATTAGCATTTAAACCAGCGGCATAGGTCTTTATAAATGCTCCCAGTCCAGAAACAATCACTTCATCTGAAAATATCTCAATATTTGGATCTAAATTATCTTTTCTTGCCAATAAAAACTTATCAGGAGTAGAATCTACAACATCTGATACCGTAATATCAAAGTTACTACTTTTTTCACCAACAGAGAGTTTTACAATAGCAGGCTCACTACCAACAGCAACTTTTAAATTAAGTTTATCTCCTGCATTTACATTTACGGTTCTTGAAAGTGTATCTACACCATTTTGAATGATTGATACATCACTTGCTCCAAATAAAATCTCTACATTTGCAGATAGTCCTTGAGAAATACCTGAAATATCTACTTGATTAGATATAACTGTTCGCTCAGGGTTAGTTTCAATTGAGTCAAAAATAAAATCATCTGGGATAAAATCTGCGAATTCTAAAGTTGAAACATTAAATTCTGAGTTTTCACCCAAATAGCTTAAGGTAGATGTTAGCGTTACATTATATTCAGGTGAAGAGGTTAATTGTATCTGAACTTTATCACCAACTTTTATAAACTGTGACTTTGCAGCAGTTAAAAAATCTCCGTTTTTTATTAACAACCCATTGTCAACTTTTGCTTCTGTAGACGAACTACCAAACCTAACCAAAACTTCATTTGAAATAGCAGTAAAGCTAATTGGTGCGTCCTTAACTGCTTCAAAGTCTAATTTAACATCTTGTGGAGAGAGTGTTGTCACGTTAAAAGTTGCCTTAGCATTCTGATAAGTTAATGTTGATGTAACTGTAGTATTGTATTCCAAAGATGAAGGCACTTGAATTTGAATTTTATCACCAACTTTAATTAATAATTCTGATGAAGAATTATTAAAATCTCCATTTTTAACAATTAAACCCTTATCAACAGAGGCTTTTGTTGATTCAACTCCAATATCAACTAAAACTTCATTTGATGTAATAAAAGAATTTCTAGAAACTCCAAATTGAGACTTGAAATTAAAAGGTAACACATCAGTTATTCCATCATTAGGATTGGTATTAGGATCAGTAACTTTAGCTCCACATGCCTCAACATTGTCATTATCAACATCAATTACATAAAAACGCCCATTTGTAGTCTGTTGCAAAGAGTTAAGTGGCAAGGGAACATCTGGGTTATATGAGATATAGCTATTATTTTTGGTACTAAACATAGATTTTATTTTAGAACCATTAATATCTTTAATACCATTTGCAAAATTAGCTGTATACATTGAAACAATATTAACACCAGCGTCAAGCTGAGGGCACTTGACTTGTGTACCAAGTCCAAGTGTTCCATTTGCTAAATTCATTACACGTGAGGCCACTACTATATATGCTTGGTTTTTTTTCAACTCTTTAAGACCGTTAAATGCCATCTTTTTATTTGGATTAAACGATGTCCACGTTCCATTTACAGTACCATAAATAATCTCTATATCACTTCTAAATCTGCCTTCTGAGAGTATCTCAGTTGATGTCATACCAACAATACTCATGCCCTTTTGAAGCGTTAAAGCATAAAGTGATGACATAAGCATAAAAATAGCAATTAAATATCTCATTTTGACACCACCCTGCTCACATTTACAGTCCCATTAGAAAACTCTCCATAATACTTTGTAAAGTGGTAAATAACTTCAAACTTTTCATTAATATACTTTGATGGAAATGGTACACCAGCGCGTTCAACTCCATCTAAATTAAGATACATTGTATTTGCTGTTGAGCCATTTTTAGTAGAGTCATCAAACAGTATAGTTAATGGTTCTTCGCACTCAGTATAGATAGAGACTCCATTTTTGCTAATATTCCAACTAGATAGTAGATTTTTACTCTCATGTTTAACTTCAAGAGAGAAAGCTTTTTTAGAGTTAAGCCAAAAGCCCTCATATGAGGCAAGTGTATCTATCTCTTGTGCTTTAGCATTATTCTTTTTCCAAATTTTACAACTTGGCATATAACTCCAAATATCTAAAATGTTACTCTGCATACTAAAAGTTTTAAATACATCAGATACCGCGCCACTCATTCCATAAAGATTCCACCCCTCTGTAATATTTAAAGTTGTATTTGGTACATTTTCAAGACCATTTATATATTGCTCACTTCCTGTAAATAACCAAAAACCTTGATTAGAAGAGAGCGAATTAAAGCTATTTGAAGATTTAGAAAAATCAAAAATTTTCCACTTACTATCTTCAAATTTAAATAGTAATCCCTCTTTAGTATTGTTAAACATAGGCTTTATATCTTTAACCTCCTTACCAAAAGAGTACATGCCCCAACCTTTGTGTATATACAAAGTGTTAGCGCTTAACAAAACAGTTGCAAAAATTAAAAGCAAAAACTTTGTCATAACCATTACCTTAAAACTCTAAAACACCAGGAGTAAATAGCCCATCATACTCTTTACTATCAAAAGTATAGATAAACTGTTTTCCCGTGTAATCTGATGGAAATGTAACACCTGCTCTAAATTGACCATCAACCTTAATAAACATCTGCTCAGGCGTACCAAGTGTATCTGCAATAGGTGCAAATGCAATAGATGCAATATCATCCTCAGCTGTCAATGTTACCCCAAAACTAGGAGTTGTTGCAGTAACCTTATTACTAAGAGTTGCAACACCGCTAACAATTATATTTATCGTAGCAGGAGTAGCGCTTCTTCGTGTGATACTTTGATTATTTTCAAGGAATGAATCAAAAACACTTAAAGTAACAGTTGTAGATCCACTTCTAAGTGCAGTAAGTCTCAAAGTAAGGTCTACACCATTTTTTGAATCAATATCAATAGCATTTACTAACTTTTGAACAACTTGCGTGTCTGCCATCGTTGGATCTGCGACTGAAACATTAACCTCAACAATATTACCATCTGCATCACTAACTCTAAAAGGAATGTCTAAATGTCCATCAACTGTATATGTTGTTATTGCTATCTCTAAAAGAGGAGGGAAAATATTTTCTGTAGGTCCTGTACCTGAACCAACTACAAGAGAATCACTAACTAAGGTTTTACTAGTTATTCTGGAAATCTCACTTTTCCAATCAGAAAATGAGTTAAACCGTTTGATAACATTTTCAATTTTATCAGTTAAGCTTCCACCACATCCACTAAAAAGAAATAGTGTACTAAAAATAAATATTAAATTCTTCATAATACAATCTCCTCTAGTAACTATCGTATGGCGATGGGTAGTATGCTGGTGAACTACCACCACCTGCTGGCCCAAAATATTGGTTTGGTGCTGCTTTATCAGCATCACTACCTAAAGCTACAGATGCTCTTATACATCCACTATTTAAAGTGGCTATACCAACCAATAAAAATATAAATCCAATCCATTTAACTATTCTGTTCATGATAATACTCCATTATTATCTAAATTTTGTAACTATCTCATTCCATTTAAGATACGATACCAACGTTTGGCATCAAGTTTAAGCTCCATTGTAACTTCACAAAGACCATCTGAGAAGTTAACTTCAATAATTTCTGCATTACGAATAACCGCTAGTAATCTTGTTTGTACTTTTGAATCTTTTAGCATCATATCTTTAATCGTATCTTTTGCATCAATACGGATACCATACATTTTCTCACCAAGTTGTCTGTATGCATCAACAATTGCCGCACGTTTTGCAAGAGCTAAAGCTTGTGCAGGAGAAGATGTAACTTCAGGCGCAACACCCATACCTGTTGAGTTAATCGTCATAATACGATTAGGACGAAGAAGAGGTGAATTTGGAATAACCAAATCATCTAATACCACTGGATGTGGAACTTCAGCATCATTACGTAAAACCTTACGCATCTCATCTAACTCATTTTGTAGTTGCTCAATAGTTTTTGTCTGCTCTGCACTAAGTGAACCTACCATTAAGAACAATGATGCTGCCGCAATAGTTGAACGTTTAAAATACTTTTTCATACTAACGATTCCTTTCGTTACCTGTTTGTTTAAAATACAAATCAGGAAATATCAGTGAACCAAAAGCAAACACTGTTCCAATTTTGCACACTTAGTTTAATTATTTGTTATATGTCCGATATTAGATATAATCTCATTAACTTTTTCAAATAGGCTTCACACATGTTCAATGGTGCAAATATCTTAATAACTGGTGGTACTGGTAGTTTCGCAAAAGCATTTGTAACTACAGTTTTAGAACGTTTTTCTCCAAATAAAATCATAATTTACTCACGAGATGAACTTAAACAGTATGAGATGGCTCAACAGTTTAGTGGCGTCTGTATGCGCTACTTTATAGGTGATGTAAGAGATTTACCAAGACTAAAGAAGGCTATGGCTGGTGTAGATTTTGTAATACATGCAGCGGCTATGAAACATGTACCAATTGCCGAATATAACCCTATGGAGTGTATTAAAACAAATATTATGGGTGCTCAAAATGTTATTGATGCATCTTTAGAGTGTAATATTAAACGTGTAGTTGCTCTATCAACTGATAAGGCAGCAAGTCCAGTTAATCTATATGGTGCGACAAAATTAGCTTCAGATAAACTATTCATTGCTGCAAATAACATCCGCGGAGAGCAGCAAACTCTTTTTTCAGTCGTAAGATATGGAAACGTTATGGGTTCTCGTGGTTCTGTAATTCCTCTCTTTCATAAACTAATTGCGCAAGGTGCATCCTCTCTTCCAATTACAGATGATAAGATGACAAGATTTTGGATTACATTAGATGAGGGTGTTGAATTCGTTCTCAAAAGTTTTGAGAGAATGCAAGGTGGTGAAATGTTTGTACCAAAAATTGCGTCCATGAAAATGGTAAATATGGCAAAAGCAATAGCACCAAACCTTGAAATAGAAATTATAGGAATTCGTCCAGGTGAAAAGATGCATGAAGTTATGATTCCAGCAGATGATAGTCATCTAAGTCTAGAGTTTCATGATCATTATGTAATAGAGCCATCCATTACTTTCAGCGCTCCAATAGACTATACAAAAAATAGTCTAGGAGAGGTTGGAGTAAAAGTTGAAAATGGCTTTGAATATCGTTCAGATACAAACAGTGTTTGGATAACAAAAGATGAACTACTTGAAAAGATTAAAATAACGTGAACCCATACAGCCGTCAGCTGATCGATGAAGATGATATCAAAGCTGTAACAGATGCTCTGCAATCTACCCACCTTACACAGGGTAAAATACATCAAGAGTTTGAAAAAGAGATCGCTTCATTTACAAAAAGCAAATACTCTCTTGTCTTTAATTCTGCGACATCTGCTCTGCATGCAGCCTACAAAGCTGTTGAAATTAGCAAAGATGATGAAATTATCACATCACCAATAAGTTTTGTAGCAACTTCTAATATGGCAATTGTACTTGGAGGAAAAACTGTTTTTAGCGATATTAAACTTGATGGTAATATTGATGAGCGTTTTATAGAAAAAGCAATTACACAAAAAACAAAAGCGATAGTACCTGTTCATTTTGCAGGAACAATTTGTAACATGCAACCTATTTTAGAACTTGCAAAAAAGCACAACCTACATGTAATAGAAGATGCAGCCCATGCGCTTGGTAGTACATTAAATGATAAACATGCTGGTACATTTGGAGATATTGGCATCTTTAGCTTTCATGCGATAAAACCTATAACTACTGGTGAGGGTGGTGCTATTGTTACAAACAATGAGGAGCTATATGAAAAAATGAAACTTTTTCGCTCTCACGGCATAATAAAGAAAAAACTATACGATAGCGACATGATACAAATGGGCTACAACTACCGTTTAAGTGATATTAACGCAGCACTTGGAAGAAGCCAACTAAAAAAACTTCCAAGCTTCATAGAAAAACGTGAAAAGATTGCTTCTTACTACAATGAAAGATTTAAACGCAATAGATATTTCTATACAATAGATGTAGCGCACACTTCTTCAAGACATCTCTATCCAATTCTTTTAAAACCAGAATTTCAATGTTCAAAAGAGGATGTCTTCTCTGAATTACTAGAACATGAAATTGGTGTACAAGTTCACTACAAGCCAATTTACAAAAATAGTTTTTACACAAAACTTTACGGTGAGCAGAGACTAAGTGTTGCAGAGGACTTTTGGCGTTCTGAACTCTCCATACCATGTCATCAAGCTATGAGTTTAGATGATGCAAAAAATGTAGCAGAGATTTTAGAAGAGATTTTAGACAAATATAGCTACAAAAGTTGTACTCGTTAATGATTATAATCCAAGCTCGTACTGGTTCAAGTCGTTTACCATCAAAAGTTTTATTAGAGCTTTGCAATACAACTGTTTTAGAAATTATGTTTAAACGCTTAGAATCATTAAAAGATCAGATTGTAGTTGCGACAACCAATGATGGAAGTGAAGAGCCTATAGTTAAAATATGTAAAAAACACTCAGTTTCCTATTTTAAAGGTGATGAGAATAATGTTTTAAAACGATTTGCAGATTGTGCGAAAGAGTTTGGCGCTAAATATGATGATACGATTGTCCGTCTAACTTCAGACTGCCCCTTGATTGATGTAGATATTGTAAGTGATGGCATAAACTTTTTTGAAAAAAACAGCTTTGAATATGTCTCAAATGTAGAGAGTAGAACATTTCCTAGAGGAATGGATTGTGAAATTTTTTTAGCATCAAGCCTTTTTGAAGCATATAAAAATGCAAAAACAGTCTTTGAAAAAGAGCACGTAACTCCTTACATTAAAGGCAATTCAAATATTGGTTCATTTAAAGACGATGAAGATAATTCAAATTTTCGCCTTACTCTTGATGTATTAGAAGATTATGAGGTAATTAAATCTATCTATAATGAATTTAATTGTCAAACTAATTTTTCATATAAAGAGCTTATTGCTTTACTGAAAAATAGACCTCAACTTACTTTGGCCAACAAAAATGTCGAACAAAAAACCAACTAAAGCATCTATATTTATTAGAGCAGATGCCTCATTAAATATTGGAATCGGGCATATTATGCGTACGCTTGGGTTTGCAAGTTTAGCAAAAGAAGATGGAATTAAAATTTATTACCTGTGCTACTCTCTACCAGCTACTCTACAAAGAAAAATAGAAAAAATTGCAACAATCTTCCACCTAAAAAATATTGATAATGAAAACGAGGTTATAGACTTAGCAAAAACATATAATCCATTTGCAATAGTATTAGATAGTTATTCTCTAAATAAAAAATATGAACTGGCACTTAAGAATAAGACAGTTTCTACAATAGTAGCCTATGAGGACCTAGATAATGAACATAACAGTGACATTGTAATTAACCCAAATATCTACGCTAAGAGTAACAAAAGCAATCACCTATATGGCGTGCAATGGGCAATAATACGCAAAGAGTTTAAGCATAAATTTCATAAAAATAGCAATAAATTTGAAATTGCCATAACACTTGGTGGTAGTGATGAGAAAAATAGTACAGAGCAGATAATAAAAGCTCTTAAAAAGTGGCATATTCCTTTTTTTACAAATATAATTCTTGGTGATACAAACCCACATAAACATAAAATTTCAAAAATAATAAAAGATTCAAACAGTTTTAAACTTCATAAAAGTTCAAAAAACTTTGCTTCACTTTTGGCTACTGCTGACATTATTATCAGTGCATCAGGGCAGACTACTTTAGAAGTTTTATATCTAAAAAAACCATCAATTGCTATTACTATTGCTTCAAATCAAGAAAGAATTTCAAAAGCACTTGATGAGAATAGACTTGCGCTCACTCTAGATGCATCTGAACTAAACAATAAAAATAAATTTTTACGAAAACTAAATAGACTCTATACGCACCAAAGACGTTACAAAAAAAACAGTATAGAAATAGCAAAATGCTCTATTTTAAAAGAGATAAAACGCGTACATCTAAATAGTTTTACATTATTAAAATTAAAACAATCAGATTGTGATGAACTTTTAGAGTTGGCAAACGATGAAGATGTACGAAAAGCTTCACTGAGTTCTAATATAATCACTAAAGAACAGCACAACTCTTGGTGTCAAAAAAAGCTAAATGATTCTAATGTGTTAATCTTAATTGCGCGTTCTTATTCTGGGGACTTACTAGGTTACGTAAGGTTTGAAAAGTATATAAGCATTGCACTTTCTAAATTTGCTCGCGCTCAATCTATCTCTAAGCAACTATTAAAACAGAGTCTTAAAATTGCAAATAGAAAAATAGTAGTAGCACAAATTAAACATGAAAATAGTGCATCTATCCATCTATTTAAAACATCTGGCTTTACGCAAACTGATAAAAATGCCGATTTTATAACCATGGAATATAAAAATGAAAATTGATAACTTTACACTTGATGAGGGTAAAATATTTATTATTGCAGAGCTATCAGCTAACCATGGCAATAATATAGGTATCGCAAAAGAGACCATAAAAGCAGCCGCAAGAGCTGGTGCAGACGCAATAAAACTACAGACCTACACAGCCGATACAATTACACTAAATAGCCACAATGAATATTTCACAATAAAACAAGATACTATCTGGGATGGCAAAAATCTATATGATCTGTATAAAGATGCCTCACTACCATGGGAATGGCATAAAGAGTTAATGCAAACTGCTAAAGATGAAGGGCTAATCTGCTTTAGTAGTCCATTTGATATTAGTGCGGTTGATTTTTTAGAAGAGCTAAATGTGCCAGCATATAAAGTAGCATCTTTTGAAATTACAGATATTCCTCTTATTAAATATATGGCATCAAAACAAAAGCCTATAATTATCTCAACAGGAATTGCAACACTTGAAGATATTGAATTAGCAGTAAAAACATGCAAGAGTGTAGGAAATAATCAAATTATACTCCTTAAATGTACAAGTGCTTACCCAGCAGACCCTCGTGAGATGAATTTACTAACTATGAATGATTTAGCTAAACGTTTTAATGTTTTAAGTGGATTATCAGATCACACATTGGGGATTACCGCTCCAATTGTCGCAACTTCGTTGGGTGCGGTGATGATTGAAAAACATTTTATGTTAGATTCTTCTGTTGGTGGAGCCGATGCTTCATTTTCATTAGATGAAAAGGCATTTACTCAAATGGTAAACGCAGTTAGAGAGACTGAGCAGCTACTTGGAAATGTTACATATGAACTAAGCCAAAAGTCACTGCGTTCTCGTGAGTTCTCACGCTCTTTATTTGTAGCAGAAGATATTTCAAAAGGTGAAATGTTTAACTCTAAAAATATTCGCTCTGTTCGACCAGGATTTGGTCTGCATCCAAAATACTTAAAAAATATTTTAGGCAAACGAAGTACAAAAGATTTAAAAGAGGCTACTCCATTAAGATTGGAAGATGTGGAGTGACAAGTCATAAAAAAATTGCTGTAGTAGTTCATGACGCTGGAGCATCTCAAATCCTATTTTCATTGATACAAGCAAACTTTGACAAAGCATCATGGCATATAATCACTACTAAAAATTCACCTGCTCATAAAATAGCTCTACAAAGAGGACTTAAAGTAGATACCTCATATGAAGAAAAAGAGCTATCTGCAGATTTTTTATTTTATGGGACAAGTTGGCAAAATCAACTACAGACTAAATTTGTAGATTATGCAAATGATAAAAACATTACAAGTGTTGCATTTTTAGAAAATTGGGAAAACTACAAAGAACGATTTAATAATCAATTTCCTAGATTTATCTGTGTTCATGATGACTTAGCATATGAAATAGCACTTAAAGAGAGTTTACCTAATCTTATAAAGATGAAAAATTATTTGACAGTTGAAATTTTAAATAAGGCAAAAGATAAGAGTATTATAGAACAAGATAGTCTACTTATTTTAAGCGAGCCCACTAAAAACGTAGCAAAAAAACTATATGATAATGAGAATTATTGGGGATTTACAGAAAAAGATTATTTAAAAACTATCTTAGAAAACTTCAATCTTTTTAATTGTAACTATATAACTATAAGACTACATCCAAGTGATACGCCAGACATTTATCATGAAATTATGAAAAATCACATTAGCATTGATTACCATATTGAAAAGAAAAGTGAGCTAATTGATGACTTACTAAAGTCAAAAATAGTTATCGGCATAAATACTGTCGCTCTTCATTATGCATATCTATTAGGTAAAATATCTATCTCTTACATTCCAAGCCAAAACCGTCCATGTAATTTACCAATACCTTTGCAAAATCAGATAAAAAGTTTTGAACAATTTAAAATAGAAAATTTTAAACATACAGATAGAAGCAAAGAGATAGATTTTGGCATAGATTTCCAAACACTACTTAAAAGGATAAGCAGATGAAAATTGTAGCTACCATAGAAGCGCGCATGAGTTCATCTAGACTTCCTGGAAAAGTTTTAATGCCAATTTTAGGACGTCCCTCACTTGAACTGATGATTGAACGCGTAAAAAGTTCACGCTACATTGATGAAATAGTTATTGCAACAACTACAAATGAAAAAGATGATGCAATTGAAAAGCTAGGCAATTTACTTGGCGTTAACGTCTATAGAGGTAGTGAAAATGATGTTCTTGCACGAGTTTTGGGTGCCGCTGAATCTGTAAATAGTGATCTTCTTGTAAAACTAACAGGTGATTGTCCATTAATCGACCCAATTATAATTGATCAAACAATCACAGCGCACTTAAGTGGTGATTATGACTACACCTCAAACCTACTAAATGAACGTACATTTGCTATAGGTCTAGATACTGAAGTACTACCAATTGAGACACTAAGGAAAGTAGAGAAATTAACAAGTGAGCCAATGGATAGAACACACGTTACTTGTTACATTTACCATAATCCACAATATTTTAAACTCCATGGCATAGTAGCAAATGCACATACGCAAAGTGGAGATTTACGAATTACTCTTGATACTAAAGAAGATTATGTTTTAATTAGTAAAGTTTATGAAACACTTTATCCTATTAACAAGATATTTGGCGCTAAAGATATTATTTCATTACTACGTGCAAACAGTAAATTGAAAAATATAAATGCACACGTAAAACAAAAAAAGGTGGAAGAGCTATGAAATCTGTAATCATTGGAGCTGGACAAATCGCAGGAGGTCTTGATAGTATGCAAGATGAGGCGATATTAACCCACGCACATGCATATAAAATAGACCAAAGAACAGAACTTATTGGTATCTATGACACAAACGAAGAGAAATTAAAGGAGTTTGGTGCAAAATGGTCGACACCTACATTTAATGATGCCAAGCAGATGCTAGATGAGTGCGTTCCTGAAATTGTTTCAATCTGCTCAACTACACATTCACATGCACAGATGCTAAAACTAGCACTGCTCACACCTAGCGTTGAAATAATACTGTGTGAAAAACCTTTTGTCTCAACAAAAGAGGATTTAGATGAGATATCTCGTCTGCTAGAAAAAAGCTCTAAAAAAGTGTTTATTAATTTTATACGCAGATATGATCCATCTTTTATCAAACTTGAACGAATACTAAAAAGTGGTGAGCTGGGAGTTGTTCAATCTTTTCAAGGACGTTTTAGTAAAGGTCTTATTCACAATGGTTCACATATGCTAGAACTTATAGAGTGGCTAATTGGTACGATATCTAAAATTAAAATACTCGATTTACGTACAGAAGAGGATGATTTTTTAGGGCAATTTTATATTCATACAGATAACGTAAATGGTATTTTAACCAACCAAGAAGCTATAAATTATAATCACTTTGAATTAGACATTATGCTTAGTAAGGCAAAAGTAGCAATTTCTGACCAAGGTAGAACTATAACAATTTTCAAACCCCAAGCATCAAAAACTTTTTCAGGATATAACTATTTACGAGAATACACAACATTTAATGGTTCGCTAGAAAAAAATATGGCTCATTCTCTAGACTTTGCATTAGAAAATAGCTCAAATCAGATTTTAAAAGAACACCTCAGTCTAAGTGCTAAACTACTTCATATTACAGATATACTACATAAAAGTTCAAGCATAGAGTTTTCATGAATATATTAGCTATAAATGGTGCCAAAAAAGTAAGAACAAAACCTTTTGAAGCGTACAATACGATAGGCATAGAAGAGGAAGAGGCAGCTTTAAGAGTTCTAAGGAGTGGCAAACTTTCAACATTTTTAGGTACATGGCATGATGACTTTTATGGAGGCACTGAGGTTCGTGCGCTAGAGAGTGAGTGGGCTCAATATTTTGGTGTACGTCACGCAATTAGCGTAAATTCTGCAACATCTGGACTATTTTGTGCCGTGGGAGCTGCTAGCATTGAGCCAGGTGATGAAATAATAGTAAGTGCATACACAATGAGTGCATCAGCAGTTGCGGCTATTGTTTATGGAGCAATTCCTGTGTTTGCTGACATTGAAGAGAATTATTACTGTCTTGATGTGAACTCAATTGAAAAATTAATAACACCAAAAACTAAAGCTATCATAGTTGTAGATATTTTCGGACAAGTTTATGATGTAGATGCAATTAACTCTTTAGCAAAAAAACATAACCTTACAGTCATTGAAGATGCAGCGCAAGCTCCAAATGCCTCTTTAAATGGAAAATATGCTGGAACATTTGGGGATATGGGAGTCTACTCTTTAAATTATCACAAACATATTCATACTGGTGAGGGTGGCATAATAGTTACTGACAACGATGAACTAGCAGACAAACTATACCTAATTCGCAACCATGCTGAAGCTGTACTAGATGCAAGAGGAATTAAAAGTTCAAAAGAGCTAATTAATATGGTCGGTTTCAACTACAGGTTAAGTGAGATTCATGCAGCGATTGCAAGAGAACAGCTAAAAAAACTACCAGATTTATTAGAAGCACGTATAGAAAATGCAGACTATTTGAATGAAAAACTATCTCACATAAGCTTTTTAAAGACAACTGCCATTAGAAAAAATTCAACTCACGCTTTTTACGTACAGGCTTTACAGTTTGACGAAAATATTGCTGGTGTTGATAGAGCTAGATTTGTAAATGCCCTAAAAGCTGAGCTTCCACCAACTAAACTTAGAGAAGAATCAGATGTACTAATTGGTGCTGGTTACGTTAAACCTCTATACTTACAACCAATGTATCAAGAAAAAATTGCCTTTGGCTCAGGCGGATACCCTTTTAATTTAACGACAAGAACCTACGAAAAAGGACTCTGCCCAGTAACAGAGCTTATGCATGAAAAAAAGCTAATAACACATGAACTGATGCGTCCACCTGCGAATAAAGATGACTTAGATGATGTTGTTGAAGCATTTTATAAGGTTGCTGAGAATTTGAGTGAGCTATGATACAATATGTATAATACATATTATAAGTAGGTAAAACATGCTAATTCATGAAGGTGTTAGAGAATTCCAAAAACAGGTTACACAATACATTAATGGTGATGATGTTGTCATTATTGAAGATGCAAAAACTCATCAAGAAAAGGGTGTTTTTATGCCTTTTAACATTTACAATCTATTTAAAGAGCAGATGAGACTTGCATTAAGAGAAGATATAAAAAAGTCTTTCACAGAATCCTTTGATGCAACTGGCGTAGTAAATGAACATTAAAAGAGGCAATATATATCTGGTTGATTTTGGTCTTAAATACCAAAGTGAACTCGGTAAAATTCGCCCTGCTTTAGTATGGCAAAGTGACTATATAAATGACAATCTAGATGTCGCACCATTTAAAAGTGTTATTGTAATTCCTCTTACAACTGATGTTAAAGGTGGAAAGTTCAGATTTAACATTGATGCTAGAGATAATCTACAAAAGGATAGTGAACTTATACTAAACTGGATATGCTCAATTGATTTTGATAGATTTAAGTCAAAAAATATTATTACTACATTAACACATGCAGAACTAAAAAATTTAAAACAAAAACTTGATTTTGTTTTCGGGTATATGGATTAGCTATGACATTTAATGAACGTTGCTATGAGCTTCTACGCAAAATCCCAAAAGGAAAAGTAACAACCTATAAAGAGATAGCAAATGCACTAGGGACTAAAGCCCACCGCGCCGTTGGTAATGCTATGAATAAAAATCCAAATCCAATAATTACGCCATGTCATAGAGTTGTAAAAGCTGATGGCTCGCTAGGTGGCTATGCTTTTGGGAGTAATAAAAAGATTTCTCTTTTGAAAGATGAAGGCGTTAGTGTACAAAACAACAAAATTGCCGATTTCTCTAATAAGCTATACACATTTACTTAAGGTCAATTTATGCAAAACCCACTTCTTAAATCTAAAAATATCTATCTAAGAGCCTTAGTTCCTGAAGATGCTAATGGAAACTATCCATCATGGCTAAATGATGAAAAAATTAGTGCATATAATTCTCACCATACATTTGGATACACAAAAGAGCAAGCGCTAGAATACATCAACTCTAGTATTGGCTCTCGTGCTAATCTAATCCTTGCAATTACCGATATAGAGAGTAACAGACATATTGGAAATGTAGCTCTACAAAATATTAATTGGATAAACAGAAACGCAGAATTTGCTATTTTAATTGGAGAGTCAGATTTTCATAAAAAAGGTGTCGGCAAAGAGGCTATGAATTTAATTTTGGAGCATGGTTTTAGTGCTCTAAATTTACATCGCATATATTGTGGAACGCCTGTAAAGAACAGTTCAATGCGCTCTTTAGCACAATTTTTCAATATGAGTGAAGAGGGACTACGTAAAGAAGCATTTTACAAAAATGGTAGCTATCATGACATTGTAGAGTACGGATTATTAAGAGGCGAATATTATGAGCACAAAAACAGACAATTGGGGTAAACCCCTATATGATGATGTCATGCGCTACTGCACACGTTGCTGTATGCCTGAGACAAATGAGGGTATGCAGTTTGATGAGATGGGAATCTGCCTTGCATGTCGTGCACAAGAAGAGAAGATGCGTATTAACTGGAAAACTCAAGAAAACCAGCTAAAGACTGTGCTAGATGAGTACAAAGCAAAAGCTGGCGATAACTATGACTGTATTGTTCCAGTTAGTGGTGGCAAAGATAGTGTTTTTCAAATGCATGTTCTTAAAAAAGTGTATGGAATGAATCCACTTGCAGTTACATTTAATCACAACTGGTACTCTGAAACTGGTAAATTCAACCTAGAAAATGCACTTGAAAAGCTTGAAATTGACCACATGATGTTTACACCAAATAAAGCTCTTGTTAAAAAACTGTTTGTAAAATCATTTTATAAAATTGGTGATTCATGCTGGCACTGTCATGCTGGCGTTGGAGCCTATCCGCTTCAGATTGCTGTTAAATTCAACATACCACTGCTGATATGGGGTGAATCTGTATGTGAGACAAGTGGACGGGCTAGTTTTACACAAAATGTTACTGAATTTGACAGAGATTACTTTACAACAGTTTCAGCAAAGCTATATCCTGAACAGATGATAGGTGATGGAATCACAAGAAAAGATTTAAAACCATTTGAGCTTCCTAGTTTTGAAGATATTAATCGTGTTGGTGTTGTTGGTCTTCATCTTGGTAATTTTCTATTTTGGGATGATGAGCGTCAAATGGAGTTCATTAAAAAAGAGTATGGTTGGAAAGAAGAGCACCGCGCTGGCCATTATAAAGGATTCAAAGGTAATGAATGTAAGTTTGAGACTATGCATGACCACATGAAGTTTATAAAGCGTGGTTTTGGCCGTGGAACAGATCAGGCTAGTGCAGATGTTCGCGCTGGACTACTTACTCGCGAAGAGGGTTTTGAAGTTGCTAAAAAATATGACCAGCAACGTCCAGCATTTTTAGATGAGTTCCTAGATATGGCAAACATTACAGAAACTGAGTATGAAAATGTACTCAAAAATATGCGTCAAGGCAACTTTAGGAAAGTTAAATGAGTGAACTTTTTTCCTTTGATGCTACTAGTTTGCGAAAACTACTTTTAGGTGGAGATATAACTCCACAAGAAATTAGCCGGTCTTTACTTGAACGTACAGCAAAATTAAACCCCAATATTGATGCTTGGGAATATTTGGATGAAGAGATTATTAATAAACAAATCTCAAAGATAGAGACGCAGGATAAGACTCGCGCGCTACATGGTATCCCAATAGGAATTAAAGATATTTTCAATACTTTTGATATGCCAACGCAGATGGGCTCACCACTATGGAAAGATTTCACACCAGGAAATGACGCACGAGTTGTTCACTACTTAAGACGAAATGGTGCAATCATTTTTGGAAAAACTGTAACAGCTGAATTTGCAGTACATTATCAAAATAGGACACATAACCCTCACAATTTAAAGTATTCACCTGGTACATCTTCAAGTGGTTCAGCTGCTGCAGTTGCTGCAAACATGGTGCCGATTGCATTTGGCTCACAAACAGCAGGTTCTATTACAAGACCTGCGAGTTATTGTGGAATTTATGGTTTTAAACCTACGTTTGGAGTGATGGCTCGGATTGGTGTACTAAAGACTACAGATTCTCTTGATTCTATAGGCTTTTTTACAAGAAGTGTGGAAGATTTAAAACCGACTTTTGATGCTTCACGAGTTCAAGGTGAGAACTATGAGTATGTTAACAGATACATAGATAACCACACAGCAAAAAAAAATTTTAAAGTTGCACTATTGGAACATCCTCATTTTGATAAAACACAAACTTATGCGAAAGAGGCATTTAACTCGTGGTCAAAAAAAATGGAAATTCCAGAAATAGAATTTGTAGATGTAAAAATAGACGGTAGTATAAACGAGCTACACGAAATTCATCAAACGATTTATGACAAAGCACTTGCTTACTATTTTGCAAAAGAGTTTAAAAATCACACGCTATTAAGCCCTATTTTTTATGACATCATTAAAGCTGGGAATCAAGTAAGTGCTCAGCAGTACCAAAGTGCAATAAAACGTCAAGCGCAAATTAGCTACACCATAAATGAGCAATTAAAAGATATTGACATACTTTTAACACTCTCAACAGCATCTATTGCACCAAAAGGTTTAACAACTCCTGATATAATTGATTCAAACTATATCTGGACAGCTTTAGGTATGCCAACGCTATCAATGCCAGTTTTTAAAAATGCAAACAATATGCCTTTTGGAGCATTAGCAATTGCGACAAAATACAAAGACAACACAATTTTAGATTTTGCTAAAATGCTAAAAAAGAAAGAGATAATTTTTAATATTGAGGATATTCTATGAGCCAACAAGCCACCACTATATTTGAGTTAAACATTGAAGCGTTATTACCAATTAATGTGCCACTTGCTACAAGACTATTCGCCATGCAAGAGAACAAAAGATTTGAAGTATTCCAAGGCGAAGATCCTGCAGATATAAATATTTTAGATAAAGATACAAAAGAAATTTTTTATGAGTACCCTGTAAAAGATACAATGAAAAAATATGATGAATTTGACAACTACAAACGATACCCTTTTCTATACCTTTATGGAATAGGCAATGGGCAACTAATAAAACTCCTCCTTAATAATAGTGCTAGAAAACGTATTGTTGTAATTGAACCAGAAATTGAACTAATATATATTGCTCTAAACTTAATAAATTTTACAAAAGAGCTTTCTGAACTTAGATTATCGATTGAATTAAGTCAAGAGATAGATTTTGTGCGTGGAATACACTACATGTCACATAAAGAGGGTCAACTTTATGCAAAATTGTATGATTTACATGTGACTTTACCATACTATCGCCGTCAATTTGCAGATGAAATTTTAAGTGTAAACTCTACTATGACAAAAGCTTTAGAGTATGTTGTAACTGTCCATGGTAATAGTGTAGAAGATTCTCTTATGGGTGTTGAACGTCACTTTAGAAATCTTCCATTTATGCTTAGTCATCCAAATCTAAAAGATTTACGTTCACAAAAAAATAGCGACTTAGCAATTGTTGTTTCTACTGGACCAAGCCTTACAAAACAGCTACCTCTTTTAAAAGAGATACAAGATTATGTAACCATCATTAGTGTTGATGCAAGTTTTCCAGTACTCGCAAAAAATGGCATTAAACCTGATATTGTAACAGTACTAGAGCGTGTGGCTGAAACTGGTAAGTTCTTTAGTGAAACACCAGCTGAGGCTCATAAAGATGTAATTTTTTATTGTGTATCAATTGCTGATGAAGCTGTAATTAACGGTATTAAAGATGGAACTATCATTTTAGGTATGCGTTCACATGGATATACAACAGTATTTGAACTTGATGATTATGGTTATCTTGGCGAGGGGCTTAGTGCTGCAAACTTAGCGCATGAGTTATCTATGGTCATGGGTTATGAGCGATGTGTATTAATTGGTCAAGATTTAGCATTTGGTGATGATGGTACAAGCCATGCAGATGATCACTTCTATGGAATAAATGAAGAGAATATAAAAGATACTGATCCATATACTGAAAAATATGGTGGTAATGGAAAGATTCGTACAACTGTTTATTGGAAAATATTTATGAGTGCCTTTGAGCGCGTGATTACACGAACAGAGGGTGTTGTTGCAACAATTAATTCAACCGAAGGTGGAGCTAGAATTCCTGGTGCGATAGAGATACCATTTGCTACAGTAATAGAAGAGTATGTTAACAAAGAAAAAGCGAAAGAGCAGATTAGTGTAAAATTTCCAACACAAGAAGAGACACATAAAAATATGCTCTTTGCTATTAAAATAGTAAACATATTTTTAAGAGAGGGTAAACTTTGGCAAGAGCAAGCTGAAGAGGTATTTTTAGAAGTTCAAAAAGAGACAGACAATCTAATTAAATTAAATAAAGAGAAAAATCTAGAAGCGATTGATTTTGATTATATTGATAAACTAATAGAAAAAATTGATACCATAAAAGAATTTTTTGATGATCCAGACTTTGAGCTAATGTATTACAATACTGTGCAATCATACATACTCCACCAAGAGTTAGACCTTGCAAAACTATATGTTAGCGATCCAATAGAAGATATAGATAAAAAAGTAAAAAAAGTTGACTGGGTTCTTCAGCACAGATATTGGCTATTTAGTCTAGCTGGTGGTATTAATGCAGCTCGCGAAATAATTGGTGAAGGTGTTAGTAGTTGGCCACAAAAGTATAAAAAAGAGTTAAAACTAGAACTTCTACCTGAAAAAAAGAGCCAAGAGCCTACCCAAGAGTAGGTTAAAGTCAATATATACAAACAGTAACAATAACCATAGTTATTATTTTAATAATCATAGGGCTAAAAGCGAAGAGTCTGTTTTAGCTGAGGAAACCCCCAGCGTTTAGAAAAATTATTGAAGTAGTTTAAGCACGTTTTGCTGAATATTGTTAGCTTGAGACATTGCAAAACTTCCAGCTTGAGCTAAAATGTTGTGTTTAGAGAAGTTCGCACTCTCTGCTGCAAAGTCGACATCTCTAATATTTGATTCAGCAGACTTAACATTCACTTGAGTAACTGAAATATTATTAATAGTAGATACAAGTTGATTTTGCACAGAACCTAAATCTGCACGAATAATATCAAGTGATCTCTGAGCAGATTGTGCGACTTCCATTGTCATCATCGCACCCTTAAGAGAACTAACACCAGCTCCAATACCACCACTTAAATCAAGATCTGATGACGCATTTGCAGACTTTCCAAGAGCTAAAGCAACAGAGGATGTAACATTTGCTTTAGATCCAGCTAAGTTAACAGTAGCATCTGCAATAGTACCATGCCCAATATCACTAAGTTGACCACCTACACCCTGAGACTCAACAGAGACGATAATATCTTTGGCATCTTGACGTGAAAGTGTTAAACGCCCATAGTTTCCACCCTCAGCACCAGCTAAAGAACCACCTGCGCTAAATAGTATCCCACGTCCATCAGTAGCTCTTAAACTCAAACGACCCTGTTCATCTATAAATGATTCAACACCAGTTTGTTCTTTCTCAGCATTAATAGCATTAACTAAACGTCCATCTCCATCATTTTGAGATACACCAATAACATCTCCAATTAATACACCATTTACAGTAAGTGCAGAGATATCACCAGGAAGAACAGCACTACTAGTTGTAGACTGAACGATAAAAGAGGCTTTCACTCCTGTTCTATCTGTATTTTTATTAATAACTTCAGCAAGCGCACCAATACCACTACCAGCTGAATAATCAATATTTACAGATTCCATTCTAATATCTCTAGTTCCTGCACTAAACGTAAGAGAGACATCACTAATAGCTGTATTTAAAGCACCAATACCTGTTTCATAACGGACATGTCCAATTTTAGCTGAGTTTGTAGCCCCAATTGATGCTTTTACAGTCTCATTTGAAAATGCTCCAACCTGAAACTCTTTATTTGTAAATGAACCAGCAAGAAGCTTCTGTCCGTTAAAAGAGGTAGTTGAAGCGATATTATCAAGACTTTCAAGCAATCTATTAATATCTTTTTGGATAGCAAAACGAGATTCACGACTTTGACCATCTTGTGCTGCTTGTACAGCTTTTACACGAATTGTCTCTAGAATTTTAATCTGTTCGTCCATAGCTTTATCTGCGATTTGAACAATTCCAATTGCATCATTTGCATTTGAAACAGCCTGTCCTAGCGAGCTTGCTTGTGACCTTAGCGAATCTGCAATCGCCATCCCTGATGCATCATCGGCTGCTTTGTTAATACGTAGTCCTGAACTCAATTTTTCTAGTGAGTTATTTAACCCTCTGTTATTTACTACAGAGTTATTATGCGCATTTAAAGCACCAATGTTGGTATTGATTCTAAAACCCATGCCCAATCCTTTGAGAAGTTCTTTAGTAACTCAAAGCAATTAGTGTTCCATAAGAAGACGGAATCAAACTACCGAAGAATACAACGTATTTTTAAAGATCAAAAAATAGATTTTGATATGACCACGCGGTTATTATCAAGTATATTACCAGATGATGAGAAATGGATATTGAGTATGGATAGAACCAATTGGAAACTTGGGCAATCAAATGTCAATTTATTAGTTCTAGCAGTAGCATACAAAGGTATGGAGATACCGTTATTATGGACATTTTTAACCAAATATGAGATAATTAATGAAGAAAATATTACTCTAGGTAAAAGAGGAAATTCCAATTTTGAAGAACGTAAAGCTATTATGGAAAAGTTCATAGAACTCTTTGGTGCAGAAAGAATAGAGGCTTTTACGGCAGACAGAGAATTTATAGCTCAAGAGTGGTTTGAGTGGCTAAATGGAAAAGAGATACCTTATGTCATTAGAATTCGTAACAATAGTCGTATTAATGAGAGTGAATTTGATGCTAAAAGTGTCAATGAACTTTTTACTCATGTGCGTAAGAATGAATTCTGTGCATTTGGTGAAACTACCATCTTTAACACCAAAGTTCATTTAGGTGGCATAAAGGCTTCAAAGGCAGATGAAGCTTTAATTGTAGTGTCAAATCGAAAGATGGATAAAAATACAATTTCAACTTACTAAAAACGTTGGGAAATTGAGACAATGTTTGGCGCTTTGAAATCAAAAGGATTTAACTTTGAAGAGAGTAAAATCTCTGAAGAAGAAAAAGTAGAAAAACTTATGGCATTTTTATCTATTAGTTTTGTATGGTCTATAGTTGCAGGTGATTATAGGTCTATTGAGAAACCTATTGCATATAAAAAAAGAGAAATATCAAATCAAGAGCCTCTTCAAATATGGCTTGGAGTGGCTAAAAAACGTATTAGTCAATTCAACAATAAAGAAGAAGGAGTTTTCCTTGTTGCTTAAATTACTTGAAAATACCTTCTCGAAAGTCTTGTGTAAATGTGTCGTGGACTGAGAAAAAAGTCATATTTATCTTATTTTATAAGTTATTGTAACTATTTGAAACTAATTGTAGTTATTTATTTTAATTTAAATAAAAATAAAATATTTTTCGCAGAAATTATTAACTATATAAATAAAGAGCCGCCAAAACGACTCTATATTACTATTGAAGTAATCTAAGAACGTTTTGTTGAACGTTATTTGCTTGACTAAGTGCAAATGCACCAGCTTGAGAAAGAATATTCAATTTAGAAAATTGAGCACTCTCTTTAGCAAAATCAACATCACGAATTGAAGATTCAGCAGACTTAACATTAACCTGAGAAACACTAATGTTATTCACAGTTGAAACTAACTGATTTTGAACTGAACCTAAATCTGAACGAATACTGTCTAATGTTTTTTGAGCAGATTCTGCAAGATCCATTACAGCCATTGCACCTTTCAAACTCGTAACACCAGCACCAATACCACCAATTAAATCTGTATCTTTTGATGCATTTGCACTAGCTCCAATTGCCTGTGCATCAGCACTAGTAATATTTGCACGAACATTAGATAAGTTCATTGTTGCCTCAGCTAATGTATTATGCCCAATATCACTAAGCGCACCAGCTGCACCATTAGTTGAAACCGTATAAGCAATATCTCTAGCATCTTGACGAGAAAGTGTTAAACGTCCATAGTTTCCACCCTCAGCACCTGCTAAACCACCACCTGCACTAAGTAAAATTCCACGACCATCGATAGAAGCAAGTGTTAAACGACCTTGTCCATCAACAGTAGCTTCAATTCCAGTCTGCTCTTTTAGCTTATTAATCGCTTGAGTCAAACGACCATCTGAATCATTAGCTTGAACACCTGAAATGTCTCCAATTAATACACCATTTAATGTAATAGCAGATACATCAGCAGCAGCAACCGCAGCAGTCGTGTTTGTTTCAACAACATAACTAGCTTTCACACCGGTGAGTTGTGTACTTTTATTAATAACAGCTGCCATTGCTCCCATACCGCTACCAGCAGAGTAATCAATACTCACTGATTCAAGTCTAACATCAACACTACTTGAGCTAAATGTTAAACTAACATTTTGAGCTGTTTCACTAAGTGATGCAATACCTGTTTCATAATGCACTTGACCAATTTTACCCGAATTTGTAGCACCAATAGAAGCTTTTACAGTTTGGTTTGAAAACGCACCAACTTGAAACTCTTTATTAGTATAAGATCCAGCTAAAAGCGATTGTCCATTAAATGTTGTAGTTGAAGCTATGTTATCAAGACTCTCTAGAAGTCTATTAACATCTTTTTGAATTGCAGCACGAGTCTCTGATGTTTGACCATCTTGAGCTGCTTGTGTAGCTTTCGTACGAATGGTTTCTAAGATTTTAATCTGTTCATCCATCGCTTTATCTGCAATTTGCACAATACCAATAGCGTCATTAGCATTGTTAACTGCTTGTCCTAAACCAGAAGCCTGAGCTCTTAAAGAATCGGCAATCGCCATCCCAGAAGCATCATCTGCTGCTTTGTTAATTCTTAACCCAGAACTTAGTTTTGATAATGAATTATCTAAACTTCTGTTGTTCATATTACTAATTGCAAGCGAGTTCATCGCTGCAATATTTGTATTGATTCTAAAACCCATAATAAATCCTTTTATTTATCTAACTTCCGGCATCCTTGCCGTCTAGAAAGTATATCGGCATGAAAAAAGAAAACTTAATAGCTAAATAGAAGAATTTATATAAATTTATATGAAAAAATATAATACCCTTAAGAAAATCTACTAACTTCTCCATTATAAAGCATACTTTAGGATACAATATTTTCTTAAAAAAATTTAACTATTTGTATTTAAAGTTTTAATTTATACATAAATACAAAAAATTACGTTTAAGGATAACCATGAAATTAACCTATTTTTATTCAGCTACTGTTTCCATTCAAACAGATGACCTCTTAATTGTTTGTGATCCATGGTTCACTCAGGGTGCTTATGATGGAAGCTGGTTCCATTTTCCTCGTAAAATTGATAATCCTATTGAAGATATTGGAGGTGAGAAGGTTGATTATATCTATATTTCTCATATTCATCCAGACCATTATGATCCAAAATTTTTACATAGTTTTTTACTAAAATACCCAAGTGTTAAAATTATCATTTCCGACTTTAATGTTAACGTTTTAGCACGTGAAATGGATAAAGACAATATCCCTTTTGAAATTGTTTCAGAGATTAAATATAGAGATACTTCAATAAAACTTTTTCCGTGTCATTCTCATAAATATGATATTGATAGTGCTTTAGTAATTAAAGACGATAAAACTGTTATAGCTAATTTAAATGACAATCCTTATAATGAGGAACAACTTAATCGCATTAAAGAATACGCAGGAATAATTGATGTTGCATTATTACCATATGCTGGTGCAGGGCCATTTCCACAAACTTATTATGAGACTACTAATACATTTCTTCAGGAAAAAATGAAAGAGAAAGAGAAACGATTTATAGATGAATATTTAGATTTTAAAAACTACTTAAAACCAAAAAAGTCTTTACCTTTTGCAGGTTCTTATGTATTAGGAGGGAAATTATCTTATCTAAATAATTATTTAGGCGTTCCTGATGCTACAAAAATCTTAGATTTTGACACCGATGCATTTATACTTAATGATGGTGGAAAAGCATATTTTGATACAGATACTATGAAAGCATCAGATGTAAGAACACTTCCATATAAGAAAGAGGTACTAGACACCTATCTTCTAAAAATATCAACCGAAGTAATGAATTATGAAAAAGATTTTGCTGGATTTAATCCAGATAAGATTGACTTTACTGCTCTATTTAAAATTGCATACAAAAATGCACTATCGCACTCTTTATGCAAAACAGACTATTATTACTGCTTTTTTATTAATGACAAATATACTACAATAAATACAAACCCTGACAAGCACACGCTTGAAATTACAGATGATGTACAGCACTACTCACCACGTTCAGAGATATATATAGATTTAAAATATCTATTTGGACTGCTCCATAAGACATATCATTGGAATAATGCTGAAGTTGGTTCTCATGTTATGGTAAGAAGATACCCAGATGAATTTAATAGGTTTGTACAAATCTTTCTTAATTACTTACATATTGAATTGAGATAAATAATGAAATGTAAAATTTGTAATGCTCCTTCTGTGCAGATATTTAAACAAAAACCTATTAGCATGTGGACAGGAGATGGTACATTAACAGAAAATTATATTGATGTTCTGCTCTATCAATGTTCAAAATGTTCTCATGTATTTCAATCATTATCTTCAAAAGATTTAAAAAAAATTGAAGCAGTTTATGAATCAAATAATGCACAAGCTTCAACACAGCTAGGTGATGGCAACTGGGGGAAAGTGCGTGCGAAAAAATTTTTAAAATTTATTCCTGAGAAAAACTACAGCTCTGTGTTGGAAATAGGATGTGGAAATGGTCATCTGCTTGAATATTTTAAGACACTAGATGTATCACTTTTAGTAGGCATAGAACCCTCTTTGTCAAAATCATACAATTCAAACGGTATAGAGTATATTAAAGATTATGTTACAAAAGATTTGTCTTTAAGAAAAAAATTTGATTTAATTATCTCTTCAGCTGTTTTTGAGCATATTGACGCCATAGTTGATACATTTGAATTTTGTCATAATCATCTTAATAACGAAGGAATTTTGTATTTCTCAGTACCTAACGGTGAACTTGATATGAAAAAGTTTGATCCAGCAATGTTTGCACATGAGCATATACATTACTTTTCTAAACAGTCAATTACCACACTGTGTGAACTTAGTAATCTTGAAGTAATAGATATATATTCAGAAAACGATAGTATCTATGCAAGCGTAAAAAAAGTAATCTCTGTTACTAAGGAAACAACAAAAAAGTTTCCAGCAAAGATAAGTCAAAATACTTATCAAGAGAGCATCACTAACTCTATAAAACATACACAAAAACTATTTAATACATACTCTAATATTCTTATTCATGGAGCAACTAATGCAACATATAATATGCTTCAATGGGCAGATTTAACTCAAAAAGATTTTACTTTAGTTGATAATGATTCAGAAAAACACTCTAAGCAATTTTTTAATAAAACTATTCGTTCCTTTGATGAGTTAAAAGCTACAGAATATGATTGCATTATTATTGCTCCATTAGCTTATTATCAAGAGATTAGGGATGAGTATCTTTCACATGACTTTACTAGCAATATTTTTACTTTTGTAGCACATTAATGTTAATATTATAGTTAAGATGTATTTGGTCGCCTAAGCGACCAAATACTTATTGAAGTAATCTAAGAACGTTTTGTTGAACGTTATTTGCTTGACTAAGTGCAAATGCACCAGCTTGAGAAAGAATATTCAATTTAGAAAATTGAGCACTCTCTTTAGCAAAATCAACATCACGAATTGAAGATTCAGCAGACTTAACATTAACCTGAGAAACACTAATGTTATTCACAGTTGAAACTAACTGATTTTGAACTGAACCTAAATCTGAACGAATACTGTCTAATGTTTTTTGAGCAGATTCTGCAAGATCCATTACAGCCATTGCACCTTTCAAACTCGTAACACCAGCACCAATACCACCAATTAAATCTGTATCTTTTGATGCATTTGCACTAGCTCCAATTGCCTGTGCATCAGCACTAGTAATATTTGCACGAACATTAGATAAGTTCATTGTTGCCTCAGCTAATGTATTATGCCCAATATCACTAAGCGCACCAGCTGCACCATTAGTTGAAACCGTATAAGCAATATCTCTAGCATCTTGACGAGAAAGTGTTAAACGTCCATAGTTTCCACCCTCAGCACCTGCTAAACCACCACCTGCACTAAGTAAAATTCCACGACCATCGATAGAAGCAAGTGTTAAACGACCTTGTCCATCAACAGTAGCTTCAATTCCAGTCTGCTCTTTTAGCTTATTAATCGCTTGAGTCAAACGACCATCTGAATCATTAGCTTGAACACCTGAAATGTCTCCAATTAATACACCATTTAATGTAATAGCAGATACATCAGCAGCAGCAACCGCAGCAGTCGTGTTTGTTTCAACAACATAACTAGCTTTCACACCGGTGAGTTGTGTACTTTTATTAATAACAGCTGCCATTGCTCCCATACCGCTACCAGCAGAGTAATCAATACTCACTGATTCAAGTCTAACATCAACACTACTTGAGCTAAATGTTAAACTAACATTTTGAGCTGTTTCACTAAGTGATGCAATACCTGTTTCATAATGCACTTGACCAATTTTACCCGAATTTGTAGCACCAATAGAAGCTTTTACAGTTTGGTTTGAAAACGCACCAACTTGAAACTCTTTATTAGTATAAGATCCAGCTAAAAGCGATTGTCCATTAAATGTTGTAGTTGAAGCTATGTTATCAAGACTCTCTAGAAGTCTATTAACATCTTTTTGAATTGCAGCACGAGTCTCTGATGTTTGACCATCTTGAGCTGCTTGTGTAGCTTTCGTGCGAATGGTTTCTAAGATTTTAATCTGTTCATCCATCGCTTTATCTGCAATTTGCACAATACCAATAGCGTCATTAGCATTTGAAACTGCTTGTCCTAAACCAGAAGATTGAGCTCTTAAAGAATCGGCAATCGCCATCCCAGAAGCATCATCTGCTGCTTTGTTAATACGTAGACCTGAACTCAATTTTGCTAAAGAGTTGTCTAGTCCACGATTGTTAATATTATTAATTGCAAGCGAATTCATCGCCGCAACGTTCGTATTTATCCTGAAGCCCATAATAAATCCTTTTATTATCGTACTCGGCATCCTTGCCGACTTCTTGCAGGAAATATTAATTTATTTCACCTGCACACACAAATCACACTCGTAGGGTCACACTACCCTACAGACAGACCTATCGACAAGTTTGTAAATTTTTAAAGTCATTTGGAAATTTATGATAGAATTTCGTCCAATTCATTTAATCAAGGTAACTATTTGAAACATTTAATTATAGTTGAGTCCCCTGCAAAAGCTAGAACAATTAAAAATTTTTTAGGTAAAGAGTACGAAGTTATTGCATCTAAAGGTCATATTAGAGATTTACCAAAGAGCTCTTTTGGTATCACTGAAGATGATGGAAAACTTGTTCCAAAATATTCTATTGCAAAAGAGAATGCTCCAATAGTCAAACAGATAAAAGAGTTAGCGAAAAAAAGTGATACTATATATATCGCAACCGATGAGGATCGTGAGGGTGAAGCTATTGGTTGGCATATTGCTCATGCTATTAAAAAAGACCCTGAGGAACTTCCTCGTATTGTTTTTCATGAGATTACAAAAAAAGCAATTATTCACGCCTTAGAAACCCCGCGAAAAATTGACATGAACCTAGTTAATGCTCAACAAACTAGACGTTTACTAGATAGAATAGTTGGTTATAAACTTTCTCCTTTGCTTGCTTCAAAGATTCAAAAGGGTCTTAGTGGTGGACGTGTACAGTCATCATCTCTTAAAATAATAGTCGATCGTGAACGTGAAATAAAAGCATTTATACCAGTTGAATACTGGACAATTGATACTATTTTTAATAAAAACATTGATGCTGCTATATCTACTTTTTTAAATGACAAAATAGGAAAAATGGATATTAAGAATGAGAAGCAAGCACAAACAATAGTCTCTACCGTCCAAAAAGAGAATTTTATTGTCTCTAAAATTGAAAAGAAAAATAGAAAAACAAGCACCCCAGCTCCATTTATGACATCAACCATTCAACAAACTGCATCAAGTAAATTAGGTTTTACTCCAAAAAAGACTATGATGATTGCACAGAGTTTATATGAGGGTGTCAAGCTTGATAAAGAGCAGACTGGTCTTATTACATACATGAGAACAGATAGTCTTAACCTTGCAGCAGAAGCTGTTGAGAGTGTTCGCAAAATTATTAGCGATACATATGGAGACAAATACTTACCAGCTGAAGCTAAAACATATAACTCAAAAGCAAAAGGTGCACAAGAAGCGCATGAGGCAATACGTCCTACCAATGCTGAACTTACTCCACAAGCAGCAAGAGAATATTTAAAAGATGACGAGTATAAGCTCTATAAACTGATATATGAGAGGTTCCTAGCATGTCAGATGAATGATGCCCAGTTTGAACAACAAAGCATTATTTTCAAAAGTGATTCATCTGAATTTAAAGCAAATGGTAGAAAACTTGTATTTGATGGTTTTTATAAAGTTTTAGGCAATGAAGATAAAGATAAACTTCTTCCTGACTTAACAGAGGGTGACAATGCAGACTTAAGTAAGATTGAACCAATCCAACATTTTACAGAGCCACCAGCACGTTACAGTGAAGCTAGTTTGATTAAAAAACTCGAAAGCATGGGGATTGGTCGTCCAAGTACATATGCTCCAACTATCTCTACTTTGCAAGCTAGAGACTATTTAAAGATTGAAAAACGCCAACTTATTCCAACAGAGATTGCCTTTACTGTAACAGAGATGTTAGAAAAACATTTTAGTGAAATTGTAGATAGTCAGTTTACTGCGAATATGGAACAAACTCTTGATGAAATAGCAGAAGAAGATAAAGATTGGCAAAAAATATTATGGGATTTTTACCACCCATTTATGGAAAAAATTGCAGCAGGTAAAGAGAATATTGTAAGTCTAAAAACTGCAACACCAACAGGTGAGATGTGTCCAAAATGTGGAAGTGAACTACTTCTTAGAAAGGGTCGCTATGGTGAATTCATAGCGTGTAGCGGTTTTCCAAAATGTCGTTACACAAAACCTGCTGGAGATGAAGAAGAAGGTACCAAAGAGGCTGAAGAGAGTGATGAAAAGTGTGATAAATGTGGTAAACAAATGGTTGTTAAAACTGGTCGTAATGGTCAATTTCTAGCATGTAGTGGTTACCCTGAATGTAAAAACACAAAACCGTTGAATGAGAAAATAACTATAACCGTAAAATGTCCAGAGTGTGAGGGAAGCTTGCTTCTTCGTCATTCACGCAGAGGAAGTTTTTATGGTTGTGAGAACTATCCAAAATGTACATTCATCTCTAAATTTGAGCCTGTTGATAAAAAATGTAGTGAATGTGGTTATACAATGGCAAAACGTACACTTAAGAATAAAGAGATTTTTGAATGTATTAAATGTAAACATAAAGTTGATGCATAGGTTATGAAAATAGGAATTTTTAGTGATACGCATAAAAGAGTAGGACGCTCATTAAGGGTAATAAATAAACTAATAGATGAGGGCGCAGAGTATCTAATCCATGCTGGTGATATTGTGAGACCTGAAGTACTAGAACAACTTGCACTTACTAATTTACCATATGTTGCAGTACTTGGTAATAATGATGCTCATCTACAGACCTATTCTAAAGATTTCAATATTGTTCAAGAGCCATACTATTTTAAAATTAAAAGTACTACCTTAAAACTTATGCACCTTCCGTTTTATATGTCCCCAGATTCAGATATTGTAATTAGCGGACACACACATATTTTTGATGTTAAAAAAACTCAAAAATCTCTTTTTATAAATCCAGGTGAAGCGTGTGCGCGAGATAAAAATATAAGTGAATGCGCTCTTTTAGAAATTACGAAAGAGAAGTATGAGTTAAACTATTTTTACCGTAAAGTTAAAACAGATGAGTGGAAAAATAAAATTTATGATTTTCCATTAAAGAAAAGTTTATGAATAGACCAATATTTCTTTGTGCCATTAGTAATGTATCTAGCGGAAGCTGTTCAGAAGATTGTAAATTTTGTACACAAAGCGCTCACTACAATACAGATATTGAAAACTATAAATTCAAACCAGTTGAGCAGATACTATTAGAGGCTAAAAAAGCAGAAGATAATGGTGTTTTAGGCTTTTGTCTTGTAACAGCAGGAAAAGGACTTAATAGTAAAACTTTAGAGTATATCTGTTCAACTGCCAAAAGCGTTAAAAGTGCACACCCAAACCTTAATCTAATAGCATGTAACGGTACGGCGAGTATTGAGCAACTAAAAGAGTTAAAGAGTGCTGGAATTGACAGCTATAATCATAACCTAGAGAGCGCAAAATCATATTACCCAGATATATGTACAACTCATAACTGGGATGAGAGATATGAGACATGTAAAAATGTAAAAGAGGTTGGACTTAAACTCTGTACGGGCGGTATATTTGGAATGGGAGAAAGCAGGGAACAACGCATTGAGCTCATAGAACAGATTTTATCTCTTAAACCAGAATCTGTGCCAATTAACTTTTTTCATCCAAACCCAGCACTTCCACTTACAAAAAATAGTATAGAAGTGCAAGAGGGACTAGATCTTATTTCTATATTAAGAGAAAACTCTTCTAAAATGCGTATAATGGTGGCAGGCGGACGTGAGACTTTTTTTGCATCAAAACAGGGTGAAATATTTTCAGCTGGTGCGAATGCTATAGTTTTGGGCAACTACCTTACAACTTCAGGAAATAGACCTAGTGCGGACTTAGAAATGCTAAATAGTTTGAATTTAGACATAGCAACATCTTGTCATGACTAATGAAATATTAATAATACTTACTCTTTCAATAATAATAGTAACCTCTCCATTTATCTCAAGAATATTAAAAATACCAACTACACCAGTTGAGATTATGCTTGGTGCCATTGCAGGTTATACAGGTTTTTTGCATCATCTACATCTATTTGAAGTAATTGCCGAATTTGGTTTTTTGTATTTGATGTTTTTAGCAGGTACAGAAGTTAATCTAAAAAAAGTTCTACGTACTCCACCAAAACTTGTAAGGCGTGCACTGCTATATATGGGGATATTATACTTTTTATCATTTGTGGCGACAATTTATCTAAATTTGAGCAATATTTTTATACTAATAATGCCACTTGTGTCCATAGGCTTAGTAGCTGCTTTAGCAAAAGAGCACGGAAGTCATTTACCTTGGATAGAACTGTCAATTATTGTTGGTAGCATTGGTGAGGTAATAAGTATTGCAGTTCTTACAATAGCAAGTGCTACATTTGAATTTGGACTTGATATTCAACTATTTTTGAAAATATTCTATTTAGTCGTTTTTATTGTTCTCATGCTTGTAATTTTTAGAATACTTAGAATCTTATTTTGGTGGTACCCTGAAATTAGAACACTGCTTATGCCTTACGCTGATAATTTAGAACAAGATATACGTATTTCACTTTCTATATTTTTTGTTCTAATTGCTGCGATGTTATATTTAGATTTAGAGTTAGCATTTGGGGCTTTCATCGCAGGAATATTTGTACCTACATTTTTTGAGCACAAAGATAAATTACCAGAGAAACTATCTAGTTATGGTTTTGGATTTTTTGTCCCAATATTTTTTATATATATCGGAAGCACATTTGAGTTGCAATCAATTTTAATTGATGGATTAGTTATTAAAGCTCTTCTAATCACTGCATTAATGATTATGATTAGATTAATTGGTTCACTAGCATTTCACTCATTTATGAGCTTTAAAGGTCTAATACTATTTGGTTTGTCACACTCGATGCCACTCACGCTACTTGTTGCAGTTGCAACACTAGCTTACCACGAACATAGTATTGATCAATTTCACTACTATGCATTTATCTTAGCTAGTCTATTTGAGGTTATTATTACAATGGTAGCAATAAAAATAATTATTAATCCGCCTAAACTATTAAAAAAGTTCTTTACAAATTAATTCTTTACACATTTACCAATCATAACAATTTAACTCTCAACAATCAAATAAAATATTTTTATTTTAATACAAATTTTGAATAATATTATAATTCTCATTTTCAATAAATATTTACCATATGTAATTTTTAATAATATTTTTTAATATTTATTTAATAAAATACATTATAACATTTTTTTAATATTATTATTATTATTTTTTATGTACAATTTCCTTGCACACAAACAGTATCAAACTATTTAGAATTACCTGAGTTAGTGTAATGTTGCTTATTTAGTCAACCAAGTAACATCAGTACAAAATTTTGACTAAAAAGGATGTTTTGTGAGAACAACTACTACTACAACTACTACAACAACTACTACATTAGTATAATCAACACAAGTCGATACTTTGTGTTGCACAATTGACACTTCTTGTGTCAATATTTTCTACTAAATAGTTTCTAAAAGTAATATTATTACCATATCTAAGGAGTAAAAAATGAGTGACAAACTTCAATACTTCAATAAAGAAGATCTCAATGACATTCTTAACGGTTCAGTTTTTTTAGCTTGCGGTGGAGGTGGCGCTAGGGAGAATGGAAATATTTTACTAGATAACATTCTTCAATATACAGATGAAGTGGCATATATTAATCCTTCTGATGTACATAAAGATTCATATATGCCAGTTTTAGCTGGTATGGGCGCACCTGAAGCATTTAAAAAAATAGGATTTAAAAATGCCCCTAAAAGTTCTTTTGAACTGCAACAAAGCATAATTAGAAAAAATCTCCTCGATCAAGGTCATAAAGAGAATTTTGAATTCAAATATACTGTTCCAGTTGAATCAGGTGCCATACCTTTTTTTATGTCAATGTTAGTGGCGGTCCAAAAAGAGATTGCTATAGTTAATGGAGATGGTGGTGGACGTGCTTTTCCTAAACTTGAGATGTCAACTTTTGCAGCAGAAAAAATCCCAGTTTCTCCTGCTGTTTTAGTAAGTGAAGAATCAGTTGAAAATGGTGGGACATCAATGATGTTTAATCATAATGATCCAAAAAATATTGATAATCTCACTAGAGTTGTAATTAATACCGAGAATTTTAACAATGTAGCTGCACTTTCCAGTTTCTCTATGAGTGGTGAAATGATGCAGAAGGTCATAGTTCCAAATACTATATCTAGAGCAAAAGATCTTGGTAAAATCTTACGTGAACACAATAGTGACTCATTATGGAGAGTACTAGATTATCTAGATGGTTATCATCTATTTAAGGGTCATGTAGAAGATATTTCAATGCAAACAAAAAATGGTTTTGATTTTGGAAAAATAAATGTAAAAGATCCATCTACAAAAAAAATTGCAACTGTTCTTACTCATAATGAAAATCTTATTGTGCTCTCAGATACAAATAAACCTCTAGCAATTGCACCGGATTCTATTTGCTATATGAATGATTTAGGTGAAACGTTTAGTAATGCAGACATCAAAGTTGGAGATTTTATTCATATTGTTGGTTTTGCTGCAGCAAAACAGATAAGAACCCCATACTTTATAACAATTTTTGAAGAGGCACTTAATGCACTAGGTTATCAAGACTCATATGTAACAATTGAAAAATTACAAGAATAAAATAATAACGCAGGACAGTACTTAAAAAACCACACTGCGTATATTATATTAATCAATAAAAGCTAAAGCGAAGTGCATCGACGTCATGTTTTAATTTATAACGATATTGTCCATCAAGCTCAATAACAACACGATAATATCCATCATGATTACCTATATGAATGTTTTTAAATGGAGTTGATTTTTTAATTTCAAAATGTTTAGTGGCAAAAGAGGCATCTCTTTTAAAATCAATGACTATTCTATGTGGATTAATTAACAAAAAATGTCGTTGCATCTCATCATTACTGATAACACGTAAATCTTTCCCCTGCTTTTCAAAACGAATAAACCCAAAAGAGGCTAATAGCTTTAGTTTCTCTATTTTGCGTTCTACTATTTCTGAAGATTTTTTCTTTTTATTATGAGTAATAATAAGTGCTTCATGCCAATCAATACCCTTCTCAACTAACACACTCTTCTTTGCAATTGAGCCATCAAGATTTTGATAAATAAAATCAACTGAACGAAGTACTCTTGCACTAGATGGTAAGTTAACACTAGAGCCTTCATATGGTTCTACAATATCTGCTACATTAGTACTAACTCCAACTTGTTCAACTTCATTTGCTCCCACAAGTGATTGAAATGGATTATCTCTTGCATTTAAAGTAGTTACAATTAAAATGGCAGTTGAAAATTTTAAAATTCTTAACAAATTTCTCATACTAATCCTTTCCAATCTCTTGAAGTTCAAAATACTCTTTTTGAAGCTGCTCATTCTCTAATTCAAGAGCACTATTTTGAACACTTAAAGTATCTAAATACTCTTGTAATTCATACATAACTTCAAAAGAGTTATCACCAAAAAGAAGTACCCCTACATATATACCTAAACCAACTACAACCAAGATAGATAAAAGAGCACGCAAAGGTGATAGACCAAAATATTGTCTTGTAATACTATGACGATCTGGCTCTAATAAATCTTTTATATCATGGTTCTCAGGCATTAAGCACTAAACTCTATTCGAATAGAGTATTTCCTAAAAATTCTCCATAAACTATCTCATTTTCAATCTCTAAAAGACGGTTATATTTTGCTGTACGCTCACCACGTGCAGTAGAACCAGTTTTAATTTCACCAGTATTAAGTGCTACTGCAAAATCAGCGATGAATGCATCTTCACTCTCTCCACTTCTATGACTCATTACACACTTATAACCATGACGTTGGGCAAGACGAACCGTTTGCATAGTCTCACTTACGCTTCCAATTTGATTTGGTTTAATCAAAATTGAGTTTGCAACACCATTTGCAATACCACGTGCTAAAATCGAAGCATTTGTTACAAATAGGTCATCTCCAACGATTTGAACTCTGTCACCAATTTTATCAGTAAGTAATTTCCAGCCATCCCAATCATCTTCACTTAAACCATCTTCGATAGAAACAATTGGATATTTATCGCACATATCAGCTAAATAATCAACTAATTCAGCACTAGTAACTGTTCTATCTTCAGCATCAAGTCGGTAACCACCCTCAGCTGTAAACTCACTACTTGCAACATCCATAGCAAGACCAAAATCTTTACCTGGCTTGTATCCAGCTTTTTCAATAGCTTTCATAATTACTTCTAATGGCTCTTCATTATTTTTAAGGTTTGGTGCAAATCCACCCTCATCACCAAGAGCTGTGTTTTCACCCATATCAGATAGAATCTTTTTAAGGTTATGATAAACCTCTGCTGATGCGCGCAGTGCTTCACTAAGAGTTTCAAAACCTAAAGGCATAATCATATACTCTTGGAAATCAACACTATTATTAGCATGTGAACCACCATTAATGATGTTAAACATAGGAACCGGTACAACCATAGCATTAGCGCCACCCAAGTAACGATATAGTGGAATCTCTAAACTCTGTGCCGCTGCACGTGCTACTGCCATAGATACACCTAAGACTGAATTAGCACCAAGGTTTGAATAATTCTCAGTACCATCGAGCTCTTTCATAACAGCATCAACAGAAGCTTGATTAAATGGGCTCATACCAATAACTGCTTCACTTATTTTTACATTTACATTATCACAAGCTTCTAATACACCTTTGCCCATATAACGTTCATCACCATCACGAAGCTCTAACGCTTCACGCTTACCAGTACTTGCACCACTTGGTACAATTGCACTTTGAGACGTTCCATCACTTAGTGTTACTGTTGCTCTAACCGTTGGGTTACCTCTTGAATCTAAAACCTCAGTTGCTACTACATCCTCAATAAAAATCATCATTCATCCCCTGTTTCATTAATTTCTTGTGTATTCATCTCTAACATTGAAGTCGCACCCATCGCTTCATGGATAGCATCTTCAATCTCTTTTGCTAAAGCTTTATCTTCTTGCAATAAGACTTTAACCTTCTCACGGCCTTGTCCCAATTTTTTATCTTTATAACTAAACCATGCTCCACTCTTGTCAATAATGTCTAACTTTACACCATAATCAACAAGTTCACCAGCCTTAGAAATACCCTCCCCGAACATAATGTCAAACTCTGCCATACGAAATGGTGGAGCAACTTTATTTTTAACTACTTTAACTTTAGTACGATTACCTATTTGGTTTTCTCCTTGTTTTAAAGTCGCAATTCTGCGGATATCTAATCTAACTGAAGCATAAAATTTAAGAGCATTTCCACCAGTTGTAGTCTCAGGTGAACCATAACCTGTCATCCCTATTTTCATACGAATCTGATTAATAAAAATAATTGTTGTAGATAATTTATGAAGCACACCAGTTAATTTTCTCAAAGCTTTACTCATTAAACGAGCTTGTACACCAACTTGCTGGTCAGTCATTTCACCATCAAGTTCTACTTTTGGAGTAAGTGCTGCTACTGAATCTATAATAATCAGATCAACCGCACCACTACGTGCTAATGTTTCAGCAATGTCAAGTGCTTGCTCACCAAAATCAGGCTGAGAGACAAGAAGATTTTCTACATCAACACCAAGATTTTTCGCATAACCAACATCTAAAGCATGTTCAGCATCAATAAATGCACAAATTCCACCATTTTTTTGCATCTCAGCAATAACATGTAGAGTAAGTGTGGTTTTTCCTGAACTCTCAGGTCCATATATCTCAATAACACGCCCACGTGGAACACCACCAATTCCAAGTGCCATATCAAGCCCCAATGAACCCGTACTAATTGATTCAATTGGCTCAACTTCTTTATCACCTAAACGTACTAAAGCACCTTTTCCAAATGCTTTATCTATCTGTTTAATCGCTAAATCTAATGCTTTTTGCTTATCAGCTTCCATCTAAGTATCCTTAAGTAATGCGTATTTTATCCATATTAGGTTAATATTCTTTAAAATTATCGCCTAATTTCTAAATAAAAAACATTAATATTACAATATGCAACTAAAAGGTTATATTTGAGTACTATTTCACTTGCACACTCACCTGATGCTGATGATATTTTTATGTATTACGCAATCTCATTTGGATGGGTTTCACAAAATGGTTTAAAATTTGAAAACAGTGCACTTGATATCGAAACACTTAACCAAGATGCTTTAAAAGGTATCTTTGATGCAACAGCCATCAGTTTTGCACTCTACCCTTTCATTCAAAATTCATATGCTCTTCTTAAAACTGCTGTTAGTTTTGGAGAGGGTTATGGTCCAAAGTTAATTAGATTAAAAAATAAAAAATTAAAACGAAACTTCAAAGTTGCACTTAGTGGAAAATATACAACTAATGCTATGCTATTTCGCATTGCTTACCCAGAGGCACGAATAACTTACTTAAACTTCTTAGAAATTGAACAAGCAGTATTAGATGGGAAAGTTGATGCTGGAGTATTAATACATGAGAGTATTTTAGATTTTAATGAAAATTTAACAGTTGAGGCTGAACTTTGGGATATTTGGCAAACACTAGCAGGTGAGAATCTACCTCTTCCTCTTGGTGGAATGGCAATTAGACGTTCACTTCCACTAAGTAGAGCAATTGCAATTGAAGATACTTTAACAGACGCGGTAAAAGTTGCAACTGAGCATAAAGAGCTTTTGTGTAAAATGTTACTTGAGAGAAATCTTGTACGAATTGATGCTCAAGCATTAGAAAAGTATCTTAATCTCTATGCAAATGAACAGTCAGTTACTTTAAATGATACACAATATGAAGCTATAAACAGGCTCTATAAATTAGGTCATGAACATGGTTTTTATGAACATGCGATAGATGCACGTAACTTTACAATACCACAACACTACAATACATTGAGAAATAGCTAGTAAATTATGGAATCACAACTAATTGCACTCGGAATTGAAACATTTAAAGTAGCTCTATACCTATCGCTACCTAGTCTGTTAGTTGGTATGCTACTTGGACTTGCAGTTAGTATCTTCCAAGCAACTACTCAAATCAATGAGATGACACTAAGTTTTATCCCTAAAATTATAGGAATTGTTATAGTTATTATCGTAACAATGCCATGGATGATGAACACAATGATTGACTTTACTAGAAGAACTATAGAGATGATACCAAACTTTGTACAATGATTAAAAAGATTGACTTTAGCAAACGTAGTTCAATAAAGATTGGTCCTATCGTCAATGTATACCAAATTGAGGACTTTAACTACCCAAAAGATACAATTTTAATAGGAAGTGCTAATAATCTACTAATCTCTCCAACTCCTCCTCCTCTTATGATGTTATCTAAAAAATTTGATTACATTAAAGTAGAGAATGAAAGACTAGTAATTGGTGCAGCAACGCCAAGTGGCAAGATAGTCTCATATTGTCGTAAACATAACATTGCAAACTTTGAGTTTTTGGCACATCTTCCTGGAACATTAGGTGGAATAATTAAGATGAATGCTGGACTAAAAGAGTATGAAGTATTTAATAATATCATAGCTGTGAATATTGCAGGTGAATTAATTGAAAAAAAAGATATTGAGTATGGTTACCGCTACACAAATATAAATGATGTTATCTTTGAAGCACATTTTAAAATTGAGAATGGATTTAAACAGAGTAGAATTGATGAATTTAAAATAATGCGTTCAAACCAACCAAGAGAGGCAAGTGCTGGAAGCTGTTTTAAAAATCCTCCTAATGATTATGCTGGGCGTCTTATTGAAGAGGTTGGATTAAAGGGAAAGCGCATTGGAAATATGTCATTTAGTTCAGTTCATGCCAATTTTTTGGTAAATTTAGGTGGTGGAACATATGAAGAAGCCATCTTTTTAATTGATGAAGCAAAAAAAAAGATTTATGAAAAATTTAATATCCACATTGAAAAAGAGATAATAGTAATAAAGTAAAAGTCTCTACTTTAATACCCAAAAACCACTGCCCGCATTAATAACGCTTGGATTTTCTACCCATCCTGTAGTACTGTTATAAATCCAAACAGCATTAAAATTATATTTTGATTTTAAATTTAATATTTCACTACCACTTCCAAGCAAAAGCCATTTATCAGGTGGTAAATTTTGCATCTGTGTACGATACCTTTTACCCTTAAAGTTTACAGTCTTAGAAGTCTCTTTCAGCTTTATCCAAAATCCTTCTGAAAACTTTATAGTACTTGGATTTTTTTTCCACTCTTTATTTAAATTATATCTCCATATAAACTCATAATCACCAAATATATAATAATCTATACTATTTAAGTTTTTTTGTACAGCAATAGCACTTAAATTCCATCCTTTATTCAAAATAATACTTAAATCAACTTCACTATCATCAACAATATCAATACTTTTTGTCATTGATGCACCTGTTGCATCAGTAACTTTAAAAATAAGTGTCGATTCACTTGACGAAGAGCTAATATTTAGTTCACTTCCATTTATAGAGAAATCTGCAAATCCAGAAATAGCGGTAACTTTAAAAGGAGCCTTTCCACAAATAACATCAAAAGTCCTATTTTGATTAATTGGCATCATAATAATATCTGGAGATAGCGTAATAGAGTTTACATGCTTTGCTATTATCTCAAATGTATGTGTAGTTAAAGAGCTATCAGTTACATTAATTTTATCATCTATCTTCAAAATAGAGTGAGGCAGATATGAAACTTTACTTTTTTGACTATTTAAATATTCAAAACTTCCTAAATCAGCCTGCCAATTGTATGGGGATGTACCACCTGTAAGTTCTACTGTATTATCACTGCAGATATTTAATTGACTAAAATATATCTCATTCTTATTTGAGCTAATTGGTGGTACTTCTACATCTATTGAGACTAGTGATATATTAGATGTCTTATTCCCATCACTGACTTTATATGTAAAACTGTCATTACCCTCATATGTTTTAGCATAATATGATGCAATATTAGAATTAATAGAAACATTCCCATAAACTGGATTATCTACAATTGAGTACTCTAAGGAAGTACCATCTAAATCTTTACCCTTGAGTAAAATCTCTAAGACACTATTTTGAATTACTTTTAAACCACTTATATTTTCAGTAGTAGGAGCATGATTAATAGCAATATTTATAATAAATTCAGTTCTTGATGTTGCTCCACCATTATCTATAATTGTGCAAGAGACTGTGTAACTGCCCTCATTTTCAAATGAGTGTGCTAAGTTTTGCACTGTTGATGTTTGCCCATCTCCAAAATCCCATTTAAAAGAGCTTATCGTGCCATCTACGTCATTGGCACTTACATTAAAGTCAAGTGGTTCATTTGGTTGAGCAGCTCGTTTACTTGCTGAAATAATAAGTTGTGGTTTTTTATTTGCAGATGTAATACTAAACGTCACTGTAGCTATATCTGAATTAACTTGACTATCGCTGACTTTGTATTGTAGTGTATCAGTTCCTGCAAAATTATTATCTATAACCTTATATATATACTGCAAACCAGACTGTGTAATATTACCATGTTGTGGATATGTAGTTATAATATATGTTAAATTATCATCATCACTATCAGTACCATTTAAACTAAATGTTACATTATTTTCAACATTTAAACTTTGATTGTTTGCGACTGGAGAGCTATTTCCAATTGTTACGTTCACACTTGTTGTGTCACTTACACCTTTGTTTGAAACTGTCAAAGAGACAGTATATATGCCTTTTGACCTAAATGTATGACTTGGATTTTGTAAAATAGAAGTAATGCCATCTCCAAAATCCCAATGATACTCTACAGTTGTTATATCATTTGTTGTTGATTCAGAGATAAAAGAGATACTTTTTTGAAGTACATCACTTTGAATAACAACAATCTTTGCGATTGGAGCATCACCATCTCTCTTTATTTTCATCAAAAAAGCATCTTTCTGACCTACATTACTATTTCCATAAAGTGAACCATCTGTATATCCAGCTATAAATAGGTCATTATCACTATTTTTATTGATTGACATTGCTATATCTGTCATTGCACTTCCATACTGCTTATGCCATATATTTGCTCCATCACTTGAAAACTTTGATATAAAAATATCAGTTTTACCAACATATCCATTTTCAACAATCGAAGAATCTGTCGTTCCTGTAATATATATATTATCATTATCATCTATTACAATAGATCTGGCTATATCATCCTCAGATGTACCAAATTGACGCATCCAAACTTGATTACCATCTGAATATTTAGCTAAAAATATATCACTTTTACCAGCATTAATAAAACTGCTAAATGCTCCTAAGGTAAAGCCTACAATATAAATATTACCCTTTGAATCAACAGATAACGAAGTAGCAAAATCTATCTTAGCTGTACCAAATGTAATACTATTATTTAAAGTACCATCATACAAGTATGAATTGAATAATATGTCATAAGATGAATTAGCATCTTGATTGTATTTTTCTCCAACAATATGCAAGGTTTTAAATATTGGATTATCTATAATAGACTGTCCAGTATTAACATCTGATGAACTAAATTGTTTTGTCCAAACTTCATTTGAATTACTATCTAACTTAGATATAAATATATCATCTGACCCATTAAAGTTTTTACTTTTTCCAGTAACATAAATACTATTATCTATTATATAAATACCATAAGCTACTGCATTATTAATATACTGCTTACTCCATTGATGATTTCCATTTGAATCAAATTTAGTAACAAATATATCACCAGTTATATTTTGACTATTAATATCAAATAATCCACCAGCTCTACCAGTCAAATATATATTATTAAATTTATCAACTGCAATTTCACTAACATAGTCATAATCACTACTCCCAAACTGCCTAGTCCAAATTTCTATACCATCATTAGATAGTTTTTTAAGAAATATATCTTGAGAACCAGCACTTTTACTACCAATAATTGAATTTGTATTGCCTGCAATTATAATGTTTTGCACAGAATCAGTAGTTACAGCACTGCCAATATCATTTTCTATACTACCAAATTGTTTTGTCCAATCTTTATTGTGTATCTGCTCAGTAGAAGTAGCCGATATTATGTAGCAAACGCACAAAACAAACTATTGTGAAGTTTCCTTGAAAGAATATTTAAAAAAATTTCCTACTTTTTCACCTCAAATTTTGTGACTTTATCCAGACTCTTTTTCTTCGTTATTA